>OMLO01000593.1_pt1 | contig 24440 bp, 12 predicted proteins | sample 1674811 | NCBI WGS metagenome assembly OMLO01 (sample SAMN06265003, study PRJEB25207) | coral metagenome | isolation source: Coral host | place: Mexico:La Bocana,Puerto Morelos, Mexico | collected 2008-11-13
CCGTTTTGGTCATAAATTGGGTATCAATTTTAGCCATTTTGCCGCCATTTTGGTCATAAATAGGGTATCGATTTTTGTACTCTAGTCTTCAATTCGGTTTTTTTTTAGAAGAAGCTACTTTTTCATCACGCCCTCCTTCTCCCATCCACGCTTTGCCTTCCAAAAGCCCTTCCCCTAATGATCTAACAGTCAGGTCGAAAAATAGGGTATCAAATGTTTGGCCAGGTCATAAATAAGGTAGGGAAAATCGCAGATTTTGGTCATAAATCATAAATCTAATCATAATCATAATCTTTTTGAGCACGGGTTTACCACTAGAAATATACTTACCTAAACGGATATTTCAAACCACAACATTCAGAGAACGGAATTCTTGATTGTATCAAATAATAAAGTCGACACAATCACGATCGGCTCATCTAGATATATGCACAAGCTTTTAAACTCACTCATGTCTAGTCATGTTTTCTATGTATATTGACAGTCCGAAAGTTTACAGCTCTTACAAACGAAACGTTTGCCAAGACGAACATCTAGTTACTTCTGATGATTCAAGCTTTTAATGGAGCAGTACTTCGACCTTTTAGAGCAATACTCCAAAACTGAATGAAAAATATTGCTCTAAAGATTTTCAACCTTAACCCCCTTCTTATATCTGTCCCTGATCTGTTCCAGAGAATCCTGACATAAGAAAACAATACTGAAATCAAAATTCTCACTAATCCTGGGTTAGCTTAATCGGGCTTTGAACAACCCGGCCCTGATCTGCAAGTTCATGGCTTCAAATCCATTGATATTATTATTATTATTTTTAATTTGAAAAGTGTGCAACATGCTTGACATTTTGCCAACAATTATTTCTCATAATATACATCTCATATGCAAGGACCCCATATGATATACATCCATAACATCCATTTTTATCACATCCAGGAGATTTGACCATCTATGACTATCCGTATCCACAAGCATTGCAGGTGTGAAATAGATCAGCTGAAGACATTTTACTTTCCTTTTTCCTTACTTCGAGTCCATCAATAGCCTATCATAATTTGTAGCAATGTAATGAAGAAACAAGACAAATCTTCTTATTCAGGCTCCCACTCTGAGTCACGCCAAACTTTGACTTTTCCATCTGAAGATGCAGACAGAAGACAAATTTCTGTTGGGTGATAAGACAAAGAGTACACAACACTTTGATGAGCTTTCTCCAGGGTGTGGATTATCTTGCCTTCCACCAGATCCCAGAAACAGATCCTGCCATCCTCTGAGCCACTAACAACCTGCGCATCACTGCTACTCAAACAGCTGTCCACTTTGTAATCTTTGTTCACATGACCTGTAAATCTGAGATATAATTTCAAAAAGATAATTAATTTCAATAACTACATGATCTCTCAGGCATCAACTACTGGAGACAGTGGAGGTTATTGTATCAGCTTATGAAGCTGGAGGCAAAAAATGTGTCACAAAAATGACTGAGGGCTTGAAGGTGTTCAGTCAAAGTCGATTTAAAGTTCTGTTTTGCCAGGTACAAAATTAAGGAAAATAGTAGTTAACCAAGAGGTAATAAATCATAAACGAACTAGGACGGTTAATGATGGAGAAGATACCTGTAAGCATGGATTACAAAAGACAAACTTGAAAAACTAAACTTTTCAAGATGTGCAAACTATGACATACCGGTACCTCCTTTAAGGAATGAAGTTTTTAATTAAAGACAATGACGAAGTTTTGTTAGCTATGGGTTTTTCAACTGACAAAACAGAGATCCAGTAACAAAATCTTGATAACACTGAGAATTTTTGCTTAATCAGTCTGGAAATGATTTTAGTGATTTTGTCTGCTTCAGGGCATTAAAAGCCTACAATCCCAATGACAGAGCCTGTACATTTTTGGTCAGCAGTGATTGGAACCATGATTCTCTGAACATTCACCTAAAAATGGACTCATTTTCTACTGGAAATAAAAGTTCAGTGATTTCTTTTGTTTTTGTGTTTTTTTTTGTTTTTTCAAAACAGAAAGATTAACCTAATTCCAGCAAAAGTGTGTCATGCTTGGGGAATTGACAGGAATTGTAAATTTCTTCAATTTTTTTGTTTTTTGTTTTTTAAAAACAGAAAGATTAACTTAATTCCAGCAAAAGTGTGTTTGGTAATTGACAGGAATTGTCAATTTCTCCAACAGAATTAGAATTATTGTAATTATTTTATTGAAAGTCTTTTCTGTGCGGTCACTCCATACCTTTTTACAACAATTTTGAAAATGTTTTGTAACTCTTAAATGTCTTTGAACAAAAGAAAACCTCAACACGCCTTTTAACGGTTTGGGTTCCCAGCATTAACAAAAAAAATCCTTCCAGTTTAGAGTGCACAGAAAATTTGATATTCATTTTCCAAAAAAACCTACTTAATTGCCAAACCTGTACACTATAATTTGATATAGGGTTTAGGATAACTATAATGTAATCACAAGGCATTACATTGATTAGACAGGAGACACTCCTTAAGGTAACTGGAGATCACAATCACTGCATTTATAAAGGGAAAGTGTGTGTTTACTCTAGCTCTAATGTTAAGTTGGAAACACAGCTCATTGAAACTGTTACAGAGGCACAGTTTATTTAACTTACTCATTCAGTAATTCCCCAGTGTCTTTATCCAGAAGACGAATGGTATCATCTAATGTGGATGCCAGCATGCACTGACCATCCCTGGTAAAGCTCACACTAGTCACAGGCTGGCCAATACAATCAACTTGCAACTTACCCATGCGGATATCATAGTTACGGACCTTGCCATCGACAGAACTTTCCAGAAATAGTGAAAAAAATACATGAAAGTTATAACTATTGACAGAACTACATCAATTGTATTCTGCTTATTAATTTTGATTCTTTGCTTTGTTTTATCCATTAACGATATGTTTCAGTCATCATCATTCTTAAAACACAGATCAAACACTGTTGCTAAAAAGCTCCTTTAAAAAAGACCTCCTAAGAAGAAAACCTCCATAAGAAGAAACCACAAATGCGATTTTAAATAACATTTGATGGTTGTTAAATTATAATGCAATAACACCCAAACACCAAACTAATTAAAATGGGTCAAATTACAACATCATTGTTTTAGAGACCCCTAAATTTGGTAAAATACAAATGTAGTACTGGTAATCTTCTGAATATTGTGACACTATATGGCGAATATTACAAAGCAGGCCTATGTTTCACAAAGAACTCCCTTCTAGACAGACTTCAATATTACCCTTTTTTAATCTCACAAATATCAAATATACACAGTCTTCTCTAACACACTCAATACATTTGTTAGCAATCAAATATGCCATTTTCTGACCGGTGTTTACTCATACATGTGCTGAATACTTCAAGTACACTTGTATTCATATATCATTTAATCCACTTTTTCACAGTTATCAAAATAAAGAGATATTGCTTCATTTCTTAATATTGGAGAGTTCCATGACAACCTGTAGGTGAAAATGATAAAATGATACTTTCAAAACTTACCCAGATAGAATTTCATGTTGCGAGATAGCCAGTGAGGACACACTGTCCTTAGCATCATCAAGGATCTGTATAGGTTCAAGACCACGAGATCTACAATCCCAGCAGCGCACTGTGGCATCATATGAGCCAGAGATTATAACGGTGCTGTCTGGCTGGTTGAACTTCACGCAGTTTACTTTCTGAAAATTGAGAAGTAGTGACTATCAGATAGTGACTATCAGAATAAGCATCACTTTAATCCTCCATTATGCAAAACTTTAGCAACATACAGTAGTTTTAGAAAAACATGGTATAATTATGAACTGAAGCTAATGGTCCAGACTTTATGCACAGATTTCGAAGCCTTCATAAAGCATAATAATTTTAGTGGAAATTTAAGACATCTTTTAGGAACATTGAAGAAACACAAAGGAATTCCCCAGTAGAGTCTAGAGAACATTGGTAAACAAATACAGTACCGCTCAAAAGTAAATTATCACCTTTTGTCTCATTTCTTGCAAGATGAGTCTCGTTTTCGTCGAGACATTTCTTGTTTCTCTTGAGATGTATCTAGTTTCTCTTGAGAATCACTGAAGCATTTAGTATAGCATATATTATGCATAAGAAACCGGATATGTGTTACAATTGCTGTTCTGCAGTAGGATGTCTATCTCCAGGTCTATTTGGCATAAATCATTCATTCAAATGACAAAATACTATATCTTTGAATACAGGACTTTCTAATAAGGTTTGAAGTGAAGTGATGTGAAAGATCAAAGTGCGGTTTCTCGTGTTCACGGCATTGGAATAAAAAGTTAGTTGAGGCTTAATGTGCAAAACACGTTTTTGAATATTAAGTTATTTTTCTGATCACTTAGTGTGGTTTCGGATGATAAAACGTTTGCCGGTCATTTACATTTGTACAGACACTTTGTTAAATGAAAAGTTAGTCAGATGAAAAAGGAGTGGTTTCACCTGTTCACAATCTTTGAATAAAAAGTTTGTTGCGTTTTGCGTTGCTGTGCTGACTTAGTGATTGGGATCACGACTTAATAGCAACATGGAGATTGGGGGTCAAAACTCAACCTGTTGTTTCTGATGAACACTACATTACGATTTATAAATCACAATTGCAGTTGCACAAACCCTTTTTTAAAAATCTATAGTACAACTAAGAGAATTGATACAACTGTTCAATATATTTGTAACACGAGCGACTGCTGCCAGCGGCAGTTGCTCTGAACCTACTACACAAAATTTTAAACCTTGCAAAAAGTTGCATCCTATCCTGCAACTTTCCAAGTAAGAGAAGCAAGGCTGAAAACAAAGGAAAGGGAATGCAGCTAAATGACTAGGATGTGTTTTGAGTCTCCTTAAATGTTTACAGGAGATGGGGACAGGGAGCGGGAGGTTCTTACCCCCCATGTCCCCCTCTATTGAGTACACATTCCGAATTTCTTTAGTCCTCGAGGGGTTTTCAATTATAATGTCTCACAACATATAGGCAGGGAGGGAGATGCAGATATTAAATGCTATATAGAAAAGTTCATGTACTATTCGCTAGACGTGTCAGTGCCAAGAGCACATAGTGGTCTCAGATGTGCTCTATCTGATTTTCCTGGGACCCTTCACATAGGTTATGTATGCATGTGGTCATGGCCCTATGAACACTTACACTTGTGTGTCCTCTGAAGCGGCGTATGATCTGTCCAGTTGCTACGTCCCATTGTACTACAGTCTTATCACCTCCACAGCTAACTACTCTGCTGTTATCACTGGATCCTACAGCATCAAGAACCTCATACCCGTGTCCACTGTAAGTCTTTAGTAATGCGCCTTTGTGAGGGTTCCATAACTTCAGCAGTTTATCGCTTCCACATGTGAGGCAGTAATTGCCATCATAATTGAATCTGGCCGCCCGCACAGCTCCTTGATGACCTTCTAGATTTCTTGTTTCTTTGCATGGAAGGGGTAAATCCATTTCCGGACTACTTACTGGTGATTTTCACCCGGCGATTTGTACGTTCTTTGAACGAACTCATCCGCCATATTGCTTTGCTTTGTAACCTTTCCTTCCCATTTATCTTATTCCCAGGACCTTTTCATTCAAATTTCACAATGTGTCTATGTGGTAATGAAGCTTGTTTTTGTCCTACCTTGGAATACCTCGATGTTTCACAATGTTACTGTTTGTCGGATATATTCTAATTGCCTGATTGATTATGAATTAAAATTGCATTTGCCAATAATGAGTTCCAATCAGCCATAGGTGTAACCTGTGGTCTCCCAGGAAAAAAGAAAAAGTAAACAAGGCGACGCGAGAGAAAGAAAGAAAGAGACTCACATCCGCAGAGCTGTGAAAACTCAAAGAGAGCTTGGTGATGGAATTCCGATCTCATTGCTATGCATGATGTGAAAGCGGATTCCCTACCCCACCCACCCAGGTCCATCATGTTCAGTAAGTAATGCAATCCATTTGCAAGATACATGACCATGTTGTTTTCATTCAGAAACAAACGTCTGATCTGATCTGATCTGTCCTTGGCAAGGCGTTCCATTTCAGTCCAGAAACATTTCATGTAGATAATCTGTCGTTAAACAGGTGCTTTGTCCTGTGATCTTTCACAGGTTACCGATGGTAGAGGGCCAAACTTCTACCGTTTCACGGCTCTGGGAGAGACTCATGAGCAACTAGCTCATGTACACTTCCATGATTCGAAACTTGACGAAGAGAAGACAACACAGAGAAGCAAAGACAAACCTTTATTGCTTCGGCTCTGATACAGTGTTTAGGAAGCTTGATGCTCATAAGAAACCTGAACATCTTGATAACCTGTAACCATAGAGGCAGAGAACAATACCCCTGCGGTGATAACAACCACATGATAATGAACAAAGGCCACGTTATTTAACGACCAAAAATGTTTGAACCCCTAATGGAAAGCATTATCAATTCGCACAGTGACATTTCAATGGCCTAGAGAGAGACTGGGTCAACAGGTGTTACTATGGAGGGCAAGGTCTTGTTCACGAACCTGAAAATATCGAATTCTTTGATCTCAATCCTACGCAAAGCAATTAGTCCAGAACTCGAATGAAAAAAATTCACTGAGGGGAAAGAACAGCAAAACACGAATAGCAGTTCCTTCCGATCAACTCATTTTTTGTCGATTAACGGTAACAAAATCTTCAGGTCAAAAGCTAATTGACAGGTGTCAAAAGACCTACGCGATCTTGACAAATGTCATTTATTTTTCATATTCTTGTCAAAGAAAAAAGTTGGAGACCGTTCAAAACTCAGCGGGAAATAAAACGAAACGCGCTATAGCTTTGTTTGGCTAAATACCAGCCTAGATACTTTGTTTGTTCTTATTCAAGTGTACAAAGCATACTATTGTCTAAGTAAAATCGTCTAAATTTATTTTTAACCTTCAGGAAATCCAAACGCTGTGATGCAATCGATGGGGTGATCAAATTAGTTATTCAATCGTGAGTCAAAATGACCTCAAGTTTTGACGATTTTCATAATCAACCTGAGTGCAATCCAACAGGAGTAGATAACACTACCATCAAAGAAAGCTATCTTGAGAGCATCACACGACAACTAAGGTAACGTTTATTGCTATTTGTTTACTATTTTTAAGTTAACTCATGTTACAGTTACTCCCTTACATGCAATGCTTTCTTTGAGACAAAGCAGACAATCTCTCAGACTAAGCAAACAGTGATATCATTGCGTTCTTTAAAACAAACAACAATGCATAAAGATATCTCTTGCCTAAGTAAGAAGCTCAACGGTAATTCAATCCTAGGCAGCCACACAAGAACCGATTTTCTTATATTTATCATCAGTTTTGAGGGTTCGTAAGGCTAAAAACATTTTCAACTGAATAAGTTATCTTACTAAACTCTACTTCAGTGGCACCTGCTCTGAGGTAAAACTGGCTTCAATTTTATTAAGTGAAGTTGAGGAATTGAGGTATCATCCCTTTTTATCATCCCTTTCAATAAAGTCCATGAGATTTTCAAAAATTGCTGTTAAACTTATGTAAATACCTTTCGAACGCTGTCTTTGACACTATGGAATGGAGAAGAGCTCATAAATTTGAATTTTAGTAATTAGCTGTAATATCACCTGGTAGCTTTTTCATTGTTTTATAAAAAGTTTCAGTAGATCGTACAAGGGTTTGTTAAGCCCCGATAAGTAGTATTTGCCACGGTAATGATATCACTGTGTCAATGATTCACTGCTACCAGAGACAAATAATTGAACTCAAATAAATACGAGCAAATTTTGTTTTGAAAACTCGGATTATATACGTCAATGGAATCAGCTGTAATGATACCAGCTTTAAGGGAGTGGACTGGAAAGAAAGCTATTCCACGGGACACTCCCTTTACATTCATACATACTCTGCGTCCCTTTGTCGGAGTCGTTCTTTTCGGTTCTTCGTTTTGTTTCAACTCGTCTTCGTCCGAAATAGGACAAAACTTATTTACGGTTTAGGGTTTGTCAAATTGGTCTGAAATTAGCTAGATATGGAAAAGCCAGGTATTTCTGAAGGCAAAGGTTGTTTTCAAAAGCTCAGGTCTAAAAAAGCCATATTAGTATCGCAGATTTTGGCGTGAACCATTGTTTCTCCAGTGCGAAATTTAGCAACATCTTCACAAGCAATGAACTAGGGATGAGCCAATGATGTCAATAATCATGGTCTCTTCGTGTTAGCTACTTGGTAATTATATATTGTAATCATTATAGAAATATTCTTCTGCATCCAGAAGAACGATAGCCTTTGTCTACGATATATTTTCTTGAGCTTAAAGTTTCTGCTCCAGTATTGTCGACAATGCTTATTTACAGGTGGTACTTGGTGATACAGTAACATGAAGGCAACACTCTGGTTGGCAGCCATCTTACTTGGTAAATACAGAGTTTGTTTCAACAGTTTTTCAAAATGTAACGCGGTATCTTAAGGAAAGAAACCTGGATCTCTTTTTTACTCATCTCCTGGACCTCTTTGCTCATACGGCATTTGCTGTTATTATTACTTTGCAGTGGCTGTGGCTGATATCTCGGCTAAAAGCATAAAACACTCAAAACAACATAACCCAGAAAAGAAACGCCATCACGACGAAGGCCATCGCCGACAACCGTCTGTGGTTACTCCAACTGCCGCTCCTGCACCTCCAGGTCCCACTACCGCACCACCTGCTGCCCCAGGCGCTACACCTGCAGTAGCACCAGCCGCCCCAGCACCTGCTTCCCCCGTACCTGCTCCTGCTGCACCAGCACCTGCTCCTGCTGCACCAGCACCGGCTCCCGCTGCACCAACACCTACAGTTGCTCCCGGCGCAACATCTACCCCAGCCCCAGTAAACGGCCAGGCTCCAGCGGTAGGAGCAGCAACTACTGTAGCACCAGGTGCAACTACCGCTGCCCCAGCTGCTGCACCTGCCCCAGCTGCTGCACCCGCACCTGCCGCTGGAGTAGCACCCACTGTAGCACCAGGTGCGTCCACTACTGCACCTGCTCCCGCTGCAGCTGGTGCTCCAGCACCAGTTGCAGGAGTAGCTACTACTGCAGCACCCGTGGCGGCTGGTGCTACAACGGCCGCCCCAACACAACCAGCTGTCGCAGGCGTCACCACCGCTCCTCCAGGTGGACAGCCTGTTCCTGTCGCGGGTGCACCAGCTGCTGTCGCTGCCCCAACTGCAGCCCAACCTACCACTGCTGCGCCCACCGGTAAGCTGATACTTTGATAAGCTGATGTTTCTATTTTCATGAGATATTTTAATCTTTACAACTTATTTGTGTATTGATGTTGAAAAGCTCATTTCAGGAAGTTGGTTTCAGTTATGTTAACAGTGATAGATTTTTCCTTTCAAGTTGATGCTTTTTCTCTCGAATTGTAATATTTGTATTTTCTTTTTCTTTTCTGGCTGCTGCATTTTATGTTATAAAAAACTCAATACAAAACGAATCATCGCGGCTGCCATGTAAACCGTGGTAGTTCTGGAAATTTTTTAAGACATCGTGGGAATTTCACTGAGATTGTGTTTTCGTTACGTCTCCTTCAGGCTTGGAGGACCCACTATAAAAAAATCAGAAGTGTTATTTTTCTTCCTTTTAAAGGATAAACTTATGAACTTTGTCGGCTGGCACCGCTCAGGGTAGTACTTAAGCCTACTGACTTCTGTTACAGTCGCGTTGTCATCGAGGTACCATTTGGGGTCATTGAGCAAAATATATTGCAGGTGTTATTCAACTGATGATTTTAAATAAAATTGTTCATTTCTGCAAGCAATGCATTTCAAAATCTAAAAGAGAAGAAGATGTTATTTGAAAATGTTGGTGCCAGATATGTATTTAAATACTGGTACCCCTTAGGGATGAATGTTACGCTCGTTTCGATTTTTCCAACAACCATCCCTGCTACTTTTGTATGGGAGGATTCTACTCGCCTATTTTTATTGATATGGTACGGAGGAATAAATGTTGATCATTTGGGACTCTTTCAAATCGCAGTTTAAGTGTGCGTTAGGTCTTGAAGTCATTAGACTGTGAACAAGCTTTCCTTCGCCTCCCCTCCCCCGCTCTTTATTAGACAGCCTTCTAACTGTTTAGCCTGTTCATAGACTAAGCAGAGATATAATGGTGATCTTGCACGCCGCTTTCGTTCTATACTATATTTAAAAACGTGATAAGCTTTTATACCTAATTGTACCTTTTGTTACGCTACGGCGACATATCAATCAAGTTTGGTCCAGGCCATATGGTTCGGAAAGCAACCAATCATGGCGAGACCAAATAAAAAAACGGCTCTAATATGCCGGCGAAGCTTACCAAAAAGGTAAATTAGGCATTGACCCGAAATTTCTGCCACATGACCATGATATCGTAGCCACATCAGGTCAGTAACTTGATATCGCAAGATATGAGGACAGTACATACGGCTTCTGATTGCCTAATAGCGAATTTGAGTACGGTAACAGTTGATAGAGTACATAGTGACGTCCTAATATCTGTTTAACAAAAAAAACTGAAAAAAAGTATATACCACAAAATCGTGATTGCAAAACTGGACAATTAACAAACAGAAAAAAATGTGACTGGTGGTAAGCGGTTAAGGTTAAGTTTTGAATTGCAACCAATTCACCAACAAGGGAATATTTTATAGTTAACGGTTTTGTTCGTCCGATTTTTCGGTAACTTCTCTGTGAACAAACGCTAGCTGATTTTTTTTTCGAATTATTACAGTTCCGCCTGAAATCACACCAAGCCCAGTCCCAGCAAAAGACAAAGCGAGTTATAAGAGCGAGGAAAAGGAGCACGCTAAAACACAAGACAAGGGCAAGGATAAACACGAACAGAAGGAAGACGAATCTGAAAATAATACTGAGGATAAATCTGAGAAGAAAGTAAAGGACAAGTCTGAGAGTAAAACAAAAGACAAATCTGCGAAGACAAATGACAAGGCTGTTAAGAAGAGACGTCATTGATGAGACAAATATAGAATATGATCCAGATTAACAATCCTGGTTTGGACTGAAGAACAAAACATTAAAAAATGTAATTTTGTGTGTTTTGGTGTATATTTTTCGGCTGTTCTTTCCTGAATCACCAAACTGATCTAACGAGTGGTAAAACCTTCCATAATCGATTGGAAAAGAGTGGACTTGCAAATGCATCTGTTATTTTTACACAAAGGATGTGTTTACATAATGCAAGAAGCGCTAGTTGGAGCGGCAACGTCGATTAGATAACTTTATTTATTCACAGTCAAAACATCAGACCTTAATTACCAAAGTCTAATACCATTATAAATACAATGTATTAAAGAGAAAACTAAAAATTCGAACATAATAAGGTCAATTAAAGTGAATAAAGTAAAACAAATATGCCTGCTTCCATGAATACCATTTGTTTTTGCTATTTACATGCGGTAGAAGAGACCATTGCAGCACGCAACATTATAGATAAAACTGTTTCTTAGCAAGATGGTGCGGGGAGTGAAACAGGTGGTTTTCCCCTGCACTCCCGTAGTGATTACTAAATTTTACTGCGGTCGGTGGAATTTGATCGGAGATAATCAGATAAGACCATTCGCTGATTTATAGACAAAAGTAATGGACTCCTGTGAACATCTAGTGTTTTTTTTTTAGCCAAGTCTTATAATGAGATCGTCGGCACTGGGGTCATAAGGAGAAAAAGTCAAACAAAAATTATATCTTCTGACTTCTTCGTATGTTTCAACATGCACCTCCAGAATTGATCGTTGAGAATAAAAGTAACAACTACTGAAATCTAACTAAGTGCTTGGCTTTGGCGAAGGCGCGTTTATGTACCGAGAATGGAGCGCGGGGATGCATTTAATTATGAGCCAAGTTTTGCAAGAGTCATCATTCATCATAATAAATACTCTATTAAACAATGTTGTTTGGTCCATCTCGGGGAATATTGGTTTCGTTCTTTTTTATGCAGGCTCCAGACATAAACAAGGCTCGATTACCAGCCGCTGTTTGGAAAAGGAGCCCGCGCTCCTCTCCCGAAGGCTCTTCTCTAGGAGAAACGTATATCACCGGGCTAGAGAGTGCGGCGGAAATTGACCCTGTCCATAATTTAACTGAATTGGACGTAACTTAGTCCTTAGTCCTCTTCTTAGAGACAAAGCGTAACTTGACGAGTTATACCACTGGAATTTTGCTAGAGGTTTGTCACGCCAAAGGCGGACTCAGGGTAGTATAAGTTACAGATAACAAGATTTACAAGAAACCCACATCCAACTAATCGCCAAAGTGCAAATAACACCCCGGTAAAACACGTGACCAAGACACAGCGCGGCAAAGCGCGCGTAAGCTTGGCGATGGATAACAGAACTCCGTGTGAAATGTCAATCGCTAGAGCGCAGTCAGATTCAATTCCTACATCTTTTTATAGTATTAATTATTTTAACACTTACATTTTAGCACTTGTATTTACATATTTTATTGTTGGACCTTCTCAAGCCCTAATTCGTACTTATACATGTATATTTCATTCGCTCGTTTTACTAGCATGATCTCAGGGAGATCGAAACGTCGTATTTATCACTAGTTTTCATTCTGAAACAAATGACGGAATGGAAAACTGCTCTGATTAGTCAGTTCTACTTCATTTTTATATCTACAATAGAAGAAAAACCGCAAAAACGGTCAAACTGCGCGGGATGCAATTTAGAACTTCAAGATCATCAACGTGACCATAATGGGGAGAGTCCCTCACTGGAAGTTGTAATAGCGACGTTACGTAAAATTTCTTTGTGACCTTTCAAGATCTTGCAAGGTTTGAGAGTGAACACTTTCGAAATTCAGATTTGTTTGCGGTGACAACCTTGCTACGTTAAACGATGGAAGAAATCTTTAAGTAACCTAGTTTTTAAACGACCGTTTACCAGGATAAGTGACAACTACTACCCCCCCTGGATGGGATGCTAGACCATAGTAAGTAACTTTACGGTCGGGCCGACAGTTTAAACAACTCAGAACTAAAGCCGACTTACCAGCTTGTTTAGATTATACAGTTCCACAACGTTACTTTTTAGGTTGAAACAGAAAATATAGGCCCACGAAAGACCCGCTCGTCCATGTTCATAATGTGACAAAGCAGCAGTTTCCAACCCTGAGTTTTTCTTGTGTTCAGATTGTCTTCTGACAGAGCCGGTCACATGGACCACCAATCACGCTGGTCCAAGAGCAAGGAAACTCTGAGCAACTCCCTCGCTCTTTTGATTATCGGATGCGAGGAGAATAAATCCGTTTTGACGGGCAAGTCTTCTGTGGCTGTACACAATCAAGTAGCCTATCAACATCGAACTCATCGAACGGCAAAATTCGGCAACTGGAATCAAGGTAATGACGTCGAAAGAGTAAAATAGTTTTTCCTCTTTTTGTCCTAGTTAATTCAACCTGTAAGCCGACAACGTGTGTTTCTCTTCATGACAATCTAGCTAACTCCTTTGTTTTTACCACAAAGTTGTTTTTGTTTTGGTTATCTTTTTCACAGGCGCGCGAGAGGTATTCCAAACAAACATGAAATACGCGTGTGCACTTTGTGTTATTTTATGTTGGTTTTTTACCTTAGTAGGTAAGCTGTTACATAAAGTCATGAATGTATCTGTGTTTTTAAATATTAATTGTTGATGGATCGAAATACAATGCCAGATGACTGCTTCGCCGCAAGATACATTTCTTTAGTGAGTAATAAATATAAGGGTAACGTGTTTGTTTTTTTTGTCGCACCCCGAAATGGCGCTGAAAAGAGGTACAACAAAAACAATATGCTTTGCTTCTGAACGACCTGTGCGCGTGATCGAATGGTAACGATGGGATTCCGGTGAAAAGCAAGTTTAAAAACCTGTTCTGATAGTGCTTTGACAATTCTTTCCACTTTCAGTGCTTTTTTATTCATTTTTACTTGTCCAGGTGTCGTAAAATCACATTTACATCCCCTAATCTGCCAGTAGATTTTATATGAAAAAAATCCGGAAGAATCTGGTAGACACGAACAGCCTTTTCATGGAATATTATTGATCCAATTGGACAGTTAGAATAATTACTACACAATATTTTGCCTTGTCAACCTCAAAAATATATATAATAACAATATTATTTATATCATTTTATTTGAAATGTCCAATTGGGTCAAATAATAAATAAAAATAACCCACAATCGTAAGTTGGGATGTCTCAATCTACAATTTGTTTCACCAGTTGCACTTTGTTCTAAATAAGCTAATAAAATCGGATACGATGTATCCAATTTTAGGACAAGCCCCCCAGTTAAGAGAAACTCTTAGGATACACATACAAGAGTAAATCTGTGCGTTAAACATCATAAGTAGCAACTTTGTGATTTGTAATATTGCAGTATTCTAATAAATAATATCTTTCTTGTTTAAGATTGCCGTGCAGCACCCAGAGGTAAGAAGTAGGGAAATTCACCGTAAAAAATTATTGCAAGTAAAAGACAGTACATACAATGAACTAAACCCATAATAATCACACTGATAATGCTTCCCCAATTGACGGAATCGAGAGCCAAACCCTGAGAGGCTACTCCATCGCAGATTATCCTTTCCAACCCTGAATTTTGTCAATGATCCCAATGCATGCCGGTACCCATACAACTGTGTAGAGAGGATCAATGTGAGAGTGAGTATCTTTCTCAAGAACACAGAGGAAAGAAAACCAGACTCCAAAACAACAATATCGCCTTTCGCTTATAGCATCATCAAAAAGCCAAACAAAAAAATCAGGTGATCGGTGAAAAAGGTGGGAAGACTTTGCATGCATAGATCGATTTACTGCTAATCAAAGGGAAATATGCCACGACGATCTGTGAAACTTAGTAACTTTCAAGTAGTACTGTTTTTCTGTTGCTGTTTGTGGCGTAGATTGCCGTGACAGGTTTCATAGCTGTGACACATGGAAAAGATCTGGGTTTTGTGGAGCCAACTCACATGCGTTCTACCTGAAGAATGGCTGTGCGAAGACTTGTGGGTTCTGTAAAAGTAAGTAATACCTACACATATTGCGTCAGCTTTAGCTGAAGAACTTGCTTTGGCAGTGGATAGAGATCACGACGCTACAATAATTATTAAATTATAAATTATAAAACTTCTTTGATTAAATAGTATCCTGAAAATTAACAGTCCATACAGGATATCCGCCAATGCAAACCTGGTCATGTTGACAGTACTATGAGAAATAGACAAAAACAACAACAACAACAATCTCTTTATTTGTACTCACTCTTGAAAATTACAATTTCAATGAAAATATTAAAAGTTAAAATTAGAGTATTAGCAGCCTGGAATAACCATAGGGGCTAGCGGAGCCAGGCAGCCAGAAATAGAATCTAAAACAAGTGTTGTACAGTCCAACCTATCGTTACGGACACCTCTATGATGCAGACACCTCTATGTTAGCGACAGTTCACTTAGTTTCAACATAACGAGAACTCACTAATAATCTCTTCCTCTATAATTAGTCCGCCTCTGTTCCAATGTAAGATAAGTTGACTCCAGAATGGCAATTTTACTTTTTTCCTTGCGCGATACAACGCAAGTGTTTGTTTTTCTATTAACTGAGTGAACTTCAGTTGGGAAGCAGGCCACATTCTGCCATTTGAAGGCAGAAACGCTATTATTAGTGAGGTATATATAATTTCTTCATGTTCCTCCTGAACTCATTTTCATTTGCCAGGTAACGCTCCACTTGCTCCCAATTCACACCCTGTTCAAGATGCTCTCCGCGCTGCACATAAAGCCGGTCAGAAAGTTCATAACGGAGCTGTTACATTATCCCATAAACAGAATACCGCTCCTTCACTTGGTTCCCTGGAGCATCAAAAGCTTCATGCTCCACCAAAGATAGCCAAGCATCAGAGGACCTCAGATGAACCCGAAAAGCCAGGTGAGCTGTTGTAGTTCTGCTGTTTGGAATAGTCTTAGCAGAAACTGCAAAAGTGTCAGCAAAACACTTACAAAAGATAATATTTTATTCCATAAGTTGGCTGAAATTCGGTTGTCTTTCTGCTTACATCTCACAGATCGTTAAAAGCCAAACACCAGTAACCAGCGGTTAAAATGTTTTCTTAACAAATTTATTTAGATTTTTCACAGCATAATTTTAAAAAAACAGACGTAAAATCACTTTTATCCTGTCTGACTTTAGGTTTTCAATTGCTGAGTTTCAGTTTGATAAAACTTGTTACTTTGACAAAGTACGTGAGGGGCCCGCCACAACTTGATTTCCTTACTGAGACTAAGAGGGGCTTCTTGAGGGAAAACGACCTGTTTCTCTTACCTGCTACTGACAAGGGCTACACGCCGACAGACGTTTATTTTCCATAGTGATAAAATCGTTATTTCTCCTTGCAAAACTCCCCGACACAGCTATAAGCAAACCCGTGATAGGTGTAAATTCAACACCTGGGATAAGTTTTTTAAAGTACCACCAGTGTCCTTTAAAGTGCATAATAAAATTGTTCAAGAGAATCTATTTTTCTAAGTCGAGACCTAAGAAAACAGTCTTTTAAACAAACCTAAGGCATGTTGCTTTCAATGTTAAGTTAACTCAAGTATCTGTTAATAGTAGGAAAACACCACGGTATGCCATGAGCTTAAAACGATCATTTCACTGTTTTCAAATGAGTCTGGTAGCAAACCCTTTGACATTGCATTGAAAAAAAAAACCTTCCTTGTTTTTCCATTCTTTTTCAAAACTGTCATTGTCAATAGCTTAAAAAATTCGAGTTTTAAACGCTAGGTAAAAAAACAACTCTGCATAAGTTAAACTATGGTAACTAACAATAACCATACAACCATAATAATACCATAACTCTGGTAAGCAGCAATTATTCCCTTATATTTTCTCCAATTTTCGTATCATTTCTTGGGAGAAACCCACTGCATTTACTATTTGCTTATTACTAGCCAGGCCAGGTGCCGGTTCAGGAAGGGTGTATTAATTAGCCATATCTAAGATTACTCAAGAATCTTTGTAACTCATCAACAATTCGACTTTTCAGTTTATCATTTACGTTTACCATCTTTACTTTATTTGGTTCAGTTTTTTAACATGATAACCTTTGCATGCGTTCATTCGTTGCTTGCTTTTCTTGCACACGTTGTAAAGAATGCAAGGATAGGTTTGTGACTCAGACCTGTAAGAACTGGAAGGATGGTGACATTTGCATGGATGATCGTTACAGGCAATACTTGACTTACGGCTGCGCCATGACATGTCGCTTCTGCAGTAAGTAAAGCGTTCTTGTTCTAAAGCGGTTTGCAATCGACTGTCGAAACCGGTGATATGGAATTGGTTTGGTTTTGCTGCACCGCGCTCCCTAATTGCTTACTCAACCAATCAGATGCGAATGGAAAACCCATCGCGACTTGAGAACGGACTTTATCTCGACCTTGGCCCCGGCACCTGTATCCAGTTTCCTTCGAACGAGTATTCATTGGATCACTGCACTGATAACGTCAGAGTATTTGGCCATGTAACTGCTTTTACTTTTTACTTTTTACGGCGATTAGTTAAAACCTGCTCTAATACAGGACTACTAGTTGATTGAAAAACAGGTAGAAGATAAGACGTTTTATTAATTCTACTTTTGCCAAACAAACCTCGCGCAAGCTGTGATATTGAATTACTTCCATGACAGATTGTCGCGATACATACAGGGAAGATCCATATTGTCCAGAGTGGAAAACACGAGGATTCTGCGAGACGTACAAAGAACAGCTGGAAACCTACTGTCCTAAGACGTGCGGTTTCTGCATCAGTAAGTATTGACTCTTAACTACCTTTAAGAAAGAAAAGTTCAAAACTTGGCTCAGTGATAAGATGACAGAAATGTTTTTTCAGTAACCCCAATGTATCGAGTTAAGACTTGAGGATTTGAAATTATGACTTTTGGTACTGTAGGTTTCGGTGGACGATAATTATGTTTTTGCTGATTAACTTACAATTCAATCTACAGCTTTGAAAGTAATTATTTTAAGGCAAAGAAAATCTTGTAGTACAATTGTTATCGAAAAAAAGGAAACACGATTGTGAAGTTAGTAAAACAGCTCTCATGACCAGTCCAGCAGAAACTTAAATATAACTTTTCGCTGACGCTTGCAAACAGATGGTAGGTGATCGAGAAGTAAAAACACTCCTATTTCTTATCAAGGCGCAGAATATGTGGAGACCCCGACACCGACCCAGAACGTAACAACAACACCGTCCCAGAATTCTACAACTGCGCCTACACCGTCGCAGAATTCCACTGCTCAGCCAACACCGTCCCAGAATTCCACAGCTAGCCCCACACCTTCTCAGAACTCGACAGCTAAACCTCCAAGCCCTCAGGACAGCGGAGCAGCTGGCCATGTTGTTCCACTCATTGGCGAACGACCAAAGCAATTTGCCGAAACTGGAAACACAAATTCGAAAAGAGGTTTGCCGTTAGTCCCGGAGACGAACTCGCCATTGTGGTCTGTTAATGCTGATACTCGGTTGACTTTGCCACAGCCTCAGCAGTATGACGACATGGGAGGTAAGAAGCAAGAGTCTCTTTTCTAAACATAATAATCGTGTTGAGATCCCGGAGTTGAGACTATCCTTGGTATTCATGTGGCATCATCATTTTCCCAAATAAACAACTATCCATCTCTCTGAGATGAAGATGAAGTTTCGCAACGTTTAAGCATGAAAGGGTTTCTCATTATGTGTCTTGTGTAGTAGAGCACGTTTGAAGTTTGCGCGTTGCGTGACGTTCAAATAACAGCCTGACAAGGGTCTCGAACAGGTCAAAAGATGAGTTAAACAGTTTTTGCTCTAGAACAAGTATTTATTTCAATGTGTGGGAACTCTCTCTATATATATATTTCGATGGCAAAACTCAATGACAGATTAGTTATGATTTTTATTTTCGATGGCGTGACACTGCAACCCAACAGTTTAGGCAACAGCCCATAATTTAAGAAAGTTACTTACTCTTTCTGACATTTAAACGTGACTTACTGCTTTAGGAAAGAGCAACCCTTGAAGGATCATCTTTCTAGTTATCGTAGATTTCGTTCCGTTTATGGCTATTTCTTTAATTCTCAAGCTCGGATAATGCAATTCTAGCATTCTGATTGGCTCACTAGATCTCGGTTACATTTAGGTTGAATTAGGTTGAATTTAGCGGGCCGTACAGTAGAGTACGGCCCGCTAAATTGACCAATCACAACGCGCGTACTAACTGAGAGATGTATTGTTAATTATTTCTGCTATGTTTCATTCATGTAAGGTGCCGTGAGGCGTCCTCTTGAAGACGGTACTTACTACACTCCCGCCAAAACCAATGAGAAGTTTGATTATTACACCGAGCACTACTCACCAGATCCCTACGTAGCGGCCGCGCAGAGAGAAGAATGGATGAGTTCAAGCAATGGTGTCTCTCCAACACCAAGGCTTAGCCGGAAGTCAAAGAAACCGGAAATAAAGGAAGAAAAGGAAGATGTTCGAGTGTTGAAGAAATCCAACGTAAGGCAAAGCAAGCATAAGCTAAAGAATCCGAAACATTAAATGAAATTTAGCTGGGATCCATCCACTGGATTTCAACTTTACTTTGTGTTATTATATATACCATTATTAGACCAAGCCTTAACTAGTGGAATCACTTAACAACGTCATGATTAATTAAGGGGATGGTGACTGGCTTGCGTAACCTCTGTTTGAAAAAAGAATGTCGATGTACTCTGACGTGATACCAAAGTAGCGCCTACACAAAAAGTTTCACATTTTAAAGAGGGTTGACTTGACAAGGTATTGTGCTGCTCACGCACCAGATGGGACAAGGTAGCTCGGTGGCGATTCCAGATGGATTCCAGATCCACGAAACCATGAAGGAAACCATACCAGGAAATACTATATATCTTGAGTCATACTGATCACAGGCAATATCTCTTTATCAAAAACGATGGAAAATCTTTGGTAGATTGTTTCAATTTTGATTGTCAATAAACCTTAAAGCCATAGTGTGCCATTATTTGTTTTCAGAGGATTGTATGTGATGCTTATTTACAGCAGGTTCGTTCCTCTTGTTCAGCGATTCGCTCAGCTCGGTTAGCACAGCTATGAAACCTTACTATTTGATGTTCTGAAAAGGGAATTTCCAATTTTCAACCGAAGTAAAGTAAAGTAAAGTAAAGCTTTCATTTCATTTTCAGCGGTACGTTAGCCGTAGTTATATAGGTACTCAAGCGGTACGGTATCGGTTTTTCAGGCAACTGGGGTGTCATACTTTCAGGTTTATCGCTGTCACTTATTAAATTATCCTTAACATTAAAACGATGCGAAGGTATGTTACACTTGAATAGGAGTTTTTCTACCTTCCCAAAACGTGCGATAATTTTGAAGAAAGACTTCCGGTTAGCAGATATATTTTATACACCTGCTAAATCGGTTTATCAGTAGCTTCTGGTGGCAAATGTGTGTTTTTTAAAAATGCGCTATCTTTACAGGAACTTGAGGTTGTGCAAAACAGCGCTCGTTTTATGCTATGCTTAAATTGTCTTGATGATGATTGATTCTCATGGCTTTCTATGACTTAATCAGACACTTTCAACCTTTTCGGTCAGTTGTGCCGACGAAGTCAAATCAAAACACGAAGAATTGTACCGCGTTTTAATAACCCTTTACTATGCATGTGTTTGGAGAAAATGGTAGTACAACTTTCATTTTCATTCTTATTTATAACGTTTTTAAGCAGACATTTCACACGAATTGTTCCTACTTTTAACGCATTCGCTCCCTTAGTTTTGGACTTCCTTTTCCCCGCTCGACGCTAATGAATTCTGAAATATTAATCACTTTCCTTTCCTCAGGAAAACCTGAGACCAATTCAAAGAAAAACAATTTGTTTATTCATCGTATGCAGGTAAAAGCTTGTCAGTTTTTGCCATTTGTAATTATTGTTATTGACAAAGGGATCACATACGCTAACAACTTAAAGCTTAACTGCACTCAAAAGCGCGTAAAGAAGTCCAAAGGGTAAGTGGTCTTAATTATTGTCACAGTTAGGGATCATAAACTGTCAAGCCAAACCCGATATAATTAGCAACAGGTCATCAAGTGGCGAACAAGTTGACACCAGATTGATAACTGGTTCCACTATCCTTCCAGCGCTTGTCTTCTCCCCCAAGAAATGATTGCTCCCATAAAATGATTGTGGATGTACAAGATAAACCGTCCCTAAGTTAACATCAAGGGAAATCCTGTGTTTATTGCCTGTTATTTATTTTCTACCAGCGATTATTTTACAGACATTATAGTACAATTTTAAAGTTACAGGAAAACTGGAATGCCTGTGGAGCATATGTGTTAATAGAATATCTGCGTGTCGCTTAACTATGTTGTCGTCATTGGAGACTACTTTTGTTTTACGAGAAGCAAGCAAATCGTCTAAAGAAGAGAAAAGAGAAATGGCCGCGAGGAAACTGGAGCTGAGAAAAGATGGAGGCACTGAAGAGGACTGTGGACATGGCTGGTTGTGCGTGTTTTATTTATCTCTTTCTCTCGTTGATCCATGAAGAAATGGTGTGGTCTTAGACTATCGTGATGGAGAATGAGTTGTTTATCTCTCCTTGTGTCATTTTCTCCACAGTATTCAGCGTAATGTAAGAAAGTGCATTGTTACCGACAGAGGAGCTATTTAAGTTGAAAAACTAGCTTTCTTCAACAGTTTTCTGTCTTCCAGAATCCCGTGATGATCTTCTCCGCATTTCTTTTCACATGCTGCGCATTACTTTCAAAAACAGGTAACGGGAATAGATTTTTCCGTTTGTTTTTGTATAATCTGTGCCGTGCATTTTCCTTTGCGTTTGACTGAATTTTGTTTGGCAGATGGTACGCCATTTCACAGACGAAGCAAGCTCTTCCGTCGGTCATTCATTGGAGAAACCAAAGGTAAATTAGCTTCCTTCGCACCGGTTTCTTTTATCGTCACGGAATACCGTGACGACCCAAATATCGGTTTCCAAGGAAACTACGAGTAAATATAATTAGATAACATAAAGCAATGACAATTCAAGTTTCAAAGCCAGTCACGGGATGTATTTCTAACGACGCGCATAAACACGCGGTGGCAACAGGAAACTATGGAGTTAAGTCTCGTGTGTTACAGATCTCGTCACACCGTTGAATCTCAAGCAAACGGCCACCTTGAGGTAAACTTTAACGAGCGTTGTAGACATAAAGCTATTGAAAGGAAGTTGCAGTAAGAGTTTATCATATTGACCAGCGCACGTCGGGATGAAACATTTGGCCGTTATAAGTAGAAGACTATAACTATAAAATGGGTTTAAAATACCTTGTTGTGGATGGAATTTGATTACCTTCAACCTTTGTACGTTCACTATACTTTCCAAGGTTGTGATCGAGATTGCCAGAAAGAATGCATTGCGGTCCACAACAAATACCGAGCTAATCATGACGCACCTCCGCTGGTTTTTGATCAGAAGTTGGCTGATGAAGCACAAGCGCTGATTGATAAGGGAGTGTTCAAGCATTCTGATTGGGTGGAGCTGAAAAATAAGGGCGCTGCATTTGCTTGGGGATCTCTTTTCCCAACATTCACAGCGGTCATCAAAAATTGGTACGACGAAGGAGCTTATTACGATTATCAAACTGGATCACCAAAGAAGCAATCGCAGGTATAACAGAATAGAACGCCAATTAACAAAACAAAACGGAGTGGATCCATGTTTATGTTTACACATAAAATTACTTTCTTGAGGGAATGATGCTGCTTTTAAATTAGTTGCAAAATTGAAATTTATAGGGCAAATTTCTTATGAATGGGTTAAAAACTGAAATCTGTTCCTTATAAAAAAAAACGCTAGGTTAAATGCTCATGGTTCCCCAATAAAGGGTCGGTCAATGGCTCTATTACCAAGTGCACGTCTGACCAAAGAATTATTCTTAGGAGTTTATATTAGACTCTAAACCAGTCTATTTTTACTTTGCAATTGTTTTTTGTTGAAAGCGTTCTTGATTCTCACGCCGGTATCACTCGTTAAAATAATCGGCCCGCTCCTCTGACAGTTTTGGAGAACCACCAAGGAACTATGCTAGCGCGGGCTCCTTTTCCGAACAGCGGCTGGTGATCGAGCCTACCAAGGAACTCGCTATAAAATAAGGATTGCTGCCAGTTTCAGTGCACGTGAGGCAGAATGGAAAGTCATTCAACTACACCTGTCAGCTATACCTCGGCGATAATGTCATTTTGTTATTCTATCTTTTATTAGTTGAGTACAAATATGGCGTGAAAATGACGTATTGGAAAGCACGCTTTCCAATAATTCTGATTACTGGAGCTAACAAAACTATTATTTATTTCATCAGGTGGTGGATCATTTCATGCAGGTGGTGTACAAGAAAGCTCGTAAAGTCGGCTGTGCACGTGGTGGTTTGTACGGTGAACCGTGGTACGTGGTTCATTACGACAAAGCCCCAACTCCTGGAATACCAAGCACTGCGATGAATATCAACAAACCCAAACAGGTATCAGAGGGATAGGCAACATGCACGGTTCTTCATAACATCTACGCTCTCCGAAAACTGTCCGGTTCTCGGAACAGATATTTCGCGGACAAATATCAGAGTATATTTCTGGGGTAGTTGAAGGCTATTGTGTATATTATCCTTTAAAATTTTCTCAACACGTAATTTTGAAAATTGAGGAATATCACTCGGATATTCCCGATTTTGGAGGGCATTTTCGATCACGTGACGCGCTGCGACCACGCGTGAGCCGGAAATATTTCATGGATTTAATCATGGATTTAAAATCTTAATGAGCACCGTTTATTTTGTTACTAAAAGCGAGAATAGCTAGGGCTCTTATCGTCATTATTTTATACCAGTGTACAAGTGTTAAGGTGAAAAACGGACACTGTTTAACTTTTTATACGGCTGATGTTTTAAGTATTGATCAGTATTAGAATTGCAATAGAACTGCTCTGCCACGTAAATAGTGAGTAAAACAAGTAACTAATCCCTCGATTGTCTTATGTACATTCTGGTTTATTTATTTAACAATTGTTTTCATACAACAGGATGACAGTGAATGGTTCAAAGATGGTTCACCGTTTTCTGAAGAGCTGAAAAACATGCAGGCAGTTTAGGATCAAATTGCACCATGGGAAAAGAAGATAGCAGTTGTATCACTCGCAGCCAGAGTCTACAACAGTGAATTTTAGATATAAACCACAAGCAAGAGAGTTTATAGCAGCCTATCTCTGTTGAAACGAAAATACTGTAATTACAATTTCAAATAAAATTATTTTCTAACTTTAGATGTGTAATAGCTTTCTTCAAGTCAGCCCAAGTTATTTTAGTGTTTTCTCGTGCAATC
>OMLO01000594.1_pt1 | contig 24420 bp, 9 predicted proteins | sample 1674811 | NCBI WGS metagenome assembly OMLO01 (sample SAMN06265003, study PRJEB25207) | coral metagenome | isolation source: Coral host | place: Mexico:La Bocana,Puerto Morelos, Mexico | collected 2008-11-13
AATGGCAACACCTATCAGCCAGTACTTTTGCATCAAAATAATAATATTTCGTAGTCGAACTAATATCAATCAGTTAAATTCCGAGAGTTGCCGTGTTGCCCCTTTTTTTCGTTAAATGCCTCGATTAATTAGGCCTCGTCGACACTAGGCTAGATAAATTTAGAAACGGCGCTTTTAATCTGAAAAAGCATCATATCTTTTTGTCCACGCTAAGCCGGAGCGATAAAAACGCAATAATCACCGTCTTTTTTTTGGATTGTTTTAGACTTCGCCTCGGTCCATAAACACGCAAAAAAAGAACTTGGTCAATATCCAGCCATCTTGACCTAGTTCTTTGACCTCACGCTTCGTCAATAACCTATATGTATTTCTGCTTCCCCAAAAAATAAACCTTTACTATAACTATACTCGCAAACTTAGCGGGGAAAGTACCGCTGAAGGACTCTTGAACAGAACCAGAAGCAGTAACTTATAATTAAATTTGAAATCCTCCCGAGGAGTACAACTGGAACACAAGAGGAGTTTGAAATATTCTCCTTTGAATTACTCAGACCAGCAACTTACCAGCGACGCAAAACGCACAACTCCTCTGGCACGCCTGCAGCATGACGTTTTTGTATTTTTCATGAGTGCAATATTTCCATCTCGCCCAAGCACGACAACGTGGGTCGCGATCGATGCATCTATCTTCCTCTAACAATTGATATAATTGGCTTGTTAACATTCTAAATGGTTTGTTAACATCAGTCAAGAGCTATGTTCACTCATATAGACTACTCGCCCTCTGTTCTTTGCGCAAAAAGGAGGAAGAGTGAAGGGAAGAGTGTTCTAACACTTCGTCATTTTGGCCGTCATGATCTAAACTAGCTGAAGACTCAAAATAAATAAAAGAGTTAAGGTTCCTGATACTACTGCTACTATTGAAAAACACGCCTATTAAAAATTCGTTGCCATGGAAACATCAAATACTTGGACTAATGACAGTTATAACAAATCGTTCGCAGACGTTGCAGGGAAAGTCACCATATTTGGATTTAATTGCTTTAGTTTCAGCTAGTGAGACCCTTAAAAGTTTCCCCTCCCTAAATTGAAAAATGGGCAAAACAGAACGAGAGAACTTACCACAAACACGGCAGCTTTTCTTGCATTTGACATGCATAAAGTCTGGCCGTTTTTCACAGTAGCCGCTTTTAGCCCAGAGTTGGCAACCAGACTTGGTATCAACACATTCTTTCACAGCCTCTTTTTTAGTCTCAGCTTCCGTCAAAAGAGAAAGAAAAAAAGAAAGGTTACACAGGCGATATTAATTAAGATGAAACGAGAACAGTGCTTTTAAAGCGGACAGAGTCATGCTCTTAGCGTACACGAAATTAACCTCTAAACCCAAGATCTAGCGGTTAGATTTCTCCACTCCACTCCAGAATTTGGTGGTTAATCAAAAACGATACCCCTAGTTACTGTTATTGTTATCAGAACTATTGTGGGATGTAATAACTCGTCGATCACTCTCTGGAAAAAACTGAGGATTGAGGAATTAATAAAAGAAGAAGAAAAAAACAAGTCACGATCTTTTGAATATTAGCAAAAGAAAACTCAATTTTTCCACTTCCTTTCTATTGCCCGATGTGTGACCCTGTGGTCACGCAAGCTTACCTATATTACACGCGTTACAGCTAAGTTTGCAGTCCTTCAGCATAAAGTCACGACGCGTCTTACAGAAACCTCTCTTGGCCCAGAAGGGACAAGCCGTTGTCAAATCTTTGCAGTTTGGATCTGGGTACTTTTTGCTCGCTACTGTGGAAATTTTAAAGAAAAACATGTGTGAACCTTTGATTATTATAATTTAAAATTAATTAAGCCCTCCCTACTTCAGAGTCACCTATCAAGTGATACATTAATTTACCTTTTTCTGAGCTGGAACTGGGTCCTCTGATGGTTACCAAGCCTCCAGACTCAGATTTTGTCACGGCTCGTCTTGTACGCTTAATTGCTTGGATATGCGACCTATTTGCAGATGGCCGATTCTTGCCTAGGGAAAAATATCGGGGATGTCATTTGGAACTCAAAGACAAAACAATTTTACTACTGAATCCTCTTGTTTTCTTGAGATGCTAATATATTTTTTATCAAGACTCCATCTAGTCAAGTTACAACACCGAAACGCGAGATAAGCATTAGACTAAGAATATGATTTAAACAACTTAGTTTATACCAGAATTTTGTCAAATGGCCTCACAATTCCTCGAACCCATTTTTTCTCCTTAGTGAAAGGACTAGTAGAGGCACTATGAGAGTAAAACGTCTTGGACAACACAAAGACCACGGCAAAAGCTCAAAGAAAACCCAACATCGTTCCCAGAGTCCTTTCCTTCCCGTCCTCTGAAACGAAGTTCAAACCCAACTCAGACCTCTCGATCTGGTGTCCGGTCGAGCGCACTAATAAACTGTTAAGCTACCAAGTCTCCTGTACTGACAAATAATTAAGAGAGAAAAGCTAATAAGGTCGTACCATCACAATTGTACATTCTTTCGACCTGAAGAACGTCAATCTTGGAAATCCTCCTATAGGGGCGGGCCCGGACATTCTTTCGCGGCACTATTGTTTTCCTTCTTGATGACCGAGAGAAGGCGTTCAATTTGTAATGCATGATGCTGGAATAATCGTACGGCGTGTTGTAAGAATTGATGGCTTGCCACTTTTGTTTAAGAAAGGCATGTTCCCAACCTGGAAAACAAAGAGAAAAAAGGGAAAAAATGGCGACAAATTGCGACATTTGTCCTTGCATAGGAGGATTAATGCAAATTGTTAAGCAAAAATAGTTAAAGGATGAAAAACAAGCAACAACAACAGCAGTACTAGTGAAGAAGACAAATTGATATTTGGTTTTCTGTCACGGATATCGATTAAAATGATCAAAGGCCTCTTTGAGGCTACGACTATTTTGCATGATGAAGTACATGCTTCAGTATAAGCAGAAAAGATTAAAACATTTTGGCTTTGTTCCAAAAATAAATTTCTTTCTTCTATCCCTTATTTAAACCAATCACGCTTTAATCACTGCCCTAACTCCGCAATACAATAATGCATAACGCTCTAGACACATACAGGCTTTGCGGACCTATGTGTTAAGTTGGCTCAATGCGTTGATATACTATATTGGAAAGCTGGGAAAGTATGAAGGGCGAGTGTTCAAGACTCGGCCCGGAAAAAGCACGATTTTTTTTTCTTTTTTCCCTCCGACGTGTTTTTTCTTTCTTTTTCCTCCAAGAAGCTAATAAGTGCTTTCCATTTATAATAATCTATTATTTTGCTCGATATTCATGTGCATGCGTCATGTTATTAAAACCCATGCTTGCCAGGAGCCCGCGCTCATTTCGTAACTACGACAACAAATGCTTTCTAGGTTTTTTCAAATAAGAAAATGCTCGCACCACAGGAAGGAAGGAGTGACCGACCGACCGACCGACTGACCAAGCGGGGGAATTCGCGCTCGCTCACTTAACTCCTATTTTGCATTCTGCAAAATAGTCGTAAAAATTAAAATTTTGTTTTACTAACCTCTGTTAATGTTATGCCAATTTATCTTCACGTATAGGTCTCTGTCGGGTCTGCTCTGTTCGTGCCAGAATCCAATCACGTGACCAATCTCATGCACCATCACGTGATGATACTCACACCCAAACCCAACAGATACTTCTCTGCGTTCATCCCGCGCTCTGCCCACTGTACTGTAACAACTGGAGTCAGGAAAATTCAGAAGGTAAAAATGACATTTCTCTGGTGATGCGATACAGCGCCATTCACGGGAAGAATTGCTACACAGATGACAAATGTTGACCAAATATACTACACGATCCGCATGAGGCTGAGTTCACGTTATCCGCGCTGCTGGCGTAAGGGTTTTTTTTTTTGGAAAAAAGGAGCTAGTTCCTTTGATCTTATGGGGGAGATTATTTCAATAGCACCGTTGGAATAGGTAATCACACGAAATTGAGTGCAAATTGAAATAAATAAGCACAAGTAAACTTAAAGGAAACTCCACGAGCCTTAGGGCGGGTGCAGTTAGTATTTATCCCAAATTGTACGGGAAAAATTATTTGATTGCTTGTTAATAGTAAACATCGGATTAATTTATCTCAATTTTCTGCGCTCAGTTTCCAATTTTTGCACTCAACTTCAACTCTGTGTACTTTTCCTCGGCCAATCATCATGCTGACTTTTTTGCATGTTTTGTATACTAACAAGGAAACATCAGTTTTTTTTTTACAGAAATCGCCTTGCTTGCGCGTATTGTGCCAATCCCCTCAATATTTATCACATGGAAAAAGGTAACAACACAAACAACTCTGAAGTGTATCTACCAACTGATAAACTAAATAGAGACGGAAATTGCCTAATAAGCGTTCGGGATTTGCACAAGTACAGCCGAACGGCATGCTCGTACGGGAAAAGAAATACTGAGAACCTCTCCCAGGGGTATCGAAGAGCAGCGGAACATTTATCTGAAGGGAACAAGGGATATCTCTACTTTGATAAAAATAGATAAGGAACAGTAGCATTTATTAATTAATAGGAAACTGAGGAGAAAAATTGAATTTTTTAAGGGATAATGGAGAACGTGGTACAGCCCTCGCCTTATCTTCACCGTAGGTGGCTCTCAATACATTGTATAAATGTAGCATATTCAAAGATGGGAAGATAAAATTATAATTAATACTAAAAAAGAGGAATTACTTACTGCGATCCTCTGAAAAAAGTGACATAGTCTTTCTCGTTCGTTCTCTCCACAAACTTGAGGCACGTTTTAGATTCCCAGTCATCCATAGCCAGTCGAACGATGTTCTGAAGTTCAGGCATATTTTCTGGAAAGCAGGAAAAACATACACTTAAATGAAAAATAATGCAACGTGACACAGAAAAAAGGGGAGAAAATTGAAAGCTTGTATGTGTGACCCAAATTCCGAGTGTGTCTATGTTCTTATCATGTCATGAGCACGACTTCGAAATGTCAAAAAAGCCAATAAGAATACATCTTTGATGATTGCACAGAGGAAAGTACCGCATCCATTTCACGACTTTTTGATCACTGAAAAGGGCTAAATTTCGATGATAGTATTCCTTTACTGATATTTGTTAACATCACCTTCCGGTACAGAAAGAAAGGTCTTTAAAAACTGACGTACTTTTTGCAATCCCTAAAGGGACTATGTCTTGACCTGGACACTGACGCAGTCGGTTGACGAATTTCTGTTGTTCTCAGTCCGATTTCACAAATGTCAGCCGTATTGAGTGAATCGGGGTCAGCTTAATCGTTTTTAAAGCAATAACTTATTTCGACCATTTTCCTAGCGAAACGCGTTCGATACACACGTCGATCTTGATCTTTGCGAAGCTAACTTACTCATACTGCAGTCAAACACATATGGAATGACCCCACCCTCCCACAGTAAGGTCTTCTCTCGGGTGGCAGCCGGAGGTTTTTCAGGGTGTATGAAGTCATCCGCGCCGACTGGCACATCTAGTAAAGCTTTTTGATGATCAGTTAGTTTAATGTCTCCATACAACCAAAAGTCTGGCATGATCCTTGGACTTGAGTCCTTCTCTGTTGAAATGTACAGTCAAACGGAAATAAGCTCAATCACAAATTCTATTCAGGCATACGTATTAACTGATCTGTTTCTACTCATTTTTACTGGGAAGCGCAATGGGCAATTACCGTAAACTGCCGCTCATATCTATATATGAGCCCTGAGTTAAAACAATTTTGCAAGGCCTTTTAGATGGGCACTATATACGGAGGGGCTTATAAACTCCACTCCTCGCCAATCCCCCCGCGGCTTCGCTTCTAAAATAAAACCACTCGCGCTCGAAATCCCCCCCTCAGCTAAGCAGGGTAACAACAAGGAAAGCCAGTGGCTTGCTTACATCCAGGAGAATTAACACCGGAAGTAATTTTGGGGTCTACGAGTAGATGCCATTAGCAATTCAATATGTACCAAGTATAGAACTGAGTAAATAGCATGTAGACTTGGATCTTTCGACGGACAGCGACATAATTTCTTTGTCATTCGCCTTGATCTCTCTTAAGGCTAGTTTATAGTGTTCGTGTTGATCAATTTGTACTTCAGGAACATCTCAGCGGCTCCTATCCTCACCCTAACTACAAGGGTGTGTTCTACGACAAGCGGTTCTCAAGTTCTCGTGTTTGGACCGGGGTCGCGAGTGGCGAAGCCGCGTCTGATAGACATACAAGTCTAGTTTCTAAGCCGCATCCCCCACGTTAAACAAGAGTCAACTCGCAAGCTACTACAGAGCGCTACATCAGTCCATTTCTAAAAATCTCATCGTAAGCTCGTTAACCTGATGAATTCGGTTTTATAAACACAAGCGTTGAAGTGAATGACCGTACACCTAATGTATTTTGATATTCCTAACTACGAAACTATCTCGTTTTATAACGATGTCGGAAAATATGATGGTCAAAAGGTTTTGAGCCGACGTTCGGTCTGACTCCGACAAACACAACGTCACCAATATTTGGGAATCTTGTAGTGTCATCATTTCATATGCTCTCTTATGTATTTTAACTTCCTAGCAACGTAACACTGTCGAACACGAGGTAGCACGTAACTTAGAAGAAGGTGGGTTGCTCTGTATTACAGAGAAACATTTCTAAAAAATAAAAAAGTTAGCAAAGGTCAGTTTTGTTAGTTACCTTCGTCGTCATTGATGCTTGGTAATTCAGCTGATAATAGAGAAGCGCTGGACACCAACAGAATCCAGGAAATAAAGAACTGCATTTTACCCTGCAAGAAGATACATTGATCAATATTAACACAAGCGCTTACATGTCTTACATGAACTAGTTTCGCAGGATTATAATCGTAACCTCCATCTTTCATCATTCAAATAAAGATAAATGCATCATTCTTGTCTGAAGCCAAACGTGATACTCACCTAATGACACTGCTTTTAATAACTCAGCTTACAACAATCATTTGATTACAAACTAAGATAAAGAAAGAAAAAGACCCCCTTCACAGCCGCTACTAAATGTCTTTCAGAAAATGCAAACATTTACACCTTTCTTTTCAAACAAGCGTGATGCCCTGAGAGATTTGGCATGCAGAGGTATGATCAATGATATTGTACTAAGACAGATACGTTTAGTAACAAATATGGAGTGAGGACCGCACAGTTCGTCAGCGAGGTCGAAAACTCACTGAATAAAATCATGCAGGCCGCTTTTCAAGGACTATACAGTCACAAAACAAACAAGTTTAAGCAGATTCATATTCTAAGAAGAATCGAAATAAGACCGCCATTGAAAGCCTATTATCTGACATGCGTCTTAGGTGTAGAGTCGGTTTGGCTAACAAACAATTTTTCTTCTTTTTACTGCAACTTCGAATAAAAGCGAAACGAAATCAATTCATTGTCAAAGTCATATATCACTTCGTCAGGTATCACCTTGCCGACATGCAAAGCAGTTGTAAGAGGTTACGGCTGTAATCAACGTATTTTACATTTATCACTTTTGGCTTTTTTATCGCCAACTTTCAATAGGCATTCATGGCATATACAAGACTCAGATCTTGATCAGTTTGGTAAATGGGATAATTTCAATCCATTTCGCAGTTTTGTTTCACTACAGTTCGGGCAATTTAATTAATTATCCATTTGTGAATTGCTTGTCGGATTGCCTTGAATGGTTCTATTGTTATTCAAAAAACAGTAACTGCATTGTGTTGAGTAACTAATCACCGAAAAAAGAAAAGTTATCAGTAAAAAGGTCAATAATTAGTTCATGAAAATGGTTTGCAATCTAATCTTCGACTCAGATAATCGACCTCGATCTATTAACGCCTTTGAATTTGAGATACCTTAGTAAAACTATGCACAGTAGCCAGAGAATGGTAAATATTCGAGACCTGCCATAGCTAGGATATCACATTTATTGACCGCTACTGATCGATATGTAAAGGTTCAATCTGGGGCCGTCAGCTGAGGTGTATAAATGAAAACAGGCATGTGTGGGTAATATTCAAAACACCACCTTCAGATCAACGCATAAACTCAAAATATCACTATTGGGAAGGTTGGCTCTTTGTTAGTTCATCGCTGGTGGCACTTCCAAAGCATTTCAGTTCTCATTGTTCCATCAACAGCTTCCCTTTTATACACTTAAGATGAAGTGAGCGGGTACTCCCTGATTTTGGGTATATATGTGCGGCCCCAAATGGTATGGTTTTTGAACGGTTTTGATCTGAAAAGGGTGTAGATTTTCTGAGATAGTATATGGCTTTTTTGTTTACAAGGAACTATTATTTTTCCTGCATCAAAATTGACAAATTTTTAGTCCTTCTTAATAGCTATGCAAGTGGAAGACTGGTTAGTTGTGATCTTTTATAAGGGCCGTGTACTAATCTTAGATCTCTCCTATGTCTGAAATCGTTTTTTCCTTTTGTCCAGGTCTGAAATAGAGTATGGACAATCATAGATTTGGGTCTGAAATAGGAAAACAAGTTTCAAGGTTCACACGATCCTCAAGCCCTCAGCAAAACCTTTGGGAAAAAACTCTCCCCGGGAAGCCACCCACTGTAACAGAAAAGTAAGCGTCCTGCCAAATGAACAGAACAATACAAGGAATCCGGAAATCATGACGACCGAAAAAAAAAGAAAGCACACACACGAAGCCATTGCATTTGAAGTTTATCCTTACGGCCTCGAAGATTACGTCTTGTTTCATAAAGATAAGGAACGTAATCAATCAACACATGACATGCATCTATTTGATCGCTCGATTCTGAGGAAAACGGAAAAATTGATGGCCCTCCACATTCACTCTCTTCCAAATGCTTCCTGCCCAGTTTTAAGCCCGTCTAATGAGTTTCCCTAGGGTTATTCTCCTACCCCGATCCGATTAGACAGGCCCCAGCTGTATTGTGTTTTGTTTTAAACCGAGTACAGTGTCCTATTCAAAGACTATCTATCGTTTTGACAATGGGGTTTTGGGGTTGACGGTCTTTTTTCTGTTCATGTGACGATCAACTACATATGTTGTTATTTGACACCTCGAAACTTTATGGAATGTACAATTAATAGCTGTGCCCACCAATTCAACTAAGCCTAACAGCAATTCTTTTCTTAATTAAAGTAGGCTATTTTTTTAGGGTAATTAAGTCTAGTCATGTTAGTCATAAAGATCAAAAGGTTTTCGTTCTAGTCAATGTCTGTCATTCGCTCACCGTGGAGCTTTCATTGAATGATTGCGCGGACAACAGTCACCTCTTTGGCGATTTTTACCGTTAACCTAAGCCACGGTTTTAATTAAAACTGTTTTTGTCGGTAGTTCAAATTGCCATACCAATGCCACTTGCTCAGTTCGATGCATCTTTCAAAAGCAATAAAGAACTATCTTAAATTACTCGATTGGCGTCGTACGCAGCTTTCAAAAGTAATTATTGGGGAGACGCTTTTTTTTGCCAAAAAAGACTATACGTTGTCAAATCAGTTAAGTGATCTAGAAGGATGTTAAGATAAGCAAAGCCTGAAAGGAAACTATTTTAATACTTTTATCAGCTAAAGGGCCTGGTGTTCGAAACTTTTACTCAGTATATAATTTTTTATTTAATATTGCCAAATAGGAAAAAAACAACCGAATGACAGTACAAAAATTGATCATTGGCACACTGCGTGAGCGGCGCCCATCATGTCCTCGACATGACTCCAGTTACCATCTCGCCGATTTGCTAAGTATGTCCAGCTGAAAAAATAGACTTTATAAAGTCGATCTGCTAAAGCTTTGGTAGTAACCGCAACTGGCTTTCAGCGAATAAATGCTATTAGTGAGTTTAAGCGCAAAGGGGAAACCTAATTATCCCGCTTCAAACAGGTATGCATTAAATAAGGAGGGCTAAAACTGCTTTGCAGTGTATTAATAGTGAAGTATAATTTGAAAGACGACAGCTGATATGAAAGACGTGAACATTATTGAGCGATTCCTTTGTCAAAGTAACAAAAATTGAAATCTATTCAACAGATAACAATGAAAATTCCCTTTTATTTTTATTTTATTTTTTGCGTTAGGACATAGGCCATTCCATTGAGATTTCCGAATGAAAATATCCGGAAAGTGCTTGCAAGGCTCCGTGATCCGCTTTAGTAAGGCTCAGAAATGTTTTCCCTTGCAAGGGCTCCAGGTGCAACTGACATGGAATCGATTAGCACTTTGAGGCGAACCTGTTCTTGCAGGGCAACTGGGATGATGTTTAGAAACTCAAACAATGGCGACACTTCCTTACCGATGAGATATGCGAGGTTTATTGTCAATTGGACAACTTGTGTCCTCCAAGACCAGAGGATCTCCAGTGACTTATAAGCAGGGAAAGCAATCATAGCAGGATTTACTTTCACTTCTGATACTGTGACAAAACACAACCAACTCACGCAAACAAGATCATTTTGTGAAGAGAAATATTCCGTGCAGGGCACTCGAATAAAGCCAAGTTCCTATTGTTCCAGGTCTTTTTTTTGTATCTCAAGCAGAATAATGTGAATTACCAGAATTTTCTCTCTATGTCTTCTTAGTTAATCCGTAAATCGCGATCAGTGTTAAGGTACATTCGTAACAATGCAGTACCACAACGCACACGATAAGTATAATCAGTTTTAAGAAGCTCGTCAAAGAGAAATTTCCTTGTTTAAGACAGATTTTACCACTTACTATGTAGTCCTATAAGAATTAAATGTATGGGCATCACTGGGGTTGAGTCTTTTTCGCCACATAGACTTACGAGTACTAATCTGAGCGTGCAGGTCATCTGATGATCAAATCAAAGATGACAAACCGTTTCGTTCACATTTATGGTGTGTCGTTTGCAATATTTTAATAATCAGTTCAGTTGATTTTAAAACAGGTTCGTAGAATTCCATAAAAAAGAGTGACCCTGTAAAATAACCAAAATCTTCTCACATGCTTTTAAATCTGGGATTAGCTAACTGCATGTAAGACGTGTTGTGTTGTTTCACCACCCATATTGTTTCATAGCATCATGCAAGCGTCGGCCGAATACGACTAAACTCTCTATGTCTTAACTGATATAACAGAAAACACAGAGTTGTCTTGTAAATAACTATGCTGGCAAGTTTTCCAATCAGTGAAAATAGTTTTACAACGCTTATCTGTTTGTACCTATCCAGAGAAACCTACAGTATGCAGAGAGCATGTCCGACAAACTCGATAACTCAATAACGGTTAACACTGATACCTGAAGCTAGGCACGCAAGGAACATTGAAGTTTTAAGATATTTGACGATTTTACGGTTTAAAGAACTATAAATCCCTGGGGTCAATACGCATTAAAACATTTAAGTTTATAGAGTGGTCAAAATCCCACAAAATCTGTTATCAAATTTTGATCAAAGATCTAATTTTAATTGGAGACATTAAAAGATACAAATCAATAACTGAATCTGAAAGTTTTCTTCTTCGGCTGTCAGTTCGAGAGAGGTTCCCTTGGGCTTCTTTAATTGTATCCCTAGTCTCCCGAATTCAACGAGACCCAATGTAAATGGTGCTCCAGGAAACGCTTAGTACGTCCGTTGTCAGGGTTAAGCCGACAGAACTTTTTCTTTAATACCGCGTTAACCTGCTGTAGCAAGGCAATGCAGTGGTCAAATAAGCGCAGACCTTTTAATATGGAGCCAATTTTCAGAATTTTCTTTGGCTTACGTTGATCTCTTTATTAAAATTAAACCATGAGCAATGATTGATGCTTCCAGGCTTCTTCGAATTTGGCTCTCCCCAGTCCTAACAAGCTAACAGAACAATCGTGCAATGTGATTAGCTAATTAGTAAACTGACCAATATGTAGTTGCTAAGATATAGTCATTGCAATAATCACTAGTAAACAGGTAAATGTTTAATGTTTGTTGGAAGCCGCCTGCACGGGATTTTTTCGGTTAGTCTTTTCAAGGACTTTCGATGGTACTAGCTGAAATTAAACCTTAATTAAGTAATTTAACTGGATATGTTCCTGTATTGTTCACTGAGCCAGTATACTGTTTTATCTGGTGATCTAAAGACTATCCTGAGGTGCTTATCTCTCCTCCAGTTTAGAACATTTCTATGAATGAGCAAAACTCAACTCTGCATTTTATAAACCAAACAAAACATATAGATCAGTTGTGTAACTTAGCCAGCTTTTCATTTGTTTGGCATTCCATGAATACGGATACACATAAAAATATTATCTAATAAAATTATCATAAAGTTTTACATTGACAGGTTAAATCTTATTTTTTTATCTACCTCCTATCGCTTTGAAGACAAAACAGACGAACAAGGTTATCGATAAAGCTGATACTTGCCTTCTAACTATGATAAATCTTCGGCGATTCTTTGCAACTGTTAGTTCAGCATTTCGCTAATATCTATACACAGGTACAAATAAAATCTTGCAAAATAAGATAAAAAGCAGTGAAATCTTACTTTCGATCCACTTTGTAGTTACGTTGAAGGGAGAAAACCTTTATCGACCAAGTGCAGTAAATAAGTACGATAAATCTGGTCTATAGCCAATTATGCTCTGAAGCTGTACATCAATTTTTTTTTTTATCTTATGATTTCAGATTAGAGTTTCCTTACCCGCTTTTGAAAGTATTACGTTACGACGAACGAAATCCCACCGCATTTCCGGTGCTCAGCACAGTATGTTTATTTACGAAAATGTTTCAAAACCGCGGCCCGGTGGTAAGAAGCGGAGGAATGTAATTGAGTGGAAACCCTTGTACCCGACATCTCGGTGTATATTAAGCGCAATTAGTAGTTTTACCGACTTTTCAAAAGGCTTCCAAATTTCCGGTGGTTTTATAAAGGCTCATTAGTTATTCATTGGCTGAATAAATTCTTGACCGGCATTGAAATGCCTCAAGTACAGAGTTTCAGTTCTGAGGAATGCGCACAGGCAATGAATCATTGAGTTCGTACATTTCCGGTTGTAGGGAAAGAAAAGTTGTTTCGCGCGGTCGGAGGCTCATGTTTACAAACGAAATGTGACAGGTAAAGATTAGTCTTGAATGGGTTTAATTTGTCACTACATAATAGACAATTTCGATATATTAAAAATCAGCCTTAAACAATAGAAGTCAGTACGAGGCTGTGAGGAATTACAACAGAGTTTGTGGGGTTTTATTCCTCAGAGATCTATTGTGCTAGGCCGAATTTTAATATACCGAAATTGGTCTTACATATCCACAACCGGCATACCGGTGTAGAATTGACAAAGGTGTATTAAGAAAAATGAGAATAGGCAGCCGTGTCACCAGAAAAAGTAGATTCGGCCTTGTTTTGACCTCCATACAATTTGCTGGTGCAATATGTTACTATAAAAACCTCAAAAATCTATTTCATACCTAGCCTTAAAATTCGCATGGGATTAGACGTTTACCCATTTTGCAACTTATTTCGGAATCTCGTGACTGCATTTGTTGGAAATATCCCTAAAATGTTGAAGCAGGTGACAAAATTACGCAAAGGTAATCGATAAGGCACTCGACTGAGCGCAAGAATGAAAGAGTACCTCGCTGCGCTGATGATCAATCTAAGCATTGAACTTCCATACAGGTCAAAAAACCTTGCATTTATCAATGTTTTTCGGATGTTTTTAAAAAAAAACACAAAAATTGAGCAAATATTCTTGAAAACCATGAACTAGTCGAAAAGCGTACACGCGACAAGCTCAACTTAAAATTTCCCTAGTTTAAGGGAGTTGTTTTCTCATAAAAACGTAGAGCCAGCATCCGACTTAGACCGGTCAACGACCTTTGAATTGCAAGAAAAAAAAATCGTTTCTGGAATTCCAATATTGCACCCTTAATGCGTTTATACAATCCTATCAGCCCAATCAGCCAAATGAAAAAAGATTGTACGAGCTCCAAGATGCATGCACGTATACGAAATTCCATATATTATACCCTTGTGGGTAAGCCGAAGTCAAATCAACACACGTTTGAGGACACCGGCTAGCTTTATAAACAATCTGCCGATCGGATTCTTTTCATTGTTCTCGAAGTTCTTCGTTTCAGTTCCGTTTATAGTTACTGTTTATAGCTTTAAGTGGTGTGTCATCTGTTTTGTGTAAGAAAACCGGGTGAAATTATGGCGCCGTAGATACGGAACGCACCCACGGGAAATCTCCATCACGAAAGAAACACCGTTTTTACAGTGTAACCGCGCTTTAATTTGAGATTGCAGAAGAAATCTGTTATTAAAAAAATACTTTTTCATTGAGAAAAATGTTTGCAGGACTTTTGGAAACGCTAATAAAAAAAAGTCAGTGTTATTGGGTTACAATCGAGCACCACAATTCGTATTTGCGGGAGTATAAGGGCGAGATTCCCAAATTTGAGCGCGAAAATCAATTTATACTCGCATTGAGCACGCGCATGCCAATACGGTGCCAGAAGTGTGCTACAACTGCAAAAAATGCGGCATATAAATGTTACGCAACTTACCAGCATATGCAGAGATTCAGTGGTTGTAGCTCTTCAGCTCTCAGGGATTTACCAGCACCCCGATGATCGATCATTAATATAGTGTTTATTCCTAGCTGAAAAACAATCTTTCTAATGCATCAGCTTGGGTTAAAGGTTAAACCGCGGTCGAAGACCAAGTCTTTGGTTTCAAACGGATTGCCTCTCTTGTTTTTGCATGTAATCTCCAGTTGACAAGCTTAAACCACGCTAAGCCAGACATTTTCTCCAGAACGATGACGTAACGTTGAAACACAAGAAAGAAAATTCGACATCCCTCATCTTTCAGTGATATTTGGACGAACGTCTCAAACAGACAGTCGATATCGCATCCAGGACTGACTAGCCAGATATTTTGTCGGGGTTTTATCAACTGAAGTAATGCTAAAATATGCTTTCCTTTAAAAACACTGCAACCTAGCTTCTTTAGCTTCTGACTAACAAGCAACTGTAATAAGTTAAAAACAGGGGTTTTCGTGGACTCTTGTTCACGCGATCACACAACTGACGATCACACATTCTACGCCATATCTCAAGTGCAACATTCGAGACAAGAGGGCGCGAACAAAAGAAGAAGATCTTGCCAATGCAAAAATGGACGCGATCCAACACTACCGCAAATAAATTGGTCAAGGTTGAGATGCCTGAATTTTTTTTTTTGTTAATCCGGCGAGCTAAGCATGACCTTTCGCTGTTTTCCACGTTAACAGACCTTTCACTTTAGAATGCATGAGATGGTTTTTATCCTTCAAGAAGTCGAATTAAGAAGTTAAGCGGTATTTAACGTCGATATTTTGTTCCGAAAGCCGACTAAACATAAATATTGTGTCTTTCTATATTTATTTAGTTAGAGAAAGTGAAAGGTGTTGGCATGTAGAAATTTTCATCGAATTATTTTGTTTGCGTTTGTCTCTTCGTTGGACCGAGGCCAAAAACGCTATCCAGTGCAAAATAACGGAGGCGGGGGGGAGTTAGGTAGCTTCCACAAATTAGGGCAATCAACGAATATGTTGATTTGTTGGTATTATAACAACAAACAACCATGTTGCCATACTTCAATATTTTCAATACAAGTTTCAGAAGACACTTACAATCACGGGCCGGCGCGCAGCCAAAGACGGGTGCTCGAGGTAAGACAACAAGTTACGTGACTTTGCATTTTTTAAGTGTAAAGTGATATAACGCGCGCTCGGATTGGTTGAAACCGTATGCTTTATCAGAGTATATCGGTAGGCTGAATTTTGCCCCCCCCGGCGGGGGGGTACTCAAAAAAATCGTATATGGGAAGGCTCCGCCCCGAGGTCCAACCCCTTACCCTTTTATATACCATTTTTTCAGAAAAGGTACCCCTTTCATATACCTTCTTAGACTTATGAAGTCTTCCTGTCATTTTTTTCACGTAGCGCGTAATAAATTAAAATGAAACTGTCATAAATTGCGTCTGCTTGATCTGTTTTAATTCAAGGCCCTTTTCAATACCCGAATGAAGATTTTCCTACCCTTTCATATACCTAAATTTATGAAATCCTTACCCTTTTATATATTTGAAGCCTCCCCGTATAGGCCATTCTAGGGAGTACCTCCCCCGGAAATTTTGCTTGCCAATTTGACAGAAATTATTCATCCCGTCCTCTACGGCTTAGGTCAACGCAGTGGAAACGAGCTATTTACTGAAATTACAAGTTTTCTGTTCTAGATTCCGACAAAACGTTAAATCACATAGTGAAATAAACAAATTCTCAATCTATCGAATGCTTCTATTAAAGACATTACATTTATTAGGAAGGCAGAAATTATACTTTTTAACGAAAGTTAGTTAGAATTTATGATGAGAAGCCTTATTTTTGTAAAAAAAAAATGTGTTCAAACGACACTAGCACGTAATGTAGAAACTCTCGTTTGAACAGCCATAACCGTTCAGCTTAGCGAACGGCTCAAAATTTACAACGTTCATTCTCTCTTTGGAGTAAAACCAATGGGAACAGTGTAGTCTTTTCAACTCTCTTCGAATTCAAAAGTGAACTGTTCCCACACGTCGAGCTAAGGCTAGGCCGGTGTTTCAATCTGTGCTGCTTCTCATAACGATCTCTCCAGGGCATAGGGCCTTCGTTCTATTGGGTAGTGGCAAAAAATTGGGAATTATCTCGGATTGACCAGCGTTTTGTGTATGAGAAGAACAGAAGTGTTCAGCTAAAGACGAGTTATTTTGAAAATTGTAAAACTAATTCTAGTTTAGAAGTGCGATCTTCGGGTTGGCGTTTACCTCAGTAATTTGTCGGCTTTTTAGTAGAAAACCACCTTTGGTTTTTAAACAAATAGCTGTCGTATACCGCGCTATACGACTGATGGAAGCCTTATGAACACGCTCCGGCTGGAAGGGTCTGATCGCGCCTGGAACGGCCCAGAAGGAATTGGCTGAGAGTGTCTTCTATCCTCCTTTCCGCTTTCTCGTCACTTCAAACTAGAAAACCAATTCACACATGTTCACAGGCAAGACTGTTGACAAACATTGGAAACTACTGTCGTTAAACTAAGTCTGAAGCGTCCAGAACTTTCTGCCGGGTAATGAGCTCCTGGCTAATCGTTCTCTTGCCGAAACGGTATTCTGTCATGCCATTCCGACACAAAATCTTGTGGTTTCTTGTAGTTTGTTGACGAATAAAGAATTTATAAGCACGTATTGAAGGACACGCGTCAACTAAATGATTCGATTTCCACCAGATTTCCAAGCCTGTGATCACGCAAAGCCGGACAAACTGGCAAACACTGAAAATTACCAACCAGTAGAAACTTTCTCCTTTTTCAGTCTACAAATGTACCACCAAATACTCAAAACTGAAAGCTGACCTTAAAAAAAAAATGTCCACAATCGGAAGAGGATAAAGGTGAGAACATGACCACGGGTCCGGAAGACTTGGAGCTATATGTAAAACTGCAACAGATCGATCATGAAGGTACGGTAGCGAATTGAACCTAGAGACTTGTATTTCGACGGTTGACGGAATCATCACCATAAGAGCAACATAATTCCACTGACTCGATCATGTCTTTTAGATTTGGAGAATTATTTTTTCGCTTGAGTATTTGCGGTTTTCACTTATTGCAGTTTAAAGCTCGAAACCTCAAACTATTTTAAGTTAATCCAACTATCACGTACTTTCTCTTAAAGTACGGGAAACTAAAACGAGTGACTGAAATAGCGTCGATTCGAACACTTTTGATTCCAAGAACTAATCGGCCTGATGAGTATGCTTTTCGATGGGTCGTAACCATCCTTGTATGTTTTATTCTTTTTTAAAACCTCATTTCGACCCTTTTCTCCAGCTAGAGGACAATAAGCAATTAGATCTCAGGTGTTTTTTTTTTTCTTTTTTACGTAAAAATTATATCTTTCCGGGCCTCCTTTAACACAAGGAAATTTGAATATCAGAAAAATGACCTTAAATGGTAACATAGGATTCTTTCAAAATACTTCGGTCCTAATAAAGCTTAGCACCCCGTTGCCGCATAATATTGTTGGGGCAATTGCCTTCAGGTTCATCTGGATAGTTTTTATCTCCATCCCGCGCGTCTTTTTTCTAGTCAGTCCCTAGCCGTTTCTTTTTCCCCGCGGTTATTTTCTTTGTTGGTGCCATCGACGATGTTAGAGAAAATAACTGATCTGTAAACAGACTTTGTTTCTTTCTCTCTGAAATCAATGCAGAGCATAGTTTGCCAAAACAAGCTTATGCGAAAATCCGAAAATCCGAGAATCCGAGCCCAGTTTTTAATTACGCAGGTCTTCCGCATCTCGTGAGCACGTTTCAATTTCAGAAAACTGTTGAAAATAGTGTTGGGAGACATTGTTTGCACAACATCAATTTAGGCAGTGTACTTTCTTTACTTAGTTTTCATTTAAATAGATTCTTTTCATGAAAAAAGGCGGGAAAAGTCAGGAAGCACGTTTTGCCATCAGTGTATGACGTCATCGACGTGACCTAATCATGCACATGTCACAGTGATCCGCCAGTTGATGCACCTATACCTCGGCCCAGTCCCAGAATCATTAAGGCTCTGAGAACTGTACAGCATGGAACAGCTTCAGAAGGAACTACTATTTTGATAATGGAAGATCAATTTCTGTGGGCGAGGTGACACTGCAACGCCGTTGTGTGACGGAATGCTAGCGAAGCTGTACGTGAGTTATAAAACAACATCACAGCCTGTGTCGTGACCTTGACCTACTGTCAACAGCCGGTGACTGTGCATGTGTAAATGAGAAGAGATTACAAAGACGAAAGTACTAACAGAAGGGAACCGTCTGTATTTAGTCAACAACGGAAAATCACTGTTCAAACAGGTATTAGCATTATAATGTTGGCGCAAGTCATTTCCTGTTCAAAAAACACCATTTTTTTTTAACAAACATTAATAAATATAACCACATCTAGGTGGTTTCGAATCGCATGTAATTTTCGTTGTCGCATAGTAGGCTTATTATAACTCTCCATCATGTCGATTATTAACTTAAGATCACGCGCTGGTAGCGTGAAAAAAGAAATAATAAACATGTTTAGCTCTGTGTAGAGAAAAAAAAGTACACTCCGCAACATAGAGACCGCGCGATTAGGAAGATAGTCAAATCCTCAAGAAGACTTCAAATACACAAATCAACTGTGAATTTTCCTATAACGTGACATTTTGCTTACCTAACTACTCTGTTACCTGAATGGATGAAGACAAAAGGTTCTATAATTACCCTGCATACTTGTCATTAAGATTATTAAATTCATAAATAAAAGCTCCTCAAAAAAGCTACCTCAGAGACTGCTTACAGATTTCAAGACGGGGAGGTTGTTTCAAGCGCTTCACGTAGCGAAATGGGTGTTTTTTGGCGAATCCCTCTCTCCCTCATCGAAACAACCGTAGCTGAACGTGATAGATATTTTAGATCTAAATCTCCTGCAAGCAGACTATAACTTCTTCGTCTTCGAGACGAGAAATAAATACAAAATGTGTCCTAGAGGACCGAAAATGATTTAAGCGACTAAGTTGATTTGTGAGTTGTAGACCACGTGCCGACAAAAAAAAGCGATGAACAAAATCCCACCTGAATTATAGATTTAATGTATCATAACAAAGAATCCTTACCTTTCAATGCAGCCTGAAATGTCAGGCTACTTTCAAGTGTTTCAATATCAAAGACTTCGAGCTGTCACGCAGCTGCAAAAGCTCAGATCGACCCCCGTCAATTGCTTTGCTCAAACTGCTCCACGGTAGTTTGCCTAAATCACCAATGCTTGTGGCTTTTTAACCGAGTCAAGCTGCATCTCTTGAACACTGGATTTGATTAGTGTCCAAAAATCACCAACATGTACATAACACTTCCGTTTCCGCTCGGTGGATTGTATTTCCGGCCTATATTCGACTCAGCGAGTGAATGCGATGTGAGGATATCAATAGCGTGATCGTGTGAGACGACTCTCACTCGCAATCGAGACTTTTCTAGCACTTTTGTATGTTGAAGTTGTTGATAGTGCAGATGAACCTTTAACACGCCTTCAAAGGTTTCTGTGTTGACTTTAATTAATTTCAGAAAACATCTTTCTCTTACTTGGCACAGCTAACAGCTATAGCTACTGTAGCCGTATGTGAAAACCTCGGGGAGGGAGGGGGCGCTTGGAGATTCTAGTGAGCGCCTGCCCCCATGTTCGTAGACAATTTTACCCAATTTAACTGAGGACAAAGCAATTTTTCATACCGCCCATAAAAATGACGTCGCTATCTACATTCCCTGTTTATGCCAGGAGCCCATCCCGTTTAAGACCCAACCTGGCGCGTTTCCACTCACAGTTATTCCTCGCATATGCTGTAAAGGACGCGCCTTATCGGCCTTTGTAATAGAGTGTTTTTCGCAAGCTCTTTCCCCGAGTAATAGGAAGAAAAGTAAACACTTTTTTTAGACTCAAAACATTGGCCACCATTTCAACGGCCGAACCTTCGCCTAATATGCATTTGGATTTGCCTTTCAGACCTGCCTTATAATTAGTTCTTTAGCTCAGACCAATATTCATTTGCCCTTAATATAATTTGTGAAGGCTTTGACTGATTGTCTATGACGGAAAAATGACTGCTTTTATAAAAAAACATACCCTTAAAAAGACCCTATTTAGGACCAAAGCGACCATATAAGGGAATACCCGTGGCTCTTGGTGCTTGATATCGCGTGTAACCTCTGAGCTCAAATAGCTCAAAAACCATACTTGAGCTCTCTGGCGCCCAAACACCTTAAACGTGGAAACGTACTCTCGGAGAGAGGGTGATGATAAACAACCTCTACCTGTATCCAATCAATAGCGTTAATAGTTTGACCCTTATTTCCCGTTTTTATACCGCATTACTAACGATTCTGTAAGCAGGAATTTCACCTACCCGCTGTGCTTCAGACACGAAAAATTTGCCCGAGGGCACTAGCATCGACGTACTGAAGCGTGTATCAGGTCAGCAGCTATGAGAATTAGTGAGGGAAAGTCACGAGAATTTTAAACAAAGACGTGCTAGACGTTATTAGTATTTTCGACTGGTTAGTTTATTGCAGCCGTGGAACATTGCCAAAGGTGAATTGATTTGTCGTTTGGGGAGAAAAAAAAACACTCTGATTCCAACAAGGTTTTACTGGCTGACAGTTTAAAGCTATGGCACTACTGATCTGATCTTCGAAGGCCAGTTATGTCTTTAAAAGGCTCCGATGTATCCACAAACCACAGACCACTTGAGCTAAAATAATTTCGATCTCGGGTTTAATTCGGTGTTAGCCTGATCTTAGGTCTTTGGTATCTCTTTATCAAGATATTACATTAAATCGTTACGGAGTCGTGATAATACTGAAGGTCCTCGCCAGATTGGCGCTGTAGATTAAGCCTGGCGTCCCATCCTTTTACAGGATGGCTCTATTGAAAACACGCAGTGGAGACAGAGGTAGAAACTAAGCTAACGTCAGAAAATGACAACCTAATTTTCATGAATTGCAATTGTGTTTTTTTTTCTGTGCCTCTTTTACTGACCTTCATGATCACTTAAAACATGTCCGGATAGCCCAGTTATCGCGTTTTATAATTATAATTTTGCATGTACGCTGCATACCCTTGCTGCCCGGTAGCACGTCTCGTTGAGGTTTAATAACAAGAGAGTTATCCTTAGCAGCATGGGGCCCACCCAGGGTAAACCGTGAGCCGTCATGTGGTGTTTTCCGTTTTATAACATATTATCACAGACATGTTGGTAAGCTGGCAATAGCATAGAGAGGACCAGAGAGGCTTTGACTTCCTTCTTAACGAAAATTGGCTAACATATATCACAAATGTATTTCTTGAGTGCGGCGCGCGCATACCTTCCTGCAAAAGTTTCTGTACATATGGTTCAGGGCAACCTTCGATTTTCAAAACTGTAAGGGTGCTTTGAACCCCCATGAACAGACACTCTTGAACTTTTCAAAAAGGTTTCGTCTTATCCTGCTAATGAAATTTGATAATATAAAAATATTCACTGCGCCGTTTTCGAGTTATTAGCCCTTTTTAACCGCTGCTACTAAAAAAAACCGCCTGATCGTAGGTTATAATTAAGCGTGTTTTTAGCAAGTTATTCTGTTGCTTGGATGTATTTTGAATGAATGCAGCATCAGTCGACAAAGAGTAGTTATAATGAGCCATCAAAATGTAGGTCTTGGAAAGTGCTTGAAACTGTTTTGAGCTACTGTGACTTTTTTCTACTGGTACGAGGAAGTAGATGAAAGTTAGCCAAGAAAGAGCGAAAGAGAGTGCGAGAGAGAGAAAGAAGAAAAATTGAATTAATGTTGCGGTTTATTTTTGTTATTTGGCTTTCACTGACTGTCATTAAAACTGCAGTGGCTACGCACTAAGCCACATTAGCGGAAATGGATTAATACTTTTAGCCAAGACACATTGAGTGGGCTATTTTAACGCTTATTTGTTCAAGCCGGCGCTATCAATGTACCTTTAAATCAGTGCGATAAATCAGGACATTGGCGATACAGTTAAAAGAAAATATTTACTCTGGACCCTGAACAATACTGCTCTCTCTAATCAGCTGATAGGAGGAGAGAGAAAAACTAAAACATTCTGACATTGTTCATTGTGTATTTAGCGTTAAAACTGCTATGATAAAACACTAAAACTCTATTAAAGGAAACGATTATAATACCCCAATAATTGTCTCCAAGATGCAATGAACACCTTTGGGCCGTCATTGTACCAAAATGATGCCGCCGGACGGCGTAAGTTGTAATTAAGGTTATACGATCAACAGATTTTTTTGAAGAATAAATTTCTGTGTTAGCTGAGAGAAATATGACGTCAAGTTTTTAAAAGGCGCGATGTAGAGTACTGTGAATTTAGAGCTATAAGGTGGACATTATTTTAATTTGCAAAATTTTTATTTACGCCCGGAAAATCCCTCAGTATAGGTAGAGCTATAAACTGGCTCACTTCCCGTAAAACAACAAGAGGAAACAGATTGTTCAGAAGGAAGTTGCTTTGGCTCTGTTCCCAAGCCAAAAAAAAAACGTGCTCAAAACCGCCACGTTTTAATTTGGCTTTATATTTAATCATGCATTGGTTTTGTACCGGCGTGCCGCGTTACAAGTGCTAATCTATTACATTTATGTGATCACTTTCGAGTCCCGTTCCTCGTGCCTTCGATGAAAATCATTGATCATTATTGCGATATATATATGAATGGGCGAAGAGAGGGCTAGAAATAATAGGGAGCTTACACCGCTACGAAAGGCGGAATGGTACATCAACAATGGCCAGGAGATGGGCGGGAAAGGGGGGTGCTTCCGAGGGCTAACTCTTTATGACTTTTCAATTATAACTGACTTTGTGTTATGAATATTAAGCCAACAGAGTATATGAAAAAGTGTGGAGGTCTCTGAAGTTGTAAAAAAAATAAAACGACGACAAACAGTCGATTACTGCTGCACGTGATTTCCGTTCATTTCCTATATGGAGCGAAAACTCGAAAAGAACCTAAAGAGGAGGATGAATTGGCGACATTTTTCAAGATTTAACTGGACTATAAATCATATAAACTACATTTTAGCCAATGAGCGCACTCCAACAAAAACTTGTAAAAGAAAGCCAAAACCAAAATATTAGTGTTTTACCCTCAAACGCGTAAGGCGAAAAGCGTGCGATAGTGTTTTCTAACTACCCATCTTGTATATGATAGTTATATACTGGTGCTGGTTTCTTTTTCCTTTTTGAGTTACTGAATCTATAATGCGGTTTGAATGCTCAATGTTTCGCTGTTGGTATATAGAAATAAAAAGGAAATTTGTGTGAAGTTGTCACGTCGTTCCTGTTTCTCATATTCTAATCAGTGGTGCAGGGGTGATGATGTACATATTTGGTTTAACTAGGTCGTGTAATGTATCTCAAAAGCCACAATAAACACTTGGTGTACAATAAAACGGAAACAATTTCTTGACCACATCGAGTGTTTTCTAGACGGGAGAGCTGCTATTTCCTTTGGTCGGACATCAAGATCTCGTGTACGTTAAACAAAACTACGATACACTGAGATTTTACTATTAAGCGTTGTAAAACATTTGTCATGCGCCTGTCATGCACTACAATCCACTCGGCAAGACAAACCAAGGTGAGCACTGGTTAAAAGTGAGAGAAAGTGGTTCATGCAGCCAGCTTGTCCGTGCACGCTACAAGGCAGAATGTACATGCAGCAAAATGAAATTCTCATTATTTTTGATATTGTGGGGTAAGCCTAATTCAGGAAGTAGACATCACCTCTTGTTGTTATGAATTATATGATTTGTAGGCTCCAAACTCCAATAAACATCCGGCCACGTAATACGTAAAAATAAACAA
>OMLO01000595.1_pt1 | contig 24406 bp, 8 predicted proteins | sample 1674811 | NCBI WGS metagenome assembly OMLO01 (sample SAMN06265003, study PRJEB25207) | coral metagenome | isolation source: Coral host | place: Mexico:La Bocana,Puerto Morelos, Mexico | collected 2008-11-13
AACGGTTGTAATAACCGCAAACCGCTTAGTGCTTTGAAACCGCAATACCGCGAGTTAAAATGAAAATTACCGCAAAAACGCGTCAAAAATAACGCAAAACCGCATCACCGCAAACCCTTACGCCCCCCTCATCTGGTGATGTGCGGTTTCTATTTCAATATGCCGTCGGGCTCGGACTGCGCGGTTGCCATTCCAACCATTCCCAGTGTCTACACCGGAGTGAATGAGTGAGTGAGTGAGTGAGTGAGTGAGTGAGTGAGTGAGTGACACATTTGCATATTGGAGTCCCCATAAAAACTTCGTTTCAACGCTTCGCGTCTCCACTCGTTAAAAATGACAATTCCTCTTTTCTCCTTTCTCCTAAAAGAAATCTTACCTTGTTATGTCTTAAATGCTTACATTGCTATTCCAGGGGTCATGGATTTGAAAGTGGGAGAATAAAATGCCTCTTTCAGAATGTTTCAGGCTTGCTTTGCATTTGAGACGTACTTGTACTACATGCAGTTTGCAGAGTTAACATAGCTGAACAACACAATTGATTCTAAATTACATGTACAATGTACACTCTTACTTAATATAGAGAAAATATCCTCATTGAATGAGATAGAACTTTTTATTAAATTGTATTATTTAACCTGTTTTATATTTGACCATTAAAAAAGTTTTATCAATGAGGTATACTGTAGAATATATACATCCAATAACTTTCATAGCAGTGTGTGACTGGTAACCCATTGATCTAAAAAATTTTGGTTGTCTGGTTGTCATGTGAGTGTCCGTAGATACGTTCCTCTGTAGGTCTGTACACCAAGATGGATAAGAGAGTTGCACCATCAACGAAGGTACATCTTTCATATCGTCTTTTTCCTTTATGGTTAACTTATTGCAATCAGGAGTTCCACTTTCAGGTTTGGCTAGCATCTATATATATACATGTATTTATTTTGGTCACGTTCTGTATTCCTAACAAAATTTCTGTTGATATTGTTGCACGTAAATCTTGCAAAAAAAAAAAAATTGGTCATTTTGAATATAGGACTGCCTTGCTAGATATTAAGGAACGTAACCTTAAACACCTATTACTGTTGAGTATGCTTGATAGGATCTCGACATTACAAGTGAAATTGCCTTTTCTTGATACAATTCATAAACTAATAAATTTGTTACCGGTGTGAAGATCAAGGCTACAGTACAGGCAATTCAAAACTTAATGACAGTCCTTGGACCGTCATTAAACTTGGGTGGTGTAATATTTTGTTATTCATATGTGGGAATGCAATATATATTGAATTCCTCTCCCATCTTGACGTAAGACAATGACTTATTACATAAATATCAACCACATATGTCCCACTGACAGTCTTTTTCCAATATTGTTATTGAATGTGTGAATTGCAATATATTTAATTCCTTTTTTTAAAGGACAATGATTTATTTCATACATGTAAATAGCCATTTTTAATCAAAAGGTAGTCAAGTATTTTGATCATGAGAAGAAAGACAGACATATTAAAAACAAATTAACACTTAAATTAAAATAAAGGAAAAAACACAAATGACATTGAAACTCTTCTATCCAGTGTCTATAAATGATGTTTACAAACTAAAGTTACAGTACTGAGTTGAGGCCCATTTGCATACGTCAATTTGAAACGGGACAATATTGTGATAATATAGAGTAATATCAAAGAACAAAAGAAAGTTCACCTTTTAAGCTAATTTTGGAGTCTTTCAAACTGAACCTCTCTGATCAAAGAGAACCACTGCTGGACTTTCAACACCTCAATTACTGGTAGTATACATGCACAACTTTTGGAAGCAGATAAAGCAAAAAAGTTTGTTTCTGTATGAACTACTTTTAAACACAGATGTTTGATGAAATCCTGAACATTTGTTTGGATTAGTGGGATTTAAAGCACTGAAATGTCTTTAAGTCTGTTAGCCACCATCTTAGAGGTAATCATTCTCTGCTTAATTTGCTTAGCTGCTTTATTTGGCAACTTGAGCTTATACATCATTGTTTACAAGAACAAAGACCTTCAAACGATCACCAACTTGTACATTCTAAACCTGGCTGCAGCAGACATCATGGTATCAGTTCTAAGCATCCCATTTACTGTAGTGACAGTCATTGCAGGACGCTGGTTGTTTGGTGACACAGCTTGTGTGGCGCTCGGCTTTTTCACCATTTTATCCTTCATTGCCTCTGTGATGTCTCTAGGAATGATAGCCATCAACCGATATTTTTACATCGTCAAGTGGAACGCTTACAGAAAGACTTTCTCAAAGAGAAGAGGACTGCTTTATGTTGCTGCAGTGTGGGTAGTTTCCATATCTTTGGCGTCTCCTCCACTTTTTGGCTGGGCAGAATACCGCTTCATTCCGGGAAAATCATACTGTTTTGTTTACTGGCCTTCAAATGTGTACTTCATGTATTTTATGATCACAGTTTGCTTTTTCGGGCCTCTGTCCGTGATGGCCTTTTCATATTACAACATTTTGATGTTTACAAAGAAGTCAAAGAGACGTATCGCAGTTTTTAGAACCCACCTTGCACCAACTCCTCAACACCATGAGCCTACAACAGAAGAGAAAACCCAAAACAACAATCCAGAAGACATCACAGTTGAAACACCAGGCATAAATAGACAGGAAGAAGGCACCTTCAAAAACGTCTTTGGATCAAAACCAAAGTTTCAAGTCACACCTGCAGAAACTAAGATCACTAACATGTTTCTTTACATAGTCGCCCTGTTCATTATTTGTTGGGCTCCATTTGCTATAACCATGTTTTTTGATGTGTATTATCCCAGCCCCTTGCCTCAAACAGTTGATATGGCATCATTGCTACTTGGCTATCTGAACAGTATATGCAACCCTATTCTGTATGGATTGCATAATTCAGCTTTCAAACGGGGATTTCTGAATCTATACTCAAGATTTCTGCCCAAGTGGTTCAGACCTACAGGTACAAACATGACATAGTTAGAACTGACAACAAATGTGTCTCTTTGTGAAAAAGATCAGAGGAAGTGTGTGGTGCCATTGATGCATTGTAATCAGGTTCCTTGCATAAACTATCCAGGCATTAAACCAGCAGTGTCACAACAGCTGATGTGATATGTACAATCATGTACTCTCTATCCGTGATCTTGCATGAGACAGTTAATGACTTTCGAATGTTCATGGACAGAAAAATACTATTCACAAAACAATTTTTCACCGTGAAATGTCACCATAAAATGATGATAAACTGATTAATCTGGCTTTTTGACTTCATAATTCTAAATTTATATCTCACTCACAAAGTTTAGCAAATCTCATTTGTGTTCTCTACAGTCAACATTGAGGATATTATTTTGTCACAGCGACCAGCAAAATGTACTGTAGGGCGCTGAATTCAACAATTTACAAGCATTACCCTTCTTAAACCATGAACAATCGATCAACCCATCAGGTTATTTTCCACACATTCCTGGAAAAGTTACGTGACCTTGGGCATGATAATCAACAGAAACACAAAGACGTGTCTATCCAATTTTTTCTTTTGGGGAGGGCAGCTGTGAAACAGACTATGTTTACCTCTGAATATAGTACTAATGGATCCAGCAATATTGCAAAATATAATTTTGTACAATGTACTTATTGAATTTTAGTAATAACAGGGCTCGACAGAAAAGTGAGTCAACAGTGAAAAAATGGTCCAAACGAGCCATTGACAAATTGGGCAAGGCAATAATTTTTTTTCTTTAAATATCCACTTTAGGAATGTATCACTGTTTATTTGGCTGTTAATAAAGGAACTTTCCGTTTTTGTGACTAACAACATTGTGTCTTATCTAATGAGGATTTCAGCTTACATCACAATAGGAAAATTACATCTGACATCGTTCAAAATCTGCTTTTCTAGTAAAAGTAGCTATAAATGTCATGTTTACATTGGCTTTCAATATCGAAATAAAGTATATAATATTCCTGGCTAGGACGGCCGGAAAAGCTTTGACGGGAGTCTAAGATAACATCAACTGATCGCATCAACCATAAAAAATGCAAAGAAACCATATCCCTTAGAAACAAAGACAAAAAGGGAATTTTTTTTATGAAACTCTTCGAAAGCTTTTAATATTTAAGCTATTTACCACGTTTAAAAACAATCGCGAGGAACTACATGTAGCTAGATCAAGGATAATAACAAAATATGTAGGCTCTTCTTCATGAGCTTATATAACGAAAGAGCCAAGACATCGATCACACTCAACGAACTAAAGGCTAGGTCTCCGTAATAAAAAACAGACGATATCGTAAAAATATCAAGATCAAAACAGCTCAACTTCATCAAGGCAACAGATTTACCGGGAAATCTTTTGAAAAATACCTTGGACAGCGACAGAGTTTCTTCGTTGCCTGAAGGATACCAACACACCACGATCTGCCCCTTTTTAAGCGCCTCTTCGTCACTTTCCGATTCGTCCGTAGTTTCTTCGGCATCTTCTAAGACCAGGCCTACAACTCCCTGTGAATTCTTGACAATATCCTCAGCGTAAATGCCACTTTCCTCCGCCATGACTGTTCACCACTGAATAGGGTACCAAGTGCCGGGTAACCAGGCAAATAAATATTTTCCAGTCTCTCTCTTCCTCAATCTAATTTCCATCGATCTGCACTGTACTGGCACTTCGCTGACACTTTGCTGGCACTTATATATCACGTCGTTGTGATGATGGCAGGTCGTGTGAATTAGCAGCTCATTCAAGTGTTTTTTGATGTTAAGAAAAGGAACTGACGCTTCAATGACGCTTCTGTTGCGTGTGATTTCCAAGTATTTCTTCCGCTTTCGTTTACGTGCGAAGTCTTATGTGCGGACCTTAGGATGAGGATTGAAAGCTTAAAAAGTGTACCAAATTCTGATATTTAGTTTCTTCAAAACACATTTTGGAATAAACAAGAAAGTTAGGCCGAAAGTTATTATCGTATCTCAGTTATAACGCGCGCTGTGATTCGTCAATTTAGAGGACCACACTCTACTCTACAGGCAGATAAAATTTAAAGCTGTGTTTGTCGCCAAAGTGTTTCGTGAATTATCACCAACTGTTCTTAACTTTTATACCAAGTAGAAGTTTAAGCTTTTCTTTTAATGTAAATTGTATGTTAAAACATGCTAACGACTTAACCGAACAATTTCAAATTGACTCGTTTCGCTTTCGACGTGCTTAAGAAATTTGAAACCGTTCGGCGTGAAGAGAAATCGTTCTCGCCCACGTCAGACACACAGTAGAGATATAATGAATTTCTTACTAACCTCGTCTTCTTCTGTGCTTCGCTTCACGTTTGGGCAATAAATCGAAGGGGAGAAAACGAGGATCTGTAGCGTGAACAGTACGGAGCGAGAACTCTGTTAGTAAGAGGTATAGATAAAAAAAAATGACGTGAGAATTTAAACTACAACCAATCTTAAAAAAGCAGTCTTACTTCAACCGCGCAAAGTTATTGTTATAGCGAACAAGATTTGAAATATTTCGCATTTACTATATCTTTTGTGGTTTTAAACATAGTCTTATTGTTTCATGTAGCCTTTTTTATTTTAGTTTTTATCACTTAACTTTTGTAACGCTTAGTGCATATGTAATATTTTTATCGCTTTTCAAATTTCTACGTCTTATTTTACTCATATATACAAAAATTTTAATCCCTTTCTTTAACTTGAAAATGATATCAGCGAGATCAAAACGTCGTTTTTTATCTCCAGTTTTAATCCAAAAAAGTGTGCGAATAACAGCGATATTAAGATGCAATCGATACAATCAGCACGATTCGTATGGTCTTGTGTGATTTTCACCCTTAAGGAGGCGAGCTGCTAATGAAAAAGAATCCCTTACTTTAATTTCCCGGTGAAGATCTTACTGAGAAAGAAAAGTTTTTTTTTTCAGTAGATCTACAGATGTCCACCAAGTTTACGTACCAAGCCACGTTGTAGCATTAATTTGCATACGACTTTGAATGTAAATATCATAACCATCATTTAATTGCATGCGCATTAAAGACCGATCAAAATGTACACAATAATTCTTAGAAGAGTCAAAAAGTCGGCCCTTAAAAGCAGTTTACGTGCGCAATTTAAAACTCATAAATTTGTGCACTCATAGGTGTTTGGATCACCTGTCAAACTCATCACAATAACAGTCAGGCTTACAAAAGGCAGCTTAATTTGAAGCAATTAAAACTCGCCAGCCACTAAGAGTGGGCTGATAACTTGAGAAAATTTTATATATTTTCAAAGCACGGTGTAAAGTAGACTTTACCCAAATGCTAATAACAACCTTCTATGTCACGCAAGCACCAGACTTGAAGTTAAAATTTGACTCATCCGTTGAAATAGCCAGTGTAGGCAACCTCAAGGACATGTCTTTGATAATAAAGGTTTTTCAACTTTTTTTATAATCTCTCCTCATTCATGAACTCCATAGCGTCACTAACCAGGAGTTATCGTGTCTTAACAATCAAGGATCAGATTGCAGTTTGCTTTTCATAATGAGTTTACACAAGTTTGAACAAATAAGGTGAAAGTTTCTTATTAAGTTGTATAGCAGACCTACGCGTTGAAATAACATACCCATTGTTTCACATTTGATCATAGTTTACTGTAAAAAAATATTGTCTCAATTTTCGGCATCAGTGTATTTTATTGGGCTTTGATCCATGTATGAAACTCTTTTTAAATTCGGTCAGCCTTCTTGATCTTTCCAATCTAAAGGGACCTTGCACCCCTGAATTCCAATTTTGGCTATATACGTTATCCCTTCTTGGTAATTTCCATCTTAGAAAATTACTGTTGTTTGTAGGTTTTTTGAAGTTGCTTTTAAAATGCTTCATATGTCCTATTTTAATATTAAATAATAATCAAAATGTCATAGAATCTAAAAACTTAGTGTACATACGATACATGTTTATTCAAATTCATAAAAAAATATCATGTACGTATGAATTTGAGAAGGTCATCTGTATCTAAAAAATTCCTCTTTTTTTTTAGAAAAAAAAAGAAACGAGGGATGAAAAACGTGAGAGGGTTAACGTAGGATTCTTGTGGTCATCTTTTTTTTGCTATGGAAACATTCAAAATGTACAAATTGGCTGCAAAAACGTCAAAAAGAAATTGATACCCAAAAAATGTAAATTAGCGCATGTTAAGCACTTGAAAAGAAGGTGCGTTCGTGCTGAACAGCAGAATGAATGTACAGTGTCTTCCAGATAAACACAAGTTAAATTAAATGCAATGAATTGATATTATCAGGAGCACCAGAGAGGACCAAGGAAGAGAGGAAAGGTAGAAAAATTAACTTCAATGTCGTTTTATTGAAATCAGACTGGCATATTTGTCAGTGAAGGACCGAGGAACGGAATGAAGAAGCTTTTAATCTATATTGGCGTAGAAACAAAACTGAACTGCAACTTTTGTTGTAAAAGGAAAGGCTCATTATGGTAGTCACTGAAAAGGCGGTTGAGGATTGCCACGTGATCCGTGAAAAATTCGAGGCGTTAATTCGTGATTCGTTATCGCTACGTTAATTCTGAAGAGAACCAGGACTGATTCGTGCATGAAGTTATCATGTTCATTTTGTTTCTAAAGAACGTGAACCGCGATTTCAGGGGTAATGTCAGTGGAAGTTGTGATTAGACTCTTCTAGGCTTGATCTGTCCTGATACATTTTAGACGCACAATCATACTTAGGCTTAAGCTTTGAGTCGTGTCAAATTCAATTCAAGCTGTATGTTATTCTCTGGTATGCAAATATTGCGTAAACTTAGTGGACTCGGACACACGAGAAACCGTACAATCATCGTGCTCTATCTTGCTATTTATGAAGCGATTAGTTTTCGAACAAGACCATGTAAGACTTAATATTTGGTGAGTCTAAAATGTGTAAAAATTCAGTGTAAATGTGCGAATTATTTGCGAAAAACGGTGTATTCGTTCAATGCAAAGCGCCTTGGGGGCAGAGAGAATCAAAGCGTCCACATTGTTTCGGTTTTGCCAGCATTCGTAGTTCGTAGTTCACTTTTAAGAAAAAACTGAAAAGCAAGAACGCGTACAAAGGACAAACCGCAGATTAGTAGCAGAATTAGGAGGCCTCCCCATGGATCTTGGGGAACAAACCGAGGGAACATAAACAGTTATTTCAAGGAAAATAGAGATAATTTTTGATTAATTTGAGGAAAAAGGGATATTCCTACTGTTAATGGAAACTAATGGACCAGGAACAGTCTAAAATCAATTGATGGAATCCTAATATCATCCAGGCATTTCTTGGCAAAGACCCTTTTTATCGATGACTGCCAATCTAAACTTTTTTGTCTGTATTTAAGTTAGCTTAACTTAACCCGTTTGAGGGTCAAAATTCATCAGTCAGGCCAATTGCTAAGGCGGGGATACACACAATTTTAAGTGAAATTTTAGCGAGTTTAATGAGGGATTAAAAGGAAAAAGAAAGTTTTGGAACACCACAAGAGAGTTGAACGTCCCCTGAAGGGAACTCCAGGTTTGTGCGCAACTGTTTGGTGTGTTTCTACCAATTTTTAACTTTAAATTCAAATTTTAAAACAACATCAAATATTCAAAATTTCCTATTTTCATAAATTTCACTAATCTTTTGAGAAAAACAATTTATCCTCAAATATACCCAAAAATCACCAAAAAAACGTAACAAAAAAGCCCGAAACATAGATATGTAAGAAGACTTGAGACATTTGATTGCTTGAAACGTGAAAGAGATATTGGCGTTAAACTACAATACCCAGCCAAAATACGGCCTGAAGGCGTACCTCTGAAAAGTGTTATGTCTCTCTGAATTATAACACTTTATTTCCACCTGTTGCGTGAACTGTTTCATCGAACATTTTAAGTGCTAAGTTAATGTATAAATACGATCCGTTATGAGCGATCCTTTGCAATCCCTTGTGTATTCTTAGAAACAAGTTTGAAACATTAAATGAATGAAGATTATGACATTTGGAATTTCAAACCAAAACAGGTGTGACTGGTAGCAAGCATTACACGAGTTTTATGATTGTTTTTGTTTTGTTTGCATCTGATTGGCTGAAAACTCTCTAACTAATAAGATGTTCGCTCTGATTGGTTAAACATACTGCGTGACGTTTTCGATACATCAATTAAAAAAAATTAGCAGAAAAAAAATAAAACACACGACTACTCTCGAGTCCAGCAAAAACTGTGCTATGATTGCTTTCCTTCGCGGATAAACAGTAGAGCAGCTGTTTTTAGGTAACAGACATGTGAACGAGAGAATTCGTCAATAACATTCTATTAACCATATGATGTTGGCTGACTTGTTTTGAATAATGGCTCAAAAATAAAAATTGCTAATTAACAGAAAACATGTCAACCGTTCTTGTATCCATGGCGAACGTTAAGTACGTTAATGGCCTGTTTTTCACATCAAGGCTTACCGACTGATTGTAAAATTCAATTTACTTTAGTATTTGTCTGGCAATTTTATCAGACTGGTTGTAACTGAAAAATACATCACGTTGAAAAACCAAGACAAAGAGAGAAAAACTTCGGTTCCAATAGCAATGTTTGGCTTTGAGTTCTACAACTAGAGGTAAGCTAGCTATTGGTTGTATGTGCAGCAAACTAACGCTTTTCTAGACAGTGCCATAAAAGAAATTCGTGTGTGCTACGAGTTAAGGCAAAAGACAAGCGGTGTGATAGATCTGCAACAAAATCAGACTGCATAATTTCGATTCGTTAGCACTTTGATGTTAACTGTAAATGAGAAAATTTCAAACACACATGAAACGCTACAAAAGGGCAGTTACAATAATAATAATAATAATAATAATAATAATAATAATAATAATAACATTTATAATGCGCAAATTTTATAAAATGTTACAACTTAAATATAGAACACTGAGGTTGTTTACCATTTACAAAAAAAATCCGGAAGTTTTGGTTGGAATGTAAATGGAAAGACTAATTTAGTCTTCCCAAATTGAAAATTTCCGGGGAAAACGGGATTTCTTGAAAGGCGGACCAAAATTCCCAAACGGAATTTCCGACGGAAATTGTGCGTTCCATTCGCTCTTTCTGACCAGTTCCAGGCCTTTCGGATTGGATCGCTTGGAACTGTAAATGGAACAGCAAATCCCGTATGGAAATTACCATTCGGGTTTTGACGCTTTCCATTTACCACACCTGTCGACCAACCGGGTTTACTGATCAAATGATAAACAACCTGAATATTGGGGGTTTCTTTCCAATTTATTTTCACCTTGAGGTACATGACAAGTGAACAAGTGTCTCGCCTGGTGGTCATTTGTGCGAAGAGGAATTTTAAAAGAAAAGTGTTGGCCTGGAAATATTAAATTCACAATGGCTATGGGCTTAAGAAGTGACTGTGTTCTCGGCGCTGTTTGACGTGATCTCGGTAAAAGCTGTTGATTTGCCAACCTCGTTCCCAGGCTCTCTCTCTACTGCCTCCTTTTCGTTGGGAGACCCCGGTTGCAGCTGGTCGCGTGACTACCCAGAATCAGGGTAGTAAAAAAATCTGTTGGGAGGGAGGAGTGGCAGACTCTTTTGATTGTTGCTGTAACAGATTTTGTGTGTTTAAAAACCTTGAGCAGTCGCTTAAAACTACGCGCTCTATCGGGGTTCGAAGTCGAATTTTGCCGATGAAAAATGCTACATTAGTTCTGCTAACTGACCTTCGTCAACAAAGGAATTCGGCAGCCGAAAAGAGCACGAAATTTTCGACGGTTTAAGCACATGTAAAACATCACGTACCGAATCAAAGTGAAACCGGTGGTCTTTCGAAGGTTATTTATTTTTTTCTTTGTGCGGCATTTTGGATGTTAAGGAGTATTTTTGTTACCCGGCCGATTAGCCGAACTGAGTCAGACTTGTACTTGACTTACAGCAATGTAAAATGATTTACAGTTTTGTTGACTGAAGTCCGCGCTTATATTTCGTCTACATCAGGTTTATGTAAGTCTAGACAGATGTTAAAACATTGACAAGAATTATATTTTGCAAAATGGTATCATGATAAAACATCGTGTTATTTAGTGAACCTGCCGTGAGGTAAATTCAGCCAACATGAAACAGAGAAACAGTTTTACTGCTCAGTAATTCGGCCGGCTGTTATACATAGAAATAAAGTCCGTTTTTTTCCTGTTTTTTAATTGCCTGTGTATGATTTAATATAGCGACGGCCAGCGATCGCCTTTCTTTCTTTCTTTCTTTCAGTCCAGCGGCAAAAATTATTCGTTGAATCTACCCCGGAAGAAGTTTGTGTCATAGGTGGTCACCTGACCAGCCTCAACCAGGGTCTTTCTACCAATCACAAAGGGACAGTGGAGAGAGAGCCTGGGAACGAAGTTGTTGATTAGCACACATAACGGAATTACTTAAAACAGTGTCTAACTTTTACTGGGGTAACCATTGTAAGGCATTTTTGGCACTATAAATTAACTTTTAATCGCATGAAATCTCCTGGATATTAGGTTAGAGTAGTAGATAACCAAACTGAAAAGGGATGGGTTCACAGCGGAAGTGACGTCACGAGATACGCATGCGCTTTCAGCCTATCACACTTAAGTGACTTTTTATCAAGTAGAACGTTTTCCACGAAAACTTTCCCGCGAAAATTGCATTGGTCGACCAAATAAACTTCAACATGAAAGTTTACACTCCACTTCTCTCGATTCCAGCAAAACCTTTTATCAACTCAAATAAGAGACAGAGCCTGTTATAGGAACAAAATCGTTGCGTTCTAGGCGATGGTTATCGCCTCCACATTCATGTTTCAAACATTTCAGCCAGCCATGAACCTAAGTGATCGGGAAACAGAATTTCCTCAGAAAAAAAAACCTTCAGTTTTTTGGCGGTCAATTCAATAACTGAAAATTTTAATTTAAACTATCAATGGACGACTTGTAGCCCTTAATAATTAAAAAAAACTGAATAGAAATGTTGTCTTTTTAAGCAGATGTTTGGTTGGTTCTTCGCGGCTTTCCTTTCAAGTCAGAGCAAGTATTTCGTCTATTTTTGGCTAACAAAGGTATTACACTTCTCATGCAGACTCAGCGGGAAAGTCTAAAGGAAGCAAATTGTTGATAATACTCAGTTGATAACCAACTAAGTCGAAAAGGTAAATTAGCCAAATTACCGAATTTTGCAATTTAACGGGCCTAGGCCTTTGTCGGCCGGAGCGTTTGTGTTTTACATGTATTTGTCTACGACAAAGGGTTTATCCTCTTGTTTATTATTATGTTAATCCGAAGTTCTTTTATTCATTTGCCCACTGACACAGCAAAACGGTTCCTTAAACGCATCGAAATATTTGTAAATGTAAAGACGTGACTTTCTTGTCCTTATAGACAGTGTCAGCTCGTTCAGTTGATCTTTTAAAGAACCATAAATGAAGCTGTCTAGAGATTTGAAAAACAAAAATGTTATTTGTGTCAGCTTAAGTTAGCATAAGGTGAAGCTCACATTGGATACACGCTGATACACAGAGTGACAGCTCGTTCGGTTGAGTTTTTAAAAGACCATATATAAATCGTTTTTTTTTTTTATGTCAGCTTAAGTTAGCATAGGCTAAAGCTTACATTGAACTGAACTGCTGTTGCGGGAATTCAAACATCATTACACTCATTACTATCATTAGCTACAGGACTCATATGGTTATTCAGTGTCACGTGAGGCAAGGTACTGAGCTTTTTATGTTTTTCCTTCACAATCTTGATGTCGGTAAGGCTACAAACTGCATTTAACTACTCTGGGCGCTAGATTTGTTTCCAGCAAAGGGCCAGAGAAAAGATATGAAAGCTCCGTGTTTTCTGTAACAGCAGAAGATCTCGTTAAACAGAATGCTAAAGGAAAAATTAGGTTAACCTGCTTTAATTTCCTTGCTATGAGTGTTAACATTCGTTTTCAATAAGCATTCATTGTGTAAAAGGCCGTAAGTTAGTGAATACACCGCCAGTCAATTCATAATCAAGTGGTCTTTTAAGAAGAAGGAGAAACCGTAACAACTAGACGAATGTAAGGGTTTCTAGTTTTTTTTGTGAGTAAATACGTACCCAAAGTCAAAGCGTATATTTAGTGCACTGTATATTTAGTGCACTCCTGAAGCAATACTAGAACGTACATTATCGGTAAACAGATTGTTGAACGTCAGTCCTCAGATTTTGCCTGTTAAGTCACCTTGGAAACCTCGACAAATACTAAACCACGCATTAGTGTCAGAAAGTGACGTACTTAAGCTTTTAATTTTAAAATATCAATGTTTTACTTTTTTTTTATTTCAGTTTCAATAAACAACGCACCGAGTTCTCTTAAAACCTTTTTATTTACATTGCATGGTCACAAGTAGATCCAACCATCTAGTCGGCTATAAACGCCAAAAACCAAAAAGAATGATTTCATTTCGCAGAAAAGCACTCGACATGTCAGAAAGCTGTAAGAAGTGATTAGTTCAACTTTACAACTGGAGGCAAGGGTGGGCTGGTGACGGATGTAAGCTTGGCCGGCTCGGATTACTTTACAGTTACAGAAATCGTGTAACTTTTCAGATTTTGTTTAGTCTTTCAAGTTCTCCGCCATAAATCGGGGGAAAGTTTGTTTATTCACTAGAGTTGTATGTAATACGAAAATGTCAGCTTACATGTACATCGCATCCTTAAAATCTTGTCTAAAAGTCTTCCTCAGTGTGTGCTTATCCATAACCCCAAACATCAAAAATTACATTTATCGCTTAGCCGAAATCACGTTTAGAACACAAAAATAAATACATTTTCACTACACTGCCGAGTAACAGATATTATTTAATACACACGTAGACTTCAGTTCTCCCCAGTCGTGATAAGAGAAAAAAATTAGCACCTCCATAACTTCAATCGAAACCTTTTCGGTTTTTACATAACCATATGACACTATTGATTTAAAATTCTAAGCTATTTGCGGGTTTCCTAGCTGTGAAAATGAAGTAAAGAAAATTTCAATTAGCACCGTCTGTCATCGATCAAAGCAGTAATTGGTTTTTCTTTCTAAGTTTGAAATTAAAATCTTGTGAAATAACCTTGACGTTCGCCTCCAATACATTTGACCATTTTCAACGATGAAAATAAAATAATCTGGCAGCACCATATTGCACAAACGCTTTGGAAAGGTTTTTTTAAAAGGTTTGCGATAGAGGTTTACTACAAAAAAACTCTTATTACAAATATCTTGGCACCTTTGGAAAAAACAATAAAAAGTGTAAAATATATAAATTTCTTATCTTGGATATATGATCATCTTCAATGTAGAGAATATACAAATCGTGTTGCAATAAACAAAGATTTGCATATTTTTCCTGTGAAATTCACTTTAGCAGATTTCCTTTCATCAAGGGAAATGATAATTCTATACAAATTGCTTTTTTCTTAGCCAATTATGCAAGAAAATACAACCGGTGTGAAAGATAAACAGATTAAATAGTTGAAACAACCTTCCTTCGAAAAGGGACCTTATTGTTTTGATAAAGCAATTTTACTGCTTTCTTAATCAGAGATAACTTATCAAAGGAACATTCGCATCGATATTACTCTCATTTCATTGGTTCGCGCTGCTCTCTATTATTAAATACGTTTCCTCTGACATATCTACGTATTGAATTCTGATGGCATTAATGAATTTCTGTCTGCAACTTTTTGTATTTTGATTAATGAAAGTAATTGCTTGCCCATTCCTTACACCTTTTTACAATTGCAGGTAATTGAGTCCCATGAAACCTGTTTGCAAGGACAAACTGTCGATTCTTTGAAGACTGGGAAAAGTGTTAATGCACTGCAAAAATCATTTCACTTGAAATTCGCCTGATACTGAACACCCTCGCTGTGATAGTGGCTGAAGACGACGCTTGACCGAACTATTTGAGCAAGATGTGGAGTCGCTTGGGCCTTTTACTGACAGCCTGTCGGATATTTTACATGGTAAGCTGCCCAGCTCAAAGCGTTTATTCCATTATTCGTAAACTCCTTAACTCTGCCATGATCATACTAACGCCAGAATTAATCACGAAAGGTTTCTTCCATGTGTTATTTTCTCATTTTTGTGTTTTAACGTTTGACAAAAGGAAACCTACTTTTCAAAGATTTCTGTATGATGTTTGAAAAGTCAAGTGTAAAAAGTGAGTTATTATTTGAGCTGAGAGAGGTCGATCTTGTTGTTCGTTGTCACTAGATATCTATCTCTAACGACTTTAACTGAATATGAATGGCCGTGACAAACAAAGTTTATCGTAAGATAAATCTATTCCAAAAGTCTCTTCCCGTTGTTCAGTGAGTTTTGCCTCCGTGTTTTTGTTAGAAAAACTCCAACTTACAATCGAGATCACCTCAGTGACATCACTGACTGACACTACTCGTTTGCCAGTGTGCCTTTTTTTTACCTAAACTGATTCATCTCTGAACCATTACTTTGATTTCCATAGATATGTTTTCGTATTCAGAACAAAATGTACTTTCTCTTTTTTTATTTCAAATTAAACTCGGATGAACTCGGTAAACGACCGACTGTGTAAACTGTGTAAATTTTCCAATCCTTTTATTTGTCCAAAGTTGGGATGTTCCTTCGAATGCTTTTAAGATTTTTGCAATATAGGAATTTCTAGTTCAAATTCATTTATTAAAACCTCGGATATTCCATTTTGAAGACATACAGAATAACACGGCTGGATATAGTTGATTAATGGAAATAAATCTCTTTTTAATCTGAGATTTTCCACCAATCTACTTCTTAATCAAGCTTCTTTCAAAGCAATATTTTCAAAGCCTATATTCAAAAACTTGGAGATAAAGTTGAAAAATTACATCACTGCAGTTAACAATCTTCAGCGACCTGTACGTGCTTATATTTGTGACAAATGATCTCAGATTACTGCGTTATTTCCTTCGCTTTTTGACATGAGCTGTCTAAATGCAGCGAGTTGTGTCAGTTTATGAAAATATTTCTTGTAACATTCGGGTCAAAAAACAGCAGTCGGACAAAGCGGCCCAACGAATTTTTCATTGTGTTTTTCCCCAGCTGCTGCTATTAATCCTAACATTCGACAGAACTATGACAAAAATAAAAAAACAGAATCAAACAACTGTAATTAAGATCCCGGCAAACATGATTTTAATTACATCGCATGTATTGTGTCAGAAGTAACTTTGGTCGTTTATCAATTTGATTATTCGAACCGGCTATTTTACAGCAATTTCAGAAAATGTTTAATATTAAAAAGATGACAATCATGATTTCACTATACATTTCTCAATTACATCAGCGATATTTCAACCGAGAAAGGGTAACCGTCTAAGGAGTGACTGAATTTCCAAGAACTCATCAGTCCGCTTTAACGTCAAACGTCGAAGGGCGTAAAAGCCGTTTGATAGCTAAAACTGTAGTGTCATGTCAGTTGCTGGTAATGTCTTTATAAGGTCGAGACGATTTTCCAGTAAAAATTTCAGTTTGCCATCTAGAGTGAGTTATGTCAAAAAAATTGTCCGCACTCATTTTCCAAATTATTCAATTGGGAAAGTATTATAGATACTACCTAGTGGATATGGACTAATTCATATCAATATATATTTCAACTAGAATAGTCTCCCTCGAAAACAAGCAAAATTCTTTGGTGTAGATCCTGAGAAAAAAAAAATTGAAATAATAATGTACATCTCATTCAGTCTCAAGAATACATCAATTTATATAATTTGTGGCAAGATAAGATAGGAGATCTTCGTCATTTATACATGTTTGTGTGGTTATCGCCAGAAGCATGCTAATGATAAGATTCTGATATAATTTTTATAGAGGACTTGGAGCCAAAATTAAGTAAAATTCAGTTGCCATCTAACAGCATTCAAATGGCATGGCTATTGCAATATCACTGGGCCCACCAATCTCTCATTTTAGGCATGGAAAATAGCAGTTATATACAACATACAAGACTAATTCTCTACGCGCATTTTCCACCCACTGCTTTTGCAAACGTGACAAAATTCACAAGGTCCCACATCAAATCAGATGACGGAAACAATCTCTACGGAAATTACAACTATCCTGATTACTACGAGAAATACAATTATATCGTTTCCGAATTATGTTTTAATTAAAAGAACAAGGTTTTTTGGCTCTAACACCTATTACGCGCCATTGATCATCCCGAAATGTGTTTTTCAAAAAACATGGATGATGATTCAAAAGGTGTCAAGCTCTGAATTTAGTTAGGTGCAGATTAATTAATTTCTTGTTTAACTTCTCTATAGAAACAGCTGCCAAAAATGAAAGCTGTTTTCGAATTTATTTCACAGAAATTACAAAGGCAAAGAAACGTATTGGTAAATGTTTATCTTTGGTGGCACTTATGTGAAGAAAAAACTAGCGTTTATGGCAATATATAAGACTTAAATTAGTTACAAAAAAATATAAACGAGCAACTTATTTTTTTTTCTATCTTCCAGTCATTTTTTTCTTCTTGTTTTGAAACAGGAAAAAAATTATTTCATTGCGATCAGAAAACCGACTTACATTACCAAAAACCATTTTCTGTAATATTCCTTAAAATCGACCTCAAATTTCACTGCCAGTGGCTTGAGAGAAACCGAGTTTCGCTTTTTAATGGAAACCGTTAACATGCGCGTCTTTAATTAGCTCTGATATCTATATGTAGGTCTTAAAATTGTTTGTTTCCTCTCATCCTTCAGTCTGGAACATTCTCAAAGAATTATTGCTGCAGTTAAGGGATCTCGATTGGACCAAGGGATCAGTCGCCCTTGATTTAACTAAAAATAGCAACAATCCACATAATAGATGACTGAAAAATTATAAGAAAATCTAAAATCAAGACTTCATCTTCGAAGAATTGAGTTGTCCAGGGCAGTTGGTCACGCGCCATTTCGCGCGTCGGGGTGTGGGAAGTCAGTTCGAGATCATAAGCGCGTGATGGATTAAGATGGATCTATCTACTATGGCCGATAACTTGTGTTTACAGCTACGGGGGTATGCTGTATGCGAAGGACATTTTCAAAATAATACTTGAAAGTTAAAAAAATCAAGACATGGGATTTGTTTAAAAAACAAAATTATGAAAAAACTAAAAGACAATCATGTTTTTTTGGTTCAGTTTAGCTGATAGAATTGAATAGTAATCTAACTTCAAATCTACTCTGATAACAATGTCGAATTGTTTAATCCTTCTCATGGTTCAAGTGTTAGGCAAGAATAGAGGATAAAAGTAAGACTGAAAAACTAAAGAAAAAGCTGCTCGTCAGTTACATTATCTTGCCGCTTATTTACAGAATTGGCTCTTAAATCAAAGGTGTCTACTAAAATATTAGCAACTTTTTTGGTCTAAATTGAAAGCATGGAAAAAAAGAACCCGTTTTCTAGAAAATATAAATAAAAAGAAAATAAGCTAAGATATTCTCAATTTTTTTGGTTTGTTTTTCCTTGAAATGTTCTAAAAATACTGAGTCAGAGATTTGAAAAAAGCTATCTTCTTTCGTAATTTTTACTTCACCTTGCTTATTTCCAGAAATTATCTCTTAAATTTTAAAGGTAACCACTAAATATTGTTTCGCTCGATGATTGATTATCAATGCTCTTTTTTGTGTATATTAAAAACACAAAAACTAAATGATTTTGTTGGGATTTATAAGGGATTTACAATCCCGGGCAAGACCTTGGGGACACTAAGCAAATTCTCCCCTCTCTCCATTTACAAAGTTGATAATCGGATTACTTTCCCTTTATGCTGGAACAAACGCGATATTTTCCGACATTGATTAAGGGGAATGGGGATATACGATCTTGTTCAAGTGTCCCAGCTACTTTTGGAGTTGTAGGTTACTTGAAATGTTCGATCAAAACTGAGAGATTTTCAAAAATCTATCTTCCATCACCCGTTACAGCAAGACTAATCGTTTTCCTCTTTTTCGGTCAATAGAATGGGTGTAGACAAGCCCTCAAAACACCACAAAAAGTATTTTTAATCCAAGATAGCATTTATTGTTCACATAGATAAAATGCGGGGATAAGCATTTTCCGAGATTTGTCTTTGTCTATTTTTTCTTTTTTCTGATAAACCATTTCAGGAAAGTACAGATAACAACGTATGATTATCTATTCAATTCTGATGCTGGTCCTTTACTCTGTGTTCTGTTTGTCACCAGATATCGGCTCTCTCTTCACCCAAAATGATATATTTACCGCCCGAATCACCAGGTATGTTACACATACAGTCCATTAGAAATTTAAATTGTTCCTGTTCAGCGGTCGCGGCCGTGAGAAAGGCTACTCAAAAATCAGAGCATAGAGGACATTACCTGAATTGACTGCTTGGCTCCACTAGCCGCAACATCTCTCCTTCGCAGAGGCTCCCTAAGGGAGAGAGATATGAACTGGTAGAGGGAACCCGTGCGGGGAACGATATGTAGAGGGAAAGGGTGGAAACATTCGTTATTTCCTCTCGTCAGCTTCTGAACTTGCAGCTCAAAACATCAAGAGAGAAGTCTCTAGGAGAGAGCCTTAATGGTTATTCCAGTCAGTCAGTACTCTATACAGTAAGAGTAAGAACTTAACTCAGTCACGTTAATTTGAGAAATAGTTCTTAACTAAGATAGAAAACACCAAAGAGATAATAATAATAATAATAATAATAATAATAATAATAATAATAATAATAATACTTTTCTTGTAGACGAGCTGTACTTAGGTTGTTATAAAACACAGAATAATGAAACAAACCTTTACCAGCCAAGGCTTAGTACATTATCTCCATATAAGTGCATCGAAGCCTGCGCATTTGAGATGTTTCCGCTGGCTGCAGTACTCAACGACACAGAGTGCCATTGTGCGAACAGCAGCGTAATTCCGCTGATCGAGACTGATCGCTGTGACGGATCACCTAAATCCACGAACACATTTCAAGTATACAACACCAGCTGCCTTCTGGTGGAATTTCTTGAAATTTATCAGCTTCTGGCATTCACTACATTTCGACCCAATGTAAAGCCCTCAGCATCCTCATCCGTCACGCTTGTCACGCCATCGAGTGTGACAGTAACGAACTCGTCACAAACAATAATATATTCGGTGGATTTTGGCGATGAAAGGAGTAACGCAAGCCGAGTCCTTAGACACCAATATGTTGTTACTGGCGAGTTTAACATCACTGTAGTGGCATCCCGAGGCAACTCGACAGTCTACGTATTGTCCCGCAGGATTAGGGTGTTATCCCGAACCAAACTTGCTAACGTTTCGTGCTCCGCCATAAAACCAAACCAAACAGCCGAGTGCCAGTTGAATGGTCTCAGTGGAAGTGATATCACAGCTTGGATAGCAATGCGTAACACAGGCCAAAACGTGTCACTCTTAGTTCCAGGTATGTTCCAAATCATTGCGTGGTGCAAGACCCCTTAAAGATTAATTTATTAATTCTGATAAACTTATAAACAACAAACACAGTGACCACGACAAATGTGCCCAAACAGAGAGGTGGTGGGGTGGGGGAAGGATGGAAGAACGGGTTGCAAGGGGTAAAGGTAAGAAAGAGAGAGAGGCGGGTAAATTTATCAGTCCTTTGGGTCTTAATTATTTGAATAAAAAGGAATGAGACCCCCTTAGTCTCCATCTCTAACTATGTCGCTAGTGTACTCCAGACTTTGTATAAACGCAGTTTAGGGGAAAAATACGTCTTTTATTTAACGAAGTGAGCAAGAGGACCAATTTCTAGTTTACTATCATAGGAACCTTACTATTGGTTGGAATATCCAATGAAGTGTTTGAAACGTTAATTCTCAGTCAGGTCGTGCAATTATCAGTTGCTATCCACATCACTAGCTTTGATTTTTGTTGTTTTGGGGAATGCAATAGTATCATTTCCATTTGTTAAAGTTAAAGCTACTCGGCTAAAACGAGAGAGGCCAAATGGACTATCCGAAATGTTTTTAATCAAACGAGTTGTGAGCTCAAGTAAGCTAGGAGCAGAAGAAAAAGGACGAGAGCGAAATCAAATTGGTGATCAGCGAGAAAGACCTGCTCACGTTTGATTAAGCCTTGACAACTGTCAAATATGATATTTCTGATCATGATATTAGACCGAGACTTGAATCGACTATAAAAACATCAAAATAGGCAACGCTCTCCTCAGGTCTCCAGGGTCTACAAAGCTTCTAAATCCAAGATGGCGGCTGCTGCTGTACAGGCCAGCCGCTATTTTGGACTGACTCGAGAATCCTGAGAAGTCTTTGGGTATGTGGCATCAGTGCAAGTGTAAGACTACATGCACCGCTTATTCATTCCTTTTCACCTTCTAGACGTCCCACGATTGGTCATAGGGAGTACGGTGTTTCCAATAACCAACCAATCACATGTCAAGAATGAATCTGGAGCATTTTTACTGTCTTCACTCCAATTCCCAAGGAAGGCCACAGTGGAGGCCTGGGAAGTATATGCTGAGTATCCTGGCCGCATTCAGTTGCAGGTGAGACTGCACACGAACCATACCACACGATCTACATGTACTTTTGTTTTTAACTGGGAGTAGAAATTTGATTCGTCTTCAGACATCTCTCAGGTCTCTGTGTTCTTGCGCAAAATGTTGGCAGTTGTGATTTATCTCCTCTTACCCTTGCCATCAACCTTCATGTCATATACTTCTCTCTTAGGAGACCATTAGGGACGAGCCAGGGCAGGGTCTGGCACCTCGTCAAAGGAGAGGAAGGGGATCAGCCGCAGTGGACCTTGAACGAAAGCTCTGTGAGATAAAAGACATCTCAGAGCAACGATCTTGTCTTTGTACCCCTGGTGTAGTGAAATTTGCTGCCTCTCAAACCTTGTAGGGAGGGGAAAAGACGATTCATAAGGGAGCCCTTACCCTACCCTAGGTAAAATCTGAGCTTAACTAACAGGGTTTTCCTCTATCTTAACTCATCTCTGATTTACACAGTAACTGACCTGCTTAGTTTTATTTATTTGTCTTTTTCACAGATTTACAGGGCAGCTTTGAACTTGACGAAATGTACAGCAACCCGTTATCGGAGCTCGTCCTGTGGGGACTGGACCACAGCTAGCGATGACTGCGTATGCATCAAATTAATTTCTTGGCAAAAACCATCCATCGTGTCTTGCGGGCATACACTCAGTAGTTATTCAAAAGTGTACAGCTTTGACACCAATCTGACAGTGGGATATAACTTGATAGTCATTCCGCAAGAACAGAGGTTTACTACGCTTGAAGGAGACATAGTGGGATTTTATAGAAACACTTCCGGTGCTGCCATTCAGACAATTACCGCTGGGCAAGATGCAAGAAGTTATTTTTTTCTGGCGCAGGATATGTCCAAGGATATCAAGAATGGGGTACCCTTGAACGTCTCGTTTAACGTAAAATTACACAGCACCGCTGAAGTCAAAGCTGAACTTAAAATTTCGTGTTTGACATCCGTTGGGCTGTATTCCCTGATGTCAACTTTTGGCAACGCTATTACCTCATACAACGACAACAAAGCCCTCACCTTTCGATCTTTTATCGCAGCACAAAATGCGATCGCACAACTAGACGTACAGGGACCCGCCTACATTGAAGTAAATTCGACAGAAGTCTTCATCGCAAATGCAACACAGGGAACTAACGTTTCGTGCGAATGGTACATTCCTAACTCTAATTTAACTGCCGAAATTCAATCCCCTTACCTCAAAAACAACACTACTACTGAAGGTGGAGTTTTCCAGTACAATTTTTTGTACCCTTTCACCGGATTTATTCCGCTCGTGGTAACCGCATACAATCTCGTCTCCAGAGAACGCCGCACCCTTAATCTTTTCGTACGCCAGTCAATAAAGGGTTTAAAGGTCAATAAGTGTCACGGTGCGTTTGCTTACGACAACGCTCAAACGTGCTACAATTCCAGCGTGACTGGGGGCACTGATGTCGACTGCACTTGGGTTTTCAAACAGTCACCCAAGAAAAATATCATCTACAGCTCAAAGAAAATAGGTCAAATCATTTCTCACAGATTCACCCCTGTTGGAGTCAAGAACTTCACGCTCTTCTGCGACAATAAGATTTCTTATGTGTCTGTTAATTCTTCTGTTCGAGTTATTGCTAATCCGCTGTCCATTGACGTCCCACTGAATGTTCCATCTAATGTGTCGGTGAAAGTGACCTGTCACGTCAAATGGCCCGAGGGAAAACCGGACTTGTTTTTCACGCAGCAAGGGGTAAGCGGAAAGAACGGAACAAACATAGTCCAAGATCCTGTTTTGACATTGCAATCGGGCTCGGTCCGTAACAGTAGCACAGGTCCAGTTATTATATACAGGAAATTCAAGAGATTTCAGTTTTTAAGACAAAAAGTAACATGCAAGGCAAACAATTATCCAGACTTAAATGCTATAATTCTTGTCAGAGCACTCTACTCAATCACAGGAATCAACATGACTTCCGAGTGCCCCTCGAGAATCGAGGTTGGTACGAAGTGTGCCTTCCGAGTTCAGCTCCTTCGTGGGGACAGTGCAAGCTTTACGTGGACTGTGTCCGCCAGTAATGTTTCCGCCAGCGGGAGCAAATTCCAATATCAGTTTCTCGAGATAGGCGTAGCGAAGGTTACAGTAAATGCTAGTAACGTAGTGTCTTGGGATACAAAGACGAGTCAGTTTTCCGTGTATTCGTTCTCTACGCGTGAACCACCCTTAACTCTGTCACCGTCGTCTATTCCGCTATTTCATTCGTCCACCATGTTCAAACCTTCATTAGCTATCACCGAGCATAGGACAGTAACATCCATCCTTCCTACCAGTACTTCAAGGTCAAATTCTACAGCTAGTATTACGAATCAGATTCCGTCGCTGAAAAGTGCCCAACTTCGTCACGCTTCTGTTGCACTTGTTGATCACGCAATTGCCTTCTCCGTGGATCACGTCGAGAGGCCACACTTCTTCCGCTTTATGTGGAACTGGGACGACAAATCAGATTTAGAGGAAGGTGGTTTCACTATAAATCACACCTTTACCGAGCCAGGTCGATATTTCATTACCGTGAATATCTCCACTGCAGTTGATTGCGTGGTGTTAGGTGGTCATGTGACAGTTCAGTACCTCATCGAAGGCTTTCGTATCAGAGATTTGGCTCTCAGAACAGCAAATGTACTTCTTGTGAAATTTGAGATTTTGCAAGGGACCAATGTCACGTACTCTGTGGAATATGGCGATGATACTGGTAAGTGAAAAGCTTAGTTTTTTATCACTGAGTAAACAACCACTACAATAACACTGTGAGTAAAACTAGATTTTATTGTAAAAGAGAAAAAGAGTTTTTTACAGTCAGTAAAACAAACCTCTGAATTAGGTAAGGTCAAG
>OMLO01000596.1_pt1 | contig 24405 bp, 30 predicted proteins | sample 1674811 | NCBI WGS metagenome assembly OMLO01 (sample SAMN06265003, study PRJEB25207) | coral metagenome | isolation source: Coral host | place: Mexico:La Bocana,Puerto Morelos, Mexico | collected 2008-11-13
CTCCACCTCACCCTCAACTTGAGTATCGGCCAAGTTCAGCACTCGCAGTCTGTGGTTCTTTAATGATTGAAGGTTCCCTTCGACGTCGGTCTTCTGTAGGCTGAGGACTTCAAGAGTTGAAGAATTTGAAAATACACCGATGTCTCCAGCAATGGTACTTATGCCAATTGAATATGCATTGCGCGGCTGGAAGCACAGCTCCACCAAGCTGGTCGGAAGCTCTGCAAGGCCACCCGTAACATCGGTGTCTTTCAGAATCAATTTGTGCAAATGCTTTGCACCATCGAAGGCATTGAGGTAAGTGTCAAAATTGGGCACACCTTCCAAGTGCAACTCTTGCAGATCTTTGAACACGCCACGAAAGAATAAAGCATTCATCTTTGAATTTGTGATGGTCAGTTTCCTCAAAGTCCCCGTGCGTGCGGTTGCCTCAAGTCCATCAAGCAAATAGCCACTCAAATGCCAAGCATTCTTCAGACATAATTCTTCAAGACGTGGTGTCTTTCTTAAGACTCCGACGTTGCCTTCCACCGAAGTGGCATTTAGTCTCAAGACTGTGAGGTTGGGCGTCTTCTCAAATATATCGAGGGATCCCTTGACGAATGTGTTTTCAAAGTCTAAGTGCTGCAAATTCGGGTGGTTCTCCAGAATCTCCAACTCTGCCTCCACCTGATCAATGCAACAAGAATTCCGAACCTTCACGAAATGTAAATTGGTAAATCTTTTCTGCCAAGGCGTTTGATTCAATGTTTGATTCAGGTTGCAACCAGTGTGAAGCCTACATAATATAAATCAAATCAGGCCTACATCCTTTGCAATATAATGGCACCACGATTCTCGTATGTGCCCTTTGCGACTTTGATGGACTATAGTAGGTTAGACCGTAGTCTTAAGACAAAAATTGCAGGCAAACACCATGATAGAAACTGATATTCTGAACAAAGAGGGTGGCCCACCACTTCACGGGATTTGCGCACGAAAAACCAAAAGTGGAGAAAACATTAAACTTTCCAGGGTCTAGGAGTCTTGGAATATACAATTGTATAACATCTCAAGCCTCGCGATTCTCACTTTTTCCTTCCACTTCAAAGGATGCTTCCACTGGCTGGTCAGCCTGTACGAGTGCTGACTGGCCAAAACTGTCACCCATCAAACTCACCCATGATCTGCATTCGTGCGGCCATCTGATAGCAGAAATTTCCAGGCGGTCTCCGGAATGCCACAGGCATGAAAGTAACCAACTTTCTGCAGCAATGTAGGAAACAACCCTGTCCCTTCAATAACCAAAGATTTGGAAGGTAGCTGAGGAAGGAATTGAAGAGCACTGACCTCTTGAACATAGATCTCCATGATCTTGCTCGTAAGCCAACGCCCCCTCCTCCTAACCAACTCTGAATCCTCAGAGGTGATCATCAGCCAAGATGCACCCCCTGCACGGAGTGGCCCCAAGTCAAGCCCCCTCGTGACTGAAGGTGGCAAGGTGTCAAGCTGCAAGGCCTTCAGGTGCTTTTGGAACCTAAGCCGTAGCGTCTGTGGTGAGAAATTCCATAAGCTCTCATCTGCTCGAAGATCTTGAAAGGAGTACTCAACGACCTGAAGCAGCTGTGGTTGATCCAAACGAGCAACGTGATGCCTTGCAGAACGAAATCTCGTCTTAGGTTCTTCAATTTGCAGGAGTGCATACCTTGTAGTGTAGGCAAGGTGCCGTGGAAGAACCAAATGTCTACGTTGAGCCTTCAAAACTTCGTCCTTGTCAGGGCTCCCCAAGATAGGGCCAGGACACCAGCTGCACGATTCCAGCCCCAAAAGTAGACCACGCCAATCAAGGCTGTCAAAATCTGCCATGGGAGTGCTACGTGATGAACTCAAGGTTCTTCCCGCAACCATGTGAACGCAAGGTTCCACGCTCCTTGCAACATTCGTCTAAGGTTCGGCCTCTTTGATCCTACAGCATGAATCGTCTCACTGGAATGCCCGTAGGGCCTGCCACCATTGTACAAAGCCCGCCCATACTTCTCCAAAACCAGGTTAACAGTTTCGACATCAAAACTCTTTGGATCCAGTAAGTCCTCGAGGGTCATGTCTTGTGACCGGAGCCAGTCGTCAAACCATTTCAAGAGCTTCTCACTTGAATCCTTCATCTTGGCTAAAACCGGTCGCCCCTCATCCAGAATGACCCCTTTCCGTTGGTCGAAGTCGGCTTCTGTCACCTTTGTCTCGTGGAAAAAGAAGGCCATGGCTTGCAACCGCGGGAGCAGCATGAGCACCTAGGTGACTGAGGTCCTTCCTAGTGACAAAGACAAGGGAACAGGACAACAAGAAACGACTGTTAAACAAACAAACAAACAAACAAACAAACGGGACAACAGGCAAAACACAAACAGACGAAATGCACAAGCAAGAGCCAAAGTCGAACCCACACCACGGAACAGCAACGACAACCAAAAGCTGAGCCCAAAAAAAACGAAATCCAATTGATCCTTCGCCAGGGAAACCCAACGAAGCATCAAAGTGCAAATGATCGTGGCGAACCTTTCGGGCAGCCTTACTGCACCATGAGATGGGGTAAGCACTGGGAGCATAGCGCTGGAAACGCCAGCTGTCATGGGGACGAAGCCATGGAAGGGGCTTCCCAGCAAGAAGTAGGACCAAGCAAACCCAGTTGGCGGCAAAGCGTTTGAGTCCAGGGATCTTTGCAAAGGATATGATCTCAGAAAGGCTGCCTTGGTGTATGATGGAGTTGGGAACAGGTCTCGGGATTGCAACGTTTCGAGTGGGATGGTCTGCTTTGTTATATCTGGTCGGGAAGAAGTGCAAAGCTGGATAAAGGCTTCCCGCCACAAGTGTGGCACCAATGCGGCGGATAGCCGGTCGGAGTCCATAAGAAGCACTCCTTGATGATGGCGGAAATCGAGACAAAGGAGTCAAGTCCAGAGGAGAACCTTGTCTTCGGGGAGTTGACTGCCATCCAATATGCTAACCCCCAAAGGCAGAAGTCTCCTTGATGTTAATGTGAACCTCCTTCTTCCATCTCCATTCTTGAAGCGCACTCCAAGGAAGATGCTCAGCAATATCATTCGAAACGAAACTCTCAAGTCCAATGACGTCGACATCTTCAGCCTGCAAGGCTTGCCCATTCAAATTGGGGGTACTTAAGTGAACTGAGGGTACAATGTTTTGGTGCCAAAACATTGAAAAAAAGCAACGCTAGACTGATGAAGGTCATGATGCTCAGTGATGGAGCCTGGTCAGTGATGGCACAGAGTTTATGTACAAAAAATGCAATGACGCTGGACTGATGAAGGTCATGAGATGCTCAGTGATTAATGTACCAATTTTGATGAAGGTCATGATGCTCAGTGATGGTACAGAGAAAAATACTAGACTGGTGAAGGTCATGTGATGCTCACTCAGGACTTTCCTCTTCTACTTATTATTTAATTCTGACATCTAAAATGATCTAGTTTTGGAGCGCTTACAAGTCTAAGGGAACTGAAAAACTTTGGGTTGAGGAATTAGTTGTTACGAATTATTTTGAAAAAATAAGTAATACTTTAAAAAAAATATATGTATATATATATTACATATATATATCTGTTTCTCTATTTATCTCTAATGAACATGTTCTACCCTTTTGAAAAAACGTATTTCAGCTAGTGCATGAAAACCAAAACAAACAGAGCGTCCCTGAGGCCGCTAAACGTGAAAAACCGGAGCGTCCCCATGGCCGCTAACAAGTATCTCTTCATATTTTTCACACCTCAAGCGCCATCGAGTTTTGGTCAATAAACATCTGGGACTTGGTCTTCAAGTTCCCCATCTACCAGAGCATCCTGCTCCGCTGGTTCTTCCTCCATGTCTTCTTGCAAGGCATCTGGTTGAACATCTTGAGGTACCAATTGCTCATCTTCAGGTGTTTCCTTCGAAGGCTTTTCAACAAGAGCTCGCGCCTTCATCATTTCTTCCTCAAAGTCGTATCAAAGTGAATTCAAGAAGCTGTTTTTATATCAAGGAAGCTGCCAAACAAAGTGGGTTCAAGAAGCCATTGTTTCAAATGTGCAACTATGGATCCACCATCGTTTCAACCTCTGCAACTTGTTTGCCAGATTCGATGGCAGCCCGGGCTTCTTCCTGAGGTATTGCAGTCAAAACAAGAATGTCAAAAGTTTCTACTAAGTGAATGTCAAAACAAGATTGCAGTTTGAATTGAATGAATACCAAGTTTAGGATCAGCAATGGCACGGTGGCTTTCTGCATCCACACCTTCCATGGGTCGCACCTGCATGCAATCAGTCAAGTCGAAAAGACATGATGATTTATTGAAAGAAACCTGCATGATGCAAAAGCTCTATCCCACCTTCATGACTTCTCGCTTTTTGGATCCCTGAACCAAAAGTTTGATGCCAAAAGTATCATCTCTCTTGTAGAACTCACGGTAGGCACGCAAAATCTTTCCACCATCACCTTCTGCTGCGGTAGCTTTGCTTCCATCATCTTCAGCACTTGCAGCTGGCCGCTTCAAACTCTTGGGTGCTGCAGCAGGTCGTTTCATGTTGCCGCCACTCTCACTCTTCTTTTCATTCTTTTTTTCAACTTCTTTCTTTTCTTTTTCACTCTTGCCTTCAACTGGTCCAGGCGTTTTCTTCTTTTGGTTGCTACTATCACTGGGTTTTCCTGCTTTAGCTTTGGCCGCTTTGGCCTTGGGTTTCACTGGAGCTGGAGGTTCAGAAACTTTTGCAACTTGGCCTGGTCCATCATCATCAGACAAAGCATCAACTGCAGGAACTTCGGGCATGCCCACTACTTGGCACTTGAGCTGCACTGGCACTCAACGATTGAATGACTGTACAGAGCGTCCCGTAGGCCGCTAAAGATGGAAACACAGAGCGTCCCGTAGGCCGCTAAACCTGGAAACACAGAGCGTCCCGTAGGCCGCTAAAGGCTTCCATGAAATCAGAGCGTCCCGTAGGCCGCTACAAAAAAAATCTTCACAAATATATGACGAAGCAAAATCTAACAAGCAATCATAGTTTGATTAATAATTGGATGGATGATTCTCATGCAACCAATTTCAGACAACAAATCAAGTTAATCTTTTCCACTTTAGGCACTGGGTATGTCCATCTGTCGATCCACTGGCAAACAGCTTCTAACGCCTCCAATCTCAAAAAAATGAAACCACCAAAAGCAGCAAAAAATACATGTGAAATCAGAATCTGGACATTAAGTCTTTGGTTCCAACACTCCCGAACAAAAGGTTTTCAACTCTTAGGGGCGATTTGTTAAGCTGTTTTCAACTCTTTCCAGGGGGCATTCGCCAAGCTCTTGAATTTGCTTGTTCCACATCGACGGGCAGAATGTGTACAATCCAACATGAACTACTAACACTTAAACAAATGGTAGCACAAGCATCAGAATTGAATGTGATGTAGTACTATGATAGCAAAAGCGCTGCTGTCGATCAAAATGTGGAAGTTAGCGGCTCAGCAAGCAACCTTATCCCTTGATCTGGTAAGCATACTGAGACTTCAAGGTGGTCCGCCCCAAAAGCCAGTATTTTGGTTTCTTCGGCAAAATGATGGCCGGCACGTTGGGCTCATACGTAACCTGAAATGGAAAAGAATCAAAGTGAAAATTACTATCTGTACCCTCAAAGATCATTGTCAAATCACAAAATGTAACATTCAGTTTTTAACAAGCAAGCAACTTCAAACAGGATCTTGGCAAAATCATTGGATGGCACCTTTTCCAAGTGGTTGATGAATACTGCGCCCACAAGTGTTCCACGTAGGTTCAAGAGATCCTCTGTTTCAATGGCCTTTGGAAAGAAGCAATTCAATCGAGCTTTCGGAGAAACAGTGTACCGGAAGTTGAGCGGGGAGCCATCATCCTGGGACATGTTGTCAAGTTCAAAGTCAAAAAACAAACTGATTTCATGAATGAAATGGAAGAAACTCAAGTTTTAAAGTCTGAATTTCCAAGCTCTTAGATCATCCCTGCCTTGGTTTTGTTAGCGAGATCATAGTTGGCCATGCTGCACTCAGTGATGCCATGCTGTGATGCACCCTGGCAAATGAGGTGGGCAATAGAAACTGCAGTCTTGCGCTGCCCAGTGACAGACACAACCAAGTCTGAATCTTTGTTGATCAGGAATGGAATCTGAAGACTGCGCTCACTCTTGGCCACTCCTGTTGGCTTTTCTTGAAAAGCACCAAGATTGAAGCCAAAAACTTCCCCAGCATTCAAGGAAACATCTCCATCACCTGTGTTCACCAGGAAAAGCTTCCAAGACTTCGTGATGTAGACAAGAACCTTCTCATTGATCAGGGAAGTTGCGCAGGCCAATACTTCATGGTTGCTCTCAAAGTCCGCTTTGGCCAAAACACAATCTGGTGGGAAAATGAAATCCTTCATTGTATCAATAGGCATCTCAGTCTCCTCGAACTCTGGCTGACATCCAGTCCTAGCATTGCAAGCCACAATGCTTTCCACCACATCAGATGGCGTGCCCCCACTTGCAGCTCCAGCTCCAACCTGAACTGCAAGTCCAGAGCCCCACTTCTCATTCCAATCATCCACTTCTTGCTTGCTTTTGTCGAGCGCTGTGACCATGGATGAATTGTTGCTATCAAACTTGTCAAGAACCAACGCTGGAATCCTAAGAAAATCTTGATAAGATCATGACTGAAGCCATCTCGAGGTGAAAACCAAAAAGTACATCTTGGAAATTAAAGCTTCAAAAGTTCCAGAATGAACCACCAAGAAACGTCAGACGATTGTCACTGAAAGCCAGCACTTCCAAGTTGGGCCGGGCTGGAAGGGAATCAGTACTTCGTGGGCGCTGTTTGGGGCCAGCTTCTGATGAAGCATCCCACCACTCCTAAGATGATTGGATTACTATATCCAGTAGGCCAAAATGCTGATGGCACAGAGCGTCCCCTAGGCCGCTACAAAAACAAAGCATTCAGTTCCATTTTCAATGCAAAGAATGATAGAAACCAACACCAGGACACAGAAAGCATCTTGCCAGACATCACATTTCTCACACGATCAAGAGATGAATGGTCATCTGCTCCAGGGTGGACTGCCACAAACTTCCACGAATGAGTGTTGCCACCAGTCAAAGTCTGATGTTGGATCTGCCAGCAAGCCTGGCCCCATTCATTGTACCTTCATGGGATTGCTGTTTTTTCATTGACCTGCCCTTCCTAGAAGAAAGAAACTCTCCTGGTATACTTCATTTTAACACTTCAATGTCCTTCCTAGAAGAAACTTGCTGCCTGTCCTGTTCATGCAAAGGTCAACAACCATGACCCTGTTGTCCGGCATAGCAGTTCCTTCCATGACCAACTCCATGATCTTTCTGCTAGCTGCAACGCCCTTTTGCATGACCTTCAACTCAAGTCTGACTGATCTCTTCAACAAATTTGAGTCAACTTCCAAAACAAAAATAAAAACACCTAAATTCAAAACATGCCAATTGCAAAAACAAAAATAAAGCAAAACTGCCAATTGCAGCAAAAATGCCCGTGCAGCCGGAGTCAATGGTCGATCATCGCTCATGTTCACCAAATCCATAACCCTTGTGCGATCTACTGGCCCTACCGTGCCCAGAATTGCTTTGCTCTTCAGGAAACCGGGCTTGGCATGGATCTGTGAAAGGCACAAATATCCTGCAATGAATTTATTTTTTTACAGGCAAAGCTTAAAGCAAACTATTGTTGATTTACTTTTAGATCTATGAAATAATTGCCGTTGTCAAAAACTACTGTTTTGAGGCAACCAAAAATCATCAATACATGTTTCAACTTTTTATTTTGGCATCATTGTGGGGTGTCCCAAAAAAAGTCTGAAGCAACACCGAGAGGCCCATCTGGCTTCTGCGTCGTCTGTCATTTGCATGCTGCGTATCATTGAAGCAAATGGAAACTTCGTGCACATCCAATACCCTGACAGCTTGAAGCATTTGATTCTTTCCATTTAATCAAGAGTAGAATGCCAAACATCAGTCCAGTCATGATTTGGGATGCAAGGATCCAAATTCATTGCTAATTAAGTTCAAGCTTCGCCATCAACTTGTCTTCCAGCACCCGACGTTTCTTGATGACAGTCTGCCTCTCTGCATTGCTTTGCTGCACAGGGGTTAGCACCAGCAATGCAGCATTTTCATTCCCATTCAAAATCGCACGGGAGCAATCAACTGCTTGATCCACGATTTCAACTCCTTGCGTCCAATCTTGCAACTCTTTTTTAACTCACTAAACAAAACAAAAAAAATACAGTCATCAAACAAACTTTAAACTCTACACTTTCTAATTGTGGATCTAGCTGCGTCCAGGCCAAGAGCTGCAGTCAAAGATCAAAAGCATCTGCCTCAAGGTGACAGATCCCTTGGAAAAAACATAAGAAACAACAAGAAGTTGTAACACAGTGAACCTTAAAGGGTTTGGTCTGGTCTTAAACACCCAAATTGACTTAAATCTGTCTAGCTGCCCATTGCCATTGTCAAACTTCCGCTGAAATTTCAAGATCTCAGCCTGTGCATCTTGCAAGCCAATTGAGGTTTCGAAGTACTTGTGATTCGCCTCCATAAAGTCTTGCACCTGCTTCACGCCCTTGTTGTAACGCGCGTTCAAGAACTTGACATCTAGGTGCCCCTCCCTGTTCGAAGCCTCTCTGCAAAGCTTGGACCACTCAACCATCGCAAAGACATCTTTGCTGATGTTGACTTCACACTGTCGAAGGGAACATGCTTGCAATTCATTGTGAATCCTGAAATCCAAGGTGTCTTGAACAGGCAGTTTGCAACTTTGCTCGTGTCAATCTACTTATTGCTTGTAACAGAGTCCCATACAAACAGAGCGTCCCGTAGGCCGCTATGATTCAATCAAGGCACTTCTCCATCTCTGCATCTCTTTGTTCTTCTGCCTGGAAGTAAATCACAAAAATGATTTTTTCAAAAACCTTCCATCAACTTGAACCTAGCCTGTCTCCGATACGCGAAGCTAACCGACCGCAGGATGCTGATGTCACCAATGTCAATCGGTGGTGCTTTCTGCTCAATGATATTCTGCAGGTCAGCATCGGCGTGCTTATTCAGAAACCTATCAAAAGAAATCAACTGGTGAGGACTCTCACAATGGAAAGAACAAACTGAGAGGAAAATGGTTCATCATCTGAATCCATTTTGACAGACGCCAAGGAACGACTTGTTCAAAGCAGGGAGCTGGCGAGTGTAGAAGTCATCTGACACTTGGTTCTTCAGCTCCTGCAGAGAGGCAATCCAACTTGCGCACAGTCTCTGCAAGCATTCCTGGGCAAGAGCGGCTGAAAGCCGCTAGATTATATGGCTTTCAAAACTTCAAGTACTAGTTGAAAAAGAACGTGCTGCAAAGGCTCAACATCCTTCATGGAATACGGCTTTCTCATTTTGGGGGCTAATGACTCAAAGTCACCCGCCAATCTGTCACAAAGAAGGTTCAAGCACTGCAATGAGTTCCCAAACACCTGATCCCAGTGTTGCAGCGAAGATGACGCTGTGTTGTGACTGGTGTTGAAAAGTCCTTGAGCAATAGGCTCATGCGCAATGAACTTGTGCATTGACCACTTCCTGAGAGTAAGCAAATGAGGCTTGGAATTGACTGTAACGCTGTGACTTTTCAATCTGCACAGTCACACCTTGGATATTGCTGCAATCCTGATTGAAAGTATAAATTGCAATGCAAGATGCTGCACAAAGGTCACCAAACGTTCACAGATGCGAGGGTCAACTTCCAACAGCAAGTTGTGTGCTGCAGTTGCCTCACCCTTGCCAATGGACAATGCTTGCTGGAAACCAGAAATGCTAGACCAAACCTGAAGAGAAGCCAAGCACGAACAGAGGCTTTAGCATGAAAGAAGCAGTTCTATGAATTGAAAATCAATCCGGGCCTCCTCCAACCTTGGGTTTGAATCATGCTGTCTTTTGAGCAGGCGGTACTGATGCAGAATGTTGAAACAATTTGGCCGTCTGCGGACGCTGGTGGACTGAAGCGTCATGCCTGCCGAGCACATGTTTGAAGACAATATCACAAGTTCCAAATGACTCAAATGCCCTGCCTCGATTCTGGGAAATGAAATTTGCAAGCCCATCACTGCCACTGGAATCAAAGGTGAGCACGGTGGCATGGATCACAGCAAAGGTCCTAGTGAGTTCAAACTTCATGACAAATTAACAATGTCAAGTGAGGAGACAGCAAACAAAAGTGAGGGCCCAACCCTTTGACATCGGGGCTCAGCTCCTGCAAGGCAGCTTCAAGGTTAAAAAGTAGAACCCCACCAAAATCAGAACATGTCTTGCCTTCAAGAATTCTTCATTCTCGAAGCAGCACATCATAACCACAGTGGCGGCTAGGCTTCTTGTCCAACCTTTCACAAAGAGCAGTGACATGGGTCCGACCATGGTTCCATCACTTTGGATATCTGTTGGCGCTAAAGGTTGCACGCCCTGCATACTTCCAGGCACAGGCGAACTGATAGACAACTTCTCAGTGGCTCCACAATCAGGATCTGTTAAAAACCTGGACACCGGATAGCCAAGTACAACTTACAGCACAGTGAGAATTGAATGAAATCATTATCTTGATGGGCTGATTTCACTGAGTGACTGACCCTTGTGCAACGATCATCTCACAGAGCATTTGCAACTGATCCTAAAACAGCTTGCAAAACTTACACCAAAAGGCATTCTAGATCTTGCTGTTAAAACTTTATTCGCATGAAAACTTGGCCTCTGGCGGGCTCACAGAATCCTTTGAAGCCGGCTGACGACATCCAAACCAAATGCCACGGACGCAGAAGCACACCACCACGGCGATTGAGGTGGCTTGGAGTCACATATTGCCTGGAGTCCCAAAAAAACCAAGCAGCAATGGGTGTGGATATGTTACAAAAATAATGCTTAAAGAATGATTGAGAACTGGACAGATCAGCTGGAGGAGGGAAAGCCGTGTCAACAAAGCGAAGGTACGCAAGAAGCGATGCCTGATAGCAGCACTTACATGCACCCATTGCAAAAATTGAAGATAGCTGCAATAAAATGAGGCCTCATCACAGCACTTGCTCTTCAAAAAGTTGTTGACATTGTCATGTTTCTCAATAACTTTGGACCTCAGAAAAGCATTGTAAATGTAGTCATAGGAGGATTCACAGAACGGCAAGAATCAACAAGTACTCAGGTTTTGACAACCACTCATTGAAGGTCTTCACAGACTTTTGGGCTCCACTCAGCAAAGCCTGGGCTCCTTCCAAACAATCTTCAATGCGCCTGTTCTTTTTTCCACTGTCACCACCCTGGGACTTCCGTTTGCCCCCCATGGCTATTGTCAAGAACAAGCTAAACCAAGAAAATTCTAAGGTCTTCCAATGAGCCTCAAAGTCTGAAACGTAGGCACTTAAAGGCTACAACCTTCAAGAGAGCGTCCCGTAGGCCGCTATTTAAAGTCAAAGGTTATCAACCTATGAAAAAACACCTTCATCCTGAACGTACACGATTCAAAACCCCACAACATCCACAACACCAAAAACTCCGCAACAAAATATTAGGTATCCCAGGCTCAAAAAATGTCTCTGAGTTTAATCTAAACTCCAAGACATTTTTTTATCACAACCTTTTTGTTTTTTTAAGGGGAAGGAAATGCTGCCCATTTTTTTGCAGACTAGTTTAGGGTTTAGGGTTTAGGGTTTAGGATTAAATAATTTATCTATTAAAACTAAAATAAAAAATGTCTCTGAGTTTAATCTAAACTCCAAGACATTTTTTTAAACACAACCCTTTTGTTTTTAGGGGAAGGAAATGCTGCCCATTTTTTTGCAGACTAGTTTAGGGTTTAGGATTTAGGGTTTAGGATAAATATCCCGATTAAATAAAGTTCAAATAAAAAATGTCTCCGGGTTTTTCAAAACTTGGAGACATTTTCATGATCACAACTTCCCAATTCTTTTTGGATATCTCATACTCCAAAAATGTCTCGGGGTTTTTCAAAATCCCAAGACATTTTCTTGATCACAACTGTCCCACAAAAAACACATATCTCAAACTCCAAAATTGTCTCTGAGTTTAATCTAAACTCCAAGACATTTTCTTGATCACAACTGTCCCAAAAAAAAACACATATCTCAAACTCCAAAATTGTCTCTGAGTTTAATCTAAACTCCAAGACATTTTTTGATCACAACTTCGAAAAAAAAAATATCTCAGACTCCGACTCCAAAAATGTCTCTGAGTTTAAACTGAACTTCAAGACATTTCTTGATCTCAACTTCCCAAAAAATGGTTTTACTCAGACTCCAAAAATGTCTCGGGGTTTAATCTGAACTCCAAGACAATTTTTTTTGATCACAATCTCAATTTTATTGATGTGAAAATTGCAACAATTTCGGTGGCTCCCTGCACAGTGTAAATGTCTCTGAAACCAACTTGATTTCATAGGCATTTTGTACTCCCAAAAGGAAAAATGGGATAAGGTGCTTTATCAGCACCGTGTTTTTCGGTATCGACCCCAAACTCTAGGAAAATGTCTATGAAATCAAGTTGGTTCCTATGACAAATTTATAGCACATTGGCATCGAAATTTTACCTCTGACAACTCAGCTAGCAAAATCAGCCAGCAAATGCATCTTCGGCCAGCTCCATGGCTCGCTGCCATGTAAAACCATGAGAGGCCCACAACCTCGAAGCAATTCTGTACTTGGCTCTCAAATTGAGGCGCCTTCGAAAATCAACAAGTTGCCCTGCCGGTAGTGCTTCTCTTTCAAGTCTCACCTGGTTTGGAACCTAAGACCAAAAATCGAAACCCAAGAAAATAACATGTCAAAAAAACTCGACAATGCATCATAAATTGAACATTGCTGCTTGGCAACCGGGTTGAGATCCACACCGCCCATAGGCCCTCGAAAGACACCCCTGCCAACAGCAGGTCCAGCCGAGAAGAACCTCAATTTTGAAAGCAGTAAGGAAGTTCAGATTTGGGGGGGGCCTCCTGGGGACTTGCTTTTTGCTTTTGAGGGCACTGGTTTTCTCCACAAATTGGAGCTCTAAGTTGTGTCCCGTCAGATGCTGAGACAAACAAACCCACCAAATTGAATAACCGTTTTAGTTCCATATTTTGTTGAATATATCTCCTAAGGTTCGAATCAGCAACATTGATGTTTAACAATAAGAAACAAATCACATGATACTTCCCCCAGACTTATAAGTAGCATAGCAGAGCGTCCCGGAGGCCGCTGGAGTTTCCACTAACTCTAACAAAAGCAGTCAGAGCGTCCATTTTAGGCCGCTATGATATTAACAACTTTCAGAATAATCCTAAAATCAAAATCCTCGAATATATCAATAGTAAAAAAATATACAACTACATTTTAACAGAGCGTCCCAGAGGCCGCTAGGATTTCAACTAATAACAAAAGCAGTCAGAGCGTCCACTTTAGGCCGCTACGAAATTCTTGCCAAAGGGCGCACCCACCGGTAAAGGAGGATTTCTGACCACAGTTCCTGAAGCAAGATCTTCTAAATACTTTGCTGCCACGTGCAGGCAGTAAGGATCTTGACCTCAACAAAAGATTTGGGAGGCATCAATAGATTCCTGGAAATGAGGCGTGTGAGGAAATATTTTTGTTTGACAATTAGAAACAATGTGCCCCTTTGATTTGCAGTGGATTTCCAGCAAAACCATCTTTTCGAAAGCAACATCACAGCATGAAGCCCAGTCACGCATTTTCAATGCATATTTGCGCAACTTGTCAGGATCAACTGAGGCATCCCCATCTCTTCGCCCTCGATCTTGATTGTAGACTCAGGGAGCAGCCAAGTGTTTGGAAAGCACTGGTTCTGAACCAGACCATCTGTCAGTCAATGTTCTGCAACGGTTAAAATATTGACCTCAATCTCTTAAGTCAAAGCATTGTAATTAACTTTTTGTGCAAGTCACCTGTCGGAACCATGGCAGCTGCATCTGAAATCACTCCAGTTGGCAGATGACTAATCATTTTGTCGATCCACTCCGGATCTGACATATACTGCTTGAACCTGGCAATGACTTTCAACTCCAGCCACTGGACCTATCAAAGACTGTTTTCAAAGTTTCCAACTGCCATCTTGATCTTGAGGCAAGAAACCTCACGATGACATCTGAATTGCTCAATGGAACACCACGGCGTATCCAAAATCGACTGTCAACCCGATCTCTGCTGACTCCTGCAGGGTTTGGTAACTTCTATAGCGCTGACTCAATCAATCTATGCCTTGGACTGCTAACAACTTCGTTGCAAAAAGGGCAGAAACGTTGCTCCTAGAGAATCGAATCGGTCAAAAGCGATGACGTGTGGTGCGCCCGGTCCACCGATGCCTCGAATCATATTCTGCTGGCAAAGTTCGGTAAGGTGTTCCTTCCTGAGACATGTCAAGCTGAGGGATTTGGGTCCTTGCAAACATACAATTTGGTTCTTCAAGGGAGCATGTTGACTGGTAATGATTGAACAAGTTTGCAAAAAACAACAGTTCACAACTCAACTCAGAAAATCGTGACCAACAAAAGAAATGATGGGCAGTGGCAAGAAGCCAGGATCGCACCATGTCCAGCTTTTCAACAACATGGACAGGTTCAAGAGGTCTGACATTGGGGGTGTTCAGCCAACGCCTTATGCAAGATAAAAACTGCTCAGGATTGAAGAGGTCAGGATCTGAGTGGATGTAGCTCGCCAGTGAACTAAAAGCTTGGTCTAACTCCTCATGGGAATGTCCACTCTCCAATGACCTGAATTCTGCGCGTAAAAGCTTGCGTGTAAGCACCATTCCAGACAGGAATCTTAGCACTGTATTATTTTTTCCCTCTTTCGAGGCGTTGTCGGTGACCAGCACAAGCTCAGTATTACGAAGATCTATATCACTGCGTAGAGCCAGCACATGCATGATGTGGGCCAGAATGAACGGTCCAGCTGCTGTTCTGCATGGTGAAGGGTTCCCCCAAGATTACAAAGGTTGCCACGCCGTGCACCAGTGCAGCGGTACAATGCATCGTAGGGCGGATGAAGTTGGCGAAGTCTTTGCTGCCCAGGCATCTGGCCCTTGGCACTGCAAATTTCGAATGATCGATGGAGTCAAGCATTATGCACAAAGTTCGTTTTCCACCAGCGGCAGGGCCAAGTCTCGACATGCCACGTGCTTGCCAGTAACAGGCACGATCTCGATATTGGCGGGAGAGATGCTGCTTGTAACGTAGCATCTGATCTCTCCTCGCCTCCGGATCCTTTGCCAATCTCTTCAATATCAGTTTGCGCCTTGCACAAACCCCACAAGTGGAATGTTGCGTGGGAGGTCTGATGAGAAGCAAATCATGGTAGTGCTCCTCCCAAGCCTGAAGGAAGTTGGAACTTTCAAAAGTTTGGTGTGGCAAGTAACTGTGATCATGAATAATACTTGACTCCATCGGTGTTCAAAGTTTGGTTTGCGGATGGCATGTGTGCAATGAATACATATCCATGGTTACCACAATTTTCATAAAAAGAAATTCTTTAAAAAAAGAATTTGATTGTCAGGCCTCGCCTTCGTGAAGGTCTGCCTCGTGATCTTAACATCTGGACGCTCAGTTTGGCACATCTCCAGGTAGTGCAAGATGCTGCCAGGCGGCAAAAATTTCACTTTGCCTCCATACCCTGACCCACCTGGCTCTCTCTTGACCAATTGTCTCGGCCTCTTTCCCCTTCGTCTTATTCGTTTCACTTTGATATCAGCTATTTGTAAAGTCTGCTGCATGGCCTCGGGCAATGGCTCAGCAGCTGTGTGATACAGCTGCTGCAAATATTCCACACATTTAGCATATGCTCCAACATCTGATGGAATTCGACTGTGTTTCTTGGGCAGCGTGCGCAAATCCAGTGGGCAATCAGACTCCCCATTCAGCAAGGCTGTACGAAGACGACTAATCCGGCTCTTTCCTATTCCCAGGAGCAGCCTGAAAGATCTTTGGCACACAGGATGGCCATTGATCTCAAGCCCATATCTTTGTTGAAGTCCCTGCTTCTGCAGCATGCTGAAGACCTACAAAGTTCTGAAGCAAAGGCAGTTTGGAACCGGTTTTGTTAAACCCTAAAAACTTTGGGAACTATCTTTTTTTGAACACTTTCTTTGCCAAAATTTGCGCCTCTTCATCTGCTTGGTTCTTCTCCATGCTGTGTAATTTCAACCGAAAGCTCAAAAGGTTGTCAAACTCGGCGGGCTCTCGAAAAAAAGATCTGCAAGCAGCACCATTCATACACTTGCACTTGGCCCTCACCACGTTCTGACAAGCAACGCGGATTGCTTCAACGTCTCTGCTTTCCCTTTGTGTTTTGCGCTTCAATTTGTTTTTGCTCGTCCGTTGCTGCTGCGGTGCAGGGGCAGCAGGAATAATCTCATCATCCGATAGTGCATCCACTGGCACCACCAAACTGCAAGAACTTGAGGCCATGCATTGCAACAAGAGATCTTCTACCAGCTTCCAGACATCAAAAAGAATCCTTTTTGATGTCTGGAAACTGGCATGAATCTTTGCCTTGTTCCACTTATGTTTTGAAGGTCTTCAAACACCAAAGGCATTGTTTTTGAAAAGGTTCATAAATTGAATCAGTCAACTGCCTGAAGTGAACATTCGGTTTAACAACAACATTGATATTAACTAAACTACCTTGATCTGTCAACCCAATCGTGGATGCACAAATCACAAGGATTAGAAAAACAGATGCAAACAAAGAGCGTCCCGTAGGCCGCTAAACCTACAAACACATACACACAGAGCGTCCCGTAGGCCGCTAAAACTACAAACACTGACAGAGCGTCCTGTAGGCCGCTAAGACATGTAATATATCTTTTGTTAATTCATATCAACATCAAAAAAGTTCTGAAGCGTGCGATTGAATGCAATGGCTTTTACCAGCTCAGCTTGAAATGGTCTGGGTAAGCATACTCCGATTAATTTGCTACTGCTTCCATAAAAGCAGCAATGGTATCAAACACCATATGATTTGAATTAAAAGAGGCATCCTGTGGACGCTGCAACTCTAACTCCAAAGTTCCTTAATACAGGTCACAATCACTGCTATCACTGTCTGCGCCCAAAGAACTTGGATGGGGAATCCCTCTGCGTTTGAACTCCTGCCTGATCTTCTTGGCTAAGTAGTGAGCTGTTGTATTTTTCTTAGTTGCGCTCTGTGTTAAAGAACCTTGTCACCAAAAGAGCTACTTCTTGGTTTAGACAAATACATGTCATTTATTATTTCAAAGGATACCCACATCATGATAAAAAAAAAAAGTTTTCAAATGGTACACAACTCTTTCAGTCAAGATACACTGTTCATCAGGTAATCATGCTTGTCATATAAAGTCTGAACTGACAAAGCCCGTAGCAATCTGCACTGCACCATCACGGGACTTGGTTTTGGCTTCAATATGTCTTGATCTTCTCCTTTGATAGTCTTAGTCAGAGTTGACGCCATGGCACTATGAACGAAATTGCAACTTGTAAGCTAGGAGGCCTGGGCCAAAAATCTTTTATGTTTTGCATGAGGTAGCAGCTGAAAAAACATTACGCCCAGGGAATAACCTGCTGTCACAATTGTTATTAATTTTTCAGTCATAAGACAACTTCAAATGTCAACATCTGCCCAAACACGCATGAGATTCATTTCTTCTCCTGCATCATCCGCAGTTTAGGATCAGCAATGCCTGTTTGCACAGACCATCTAAAAACATGCCACACTAGCAGTGGCATCGCAGCAAAACTCATCATACGTTGATGAATCACTTCATGCCGGCGCTACACTTTACAATCTTGCCGTGTTGCAAAACAGACTGCAAATCACGCTTCTTCACCTCCATCAAATCGCGCAGCTGCATAGTGGCATGGACCTTCTTCACCTGCACCCCTTTGTAGAAAATGCCAATCATCTGCAGCTCAACCTCAGATAACAGGAGCAAGGCACTGCCACATTTGGATAACTAATTAAAGAACTAAAACAAAAGCCTTTACTACAGGACAAGGAAAACGCAAAAAACAACACACAAAGAGATGCAAAAAGCAAGGCGCGCAGGTGTAGCGTGCCAAATTTTTGACCTCATTCTTGCAGGTCTGCACCAAATGCTGGACAGTTTCGCGGTGTGGGTGGTAGCTCTTCTCGAAATACTCCTCATGGTTGACATCCAAGAACTTGATCATGTAGAAATTCTTGTGGTTCTTCTTGGACTCATCATCAGGGGCACAAATCTCCAAGTGCACCATGGGCTCTTCAATGGGCATGGCAGCGAGGCAAAAGTTTGGATCCGTCTTGCCTCGGGTGTACCAATGACTTTGCCTGACTTCTGCATTTGGTTACAGTTACATTATTTTTTTTGAATCTAACTGGTGCAGGAAAGGAACGCTTCAAAGTCATGCCAGTTCTTGCATCATCACTTGAGCCCAGCGAAACACGAGCAATAGGCACGAACTTGAAAGCCACTGCAGCTTCCAAACAAAAAAGGATCTCTTCTGCGGGTGGAGAATTGCACTTCTTGTTCCATTTGCCAAAGAAATCACACAGCTTATCATTGGCAGTTGCTCCAGGCTTGAACCACTGGCCTTTGGTCACAAGGGCAAACTCCGTGGTAGCATTGACAGCATTGATCGTCTTAAGCTGCATCAGCATCTTCACCATGACTGACAAATCAAATTGGTTTGAAAAACCAAAGCAAAGTGTCTGTCTAAACACTGAAATCTTGAACACGCAGGCTGCAATCAGAAGTATCCACTCAACAGAGCGTCCCGTAGGCCGCTACAGATGCAAACACAGAGCGTCCCGTAGGCCGCTACAGATGCAAACACAGAGAGTCCCGTAGGCCGCTAAACCTACAAACACAAACACACACAGAGCGTCCCGTAGGCCGCTAAGATATCTTTGGTTAGTTCATATCAACATCAAGAATCAGTACGTCACTTTCTCAAAAAACATGACTATTCACACTTGCCAGACTGATTGCCATCAAGCTAAAGCTCAGCTCTTTTTATCTGTCAGCACGCATGGTCCAATACCATTTGGTATAGTATGCTTGATCTTTGCCAGCTCTACGACGTTTGCGACCAGTTTGATTAAAGACTTGCTGTCTTCTTGACTGCCCATCTGTAGATCCATGGTCCGCCGGTGGAGGGTCTGTAGATCCATGGTCCGCCGGTGGAGGAGGCATAGTGTTATTCGACCTCCACGACCTCCAAGGGGCATCATGCGAAACTCCTGAAGAAGATGAAGGACCAGCAGCAACATCTTCATCAACAGCACCATGAAATCTCGAAGACGAGGAAGCAGGACCTGCTGATGATTCACCAGCAGCAACAGGTTCATCAACAGCACCATGAAGTCTTGAAGACGATGAAGTTGAAGCAGGACCTCCTGATGATTCACCAGCAGCAACAGGTTCATCAACAGCACCATGAAGTCTTGAAGACAAGGAAGCAGGACCTGCTGATGATTCACCAGCAGCAACATCTCCACCATGAAATCTTGAAGACAAGGAAGCAGGACCTGCAGCATCAGCAGGAGTTGGTGAAGATGTTGCTCCTGCTTCAGAAGGTACTGTTGGTGCGGCAGCAGGTACTTCCCCATGTGGTTCATCTTCACAAAGAGACTCGATCTTCACAACGTCGCCAGAGACTCGATCTTCACCATGTGGTTCATCTTCACAAACATCTGCCACTGGTGAAGTTGGGGAAAAACCTGGTGTTGTAGGTGTATATCCCGGTGTTGTCGGAGCTCCTTCACCAACTTGTTCACCAGATTGCTCCAGCATTGCTCAGAGCTAATGAATTAAATTATCGTCTGTGTATTGATAACTTAACATATCATGCCTTGTTGTTCTTGAAAGGTTTTATTCAAACCCCATTGATTACTCAACCTGTTGTAAATTACTGTAACTTTGTGTCTTGAATGTGTGACATTATTCAACCTGTTGTAAACTACTTTGTATCTTGAATGTGTGACATTGACATTACCCAACCTGTTGTAAACTACTTTAAATTTAGTGTCTTGCCTTTTGAGCATCACCAACTTCAAATGTCTGAAATCAAAACATCCCACAATGAGGTCAGAGCGTCCCATAGGCCGCTAAAACTCAAACAAAAACAGAGCGTCCCGTAGGCCGCTAAAATCTTCCATGAAAACAGAGCGTCCCGCAGGCCGCTAAAACCCAAACACAAACACAGAGCGCCCCGTAGGCCGCTAAAACCCAAACACAAACACAGAGCGTCCCGTAGGCCGCTAAAACCCAAACACAAACACCAATGGTTTTCAAACTAATGCTAGCCCCAAAACAATGGTCAGAATCATCGTTTTTTCGTACAAACACTTCTCCTTCAACGAATGGCCTTATTATATCGTTAGCATTTACTTTGTAGATTGTAATTTCATTTGCACAAAACATGTCAAAAAAACACACCATTTTTTTTAACACGCAGCAAGTTGTCGTTTGACTCTCCATCCACATTGGAAAATCATTGAGAATTCCCCTCAAGTTCATCTTTAGGAGGGTCCAACGTGAAATGAATGGTCTGATGCTGCTGATGCAAAATGCTCCAAACCTGAAGAGAAGCAACCCACACAGGCTCTCGTTCATGCTGTACCGACTCTACATAGTACAAAGCAGACTCATAACGTTGGATGGTGGTGCTATCCACGCGATCAACTAGATAGTCATAGAGCCAAAGCAATACAAAAACCAAATCAGCATTGTCCTCCACCAAATCCAAGCGCTGCCAATCTTTGGGGACAGGAGCAAGTCCAACCTCATCTTTTGTTGTTACCTTGACAAAGTACTGCTCCTCTGGCACATCCCCAAGTAGCCAATGACAACCTTGCAACCGTTGCCGAGAGGCGGCAATGTTAATCCAAATTCGAGAAGCTCATAAAAACAAGGGACCTTCACAAGTAACAACTGTGATATTTTCCGACATGCTTCAACCCGTTTCTACAAGACATCAAAATTTGATATCTAGGAGAATCGGGGTGAAGCATGCCCCAAGAAATCTTCAACCGGCTTCCAGACATTTAAAAGAATCCTTTCCAATGTCTGGAAACTGGTTGAAGGATGTCGTAAAAGATCACAGTTGTTACTTGTGAAGGCCCCTTGTCTTTATGAGCTTCTTGGACAAGGACCAGAACAGCAAATTCGAAAAGAACAGAAGTCAGCACCATGAAGCTGAGGAACCCATGATGTCCCCCACTGGTTGAAAAACCATGGCCCTACTAAGCTGGGAAGGCCGAAGTTCGCACAGGACACAACACGTGGCACTGACAAGCCAAACACTGTCAAACTTCTTACATGCAGATCCTGAAATGGAACAGCAAAACAGCCAGCACAAAACTACATGCAAAAACCAACAGTCACTAAAAAACAGAGCGTCCCGTAGGCCGCTAAAACCCAAACACAAACACAGAGCGTCCAAATACTGGCCGCTTATACTCGTTTTAAACCCTTTAGACTGTAAGCGCTCCAAAGATCATTTTAGAAATTTAAAAAAACAAAACAATAATATATAGAAAAGTTGGCATGGGACCAGACACTAGCTACCCAAAGCCACAAATTATCTAACGTTTTGCGTAGTACATGAACCAGGCTCCATCACTCAGCATCATAACCTTCATCAGTCTAGCGTTGAATTTTTGGTACATAAATCACTGAGCATCTCATGACCTTCATCAGTCCAGCGTCATTGCATTTTTTGTACATAAACTCTGTGCCATCACTGACCAGGCTCCATCACTGAGCATCATGACCTTCATCAGTCTAGCGTTGCTTTTTCAATGTTTTGGCACCAAAACATTGTACCCTCAGTTCACTTAAGTACCCCCAATTTGAATGGGCAGGCCTTCTGCTGCATTCTGAGCTTGATGTTCACACAGCGAGCAATCTCTGAGGCGAACATCCAGGTTAAATCGTCAGTGTACGTGGCACTGGGTTTCGTATACTTGCCGACTTGTAGCAGTTGAAGATTCGGAGATGAGCCGGCTTCATGGAGTAGTCAATGGGCTTAGGTGACAACATTAGCAACCCATTGATGTCCCAGAGCTTTGCAAGCTCCAGAACTTTCCCTGGGTCCTCATTGTCGAGGTTTGGCAGGTCTGTGCTGTCAAAAGACCCACCCCAAAGCAACACATCTGGTTCAACATAGGGGAGCTACAAATCATCATCCAGATAGTCCAGAGGGCTCCACTGGGCAGTGCCGGATAGCTTCAGACGAGACGGGTCCAAAGATCGATAGGGAGTAAGCTCTTCGGCTCTACTCTGATCAGCAACGACACCATCTTTCGCATGAAGAGCCGCATCAAATACAGCCTCATATGCTGATCCTGAAAGTCCATGACTGACAAAGAAGTCACTCAGGTCAGCAAGCATAGAAACAAGGGCAGTGGAACGTCGGCCGCTGGCAGGCACATCGATATGGTTGGGCTGCCAGGAAGTCTCCTTTGGCTTCTTTGGAAATCTGGTCCTCCTCGGCTGATTCTCTGTCCTGTCTGGTACCTCCTGGCCTGGTCCTCCTCCTTTCTTTGCACCCGAGGTCTCGGCTCTTCTGGTGGCAATCACATCCTGCTCCTTTACAAAAGCTAATGCAGTGGTTTCCCAAGGCTGGGGGCACAGCGGTGCAAACGATCGGAGTTTCGGATTGGTCGATGAAGTTCGCGAGGTGTAGATCGATTCGGGTGGATCCTGCTGAAGCGACATGAGATATATGCAAGGTCCCATTTGCCTCCGTCCATTGCCGCCTGCTCGACGGCAACTAGCGTCACCGCCAGTAACTCTTGAGCTCCTTTGTGATCCTGGGCCACCATCGCATCTCCAATCTGGCACAGAAGCCACATCATCAGGGCGAAGCCCCTCTGGCCCGCCATCCCTCCCTGCTTCTCCATATACTTCGAGAAAATGGCTTTGCGAGGAAAATCTTTCAAGGACTCTGGCAGAGGGTCCAATGGCGTGATGCGACGAAGAGCTTGATGACAAACTTGAAGGAAGAAGTCCCCACTGCGGTTTGCCAACTGCTGTTGTAGTTTCTCCCTTCTGCCTGCTCCTTTGGTGGACAGGGAAGTCGACGACGAGGCAGCCAGGTCCGACAGGGGGTCCTGAGTCCCAATCAAATGTGCCACCAATGCATTCATAGCTTGGCTCTGCTGGAAAATGGCCTGAGTCATCGATGGGGGCTCTGCAACAGCTTCGAAAGCATTTCGTAAGTCTGGAGCCGGTAGGTTGGGATCGTCGTTGAAAGGGGCACCCAACCTGATGATGGGAACCGGGGTCATCTTGGTCTTTGGCGCTGCTCCGATCTTTCCTTGTGAGAAGTCTTGGATAGTAGACGGCTGGGCCACTGTAGGGAAAGGCTGCTGCCGACCAGGCACGACAGCTGACGGTTGAGCAGGGCCAAATTGACCCTTCGATCATCGCTTGTTTCTCCTTCAGACCCTGGAGCTCCTGCATGATGGACGGCAGCACCTTGGATAACTCGGACAGCTGATCTGCTAAGGCAGCATTTCGGCCGGAAGTGGAGCAGCAGCTGGGGCAGGGACATTCTCCTCCGCTGAGTCCTGAAACCTCCTCGCTCATCCAATCCAGGGCCAGTTGCAAGAGGGGATTCGATGAAGGCACCACATGGGGAGAGTGATCTCGTGAAGATCTTGGGCAGGGTCGTACTCTCGGATAAGAGGCAACACGGATGCATTGAAGTCCACAAGCATCAAAGTGATGTCGCTGCCTGAGGGAACATCTGCCCCGTTCTCGTCCTCCTGCACTCCTGGCACAGTCACCAATTTGGAAGGACCCACCAGTGGATCCTCTGACGATGCTGCTCCTTCGTCCAAGTCCTTCTTGGGAATGACCCCCAAAGGCACGGCTAACAAAACTCCTCCTTTCCTCTTTGCCACTGGGATAACAAAAGCTTCGATCTCTGACTGGATCCCTGGAGGCCACTGAAGGATGAAAAGAGAATCGAGATCCTCCTCCGTCAAAACCTTCAGCCCCTTTAGGTTCTTCATTGCTGGTCAGGAAAAGCAATGCCAATGGCTGCGCAGTAAACCCTGGCTTCAGCAATGCTGGGAAAGGAATGTGAGATGGAGTTGGAATTCCTGAAGGATGGAATGATCCGGAAGTACTCAGCGCTTGACACCCTGACAGGATGATCCAACCCAGGAGCACGAACGATAATGTAAACCTCAGGCCTGAGATCCAACTTGGGTGATGGCCTTGGTTTCTGAATCCTCCCCTCCAAAGTTGCTTTTGCCCAAAGTCCAGCTTCCCAGGCACGTTGAGCCCGACGTTCAATAGCAGGCCGAGAACCCAAGGCCAAACGAGAGCAAAGAGCCAGACAAAAATCGGGAGCTCCG
>OMLO01000597.1_pt1 | contig 24379 bp, 22 predicted proteins | sample 1674811 | NCBI WGS metagenome assembly OMLO01 (sample SAMN06265003, study PRJEB25207) | coral metagenome | isolation source: Coral host | place: Mexico:La Bocana,Puerto Morelos, Mexico | collected 2008-11-13
TCACCTAATGGTTAATTGGTTGTTTGGGGCCCGGTGGTTTGGATTCCTGCGATCCCCGAAAATGAAAGGGATTGTTTCTTCGAGGCACCCGAGAATCCCAAACCACCGGGCCCCAAATCACCAATTACACCCCCGAAAACTAACATGGAACCTGAAAATGATGGGTTTTAATAGGAAACTCCTCTTCCAGGGGTTCATTTTCAGGTTCCATGTTAGTTTTCGGGAGTGTACCCCTTTGGTGAGACATGTTGAGGATGTTGGAATCGGTGACTTTCCACTACTTGAGTCGTGTACTCGAGCCGGAGCAGCAACCCATTGCATGCCACGTCTTGTTGGCAGGCAAGGCTGGGCAAAGCAGCAAGTCTATGGTAATTCTCAGGGATTTCTCCTTATTATAATGCATCGTTTGGGTTGGTAATGAAATGATTCGCCTGAGTTTTCGAAGAGGCACAAATCTTCTTTTTGGGGAAATTCATCCTTTGCAGCTTACAACCGGTCGTGTTTTTGAAGGTAACTCTTGTCAAACTCAGTTGATTTGGTTGATTGAATATTGAATAATATTGAGGTCTTGCTGTATACCCTCCCTGAAACTAGCTCGCAGCTGAAAATGGCTTGGAAGACGATTGTTTCCTTTTGGGGCAAAAGGCCTCTTTTCAGGGGCAAACTTGCTGCTGTTTTTCAAGGAGGCGAATTTCCCAGATTTTTTTCCACCGGCAAAACTAACATCACAATGGAAAATCAACAATCTCAAGATGTATTTCCTACCCATACCATCCATGTATGGTATATTTACCTCCATTTACCATATAAATCAACGAAAAAATGTAGGTAAATATACCAGTCCCATGGATTCTATGGGTATTGAACGCTGGGGATTTTCCAGCGATCGTCATGTAACAACGGACTTTGGGGGCGGCGTTTTTTGGATCTCAGAGGTCGAGACCTCAACCGTCCGGGGCGTTCGGGTGCACCAACCGCAGGTCGTTGTGAACTACGTGCCTTTGGTATCGAAGTCAAAGAACTTCTAGCAGGAGCAAGTTTTGCAAAAAGGAGTTTCATGGGGCCCTAAGGATCTTGGACCCTCCAACGGAAGGGTTTGAAAGAACCTGTAATGTCGCAGGGGTGTGTTTTGGTCCTCAAAATGACGCCAGTTTTGTGGGTCCAATGATCCTTAGTGGGAGAGAAGAGATTTTTTCATTTTTTGATAATTCTTCACACAAATCACCACCGGAAGCTTTGGGTGTTTGAATGTTTTGTTTTTGTGTTTTTTTCTAGATGAAAAAGACCTTGAGAGGCTCCCAAAATCAGTGGAACATGAAGGTTAGCCTACTGGGAACTCACATATCCTCTCCCCAGCCACGTTTGGGTGGGAAAAAAGGACTCGTTCCAAAAAAACCCGGAGCCTAAACATGTTTTTTTTTGGTAACCATACTTCCAAACACTCCAAATCCTTCAAGTGGTACAACTCACTGCACTTCATGATGTGAAACACCTGTTTGACAGCCTCCTAAGGTGTTGCACCATAAAAAAGGGGGGCCGAAGGGTTCCGAATAGCATTTTAGGGCCCGAAGTTTCTACCTTTTTTGATAGATGGGACTCTGAATATATGAAGTGACTTATCTCTACCAGAAATGTTTCAATCTTGAACATTGCCAAACGCTGCAATGCTTTTCCATGTTTTTTCTTTGGGGATTTGCAACAAAAACAAGAGAACAACATGGGTGTGTCTCAAAAATATGGCGACCCTCCCTCAAATCACGTTTTGTTCTTGCAGGAAATGAATGCTGTTTGGGTCCCTCATGTTGAGACAAACGCCCCCAACAAAAGCTATCATATCATCCCTCATCTATTCCCTCTCTTATTATTTCAAAGATACAATCCAAAAAAGATACAAACACATATCCAATCATGAATATAAACATTGCCTGATTTCCACCCCCGAACTCGGGGGTGGTCCCCGAAAATTCCAACGTCAAGGGTCCCGTCAATTTGAAATTCGCTGTATATATAGGGGGGATGAAATTCTACCCAGTTATACAAGGATTATAATAATACATAATAAGCCAACATAAGCCATTAACAAGGATCCCGTCATGAACGAATCAGGATTTCCATGGTTCATGTCATTCACGGGCTTTGTTGCTCATTCCCTTTGCTCATGAATGAAACTTGGATTCGACGTACGAGACCATCACAAAAAACGATGTTCGCAAGATAGGCTCCCCGTAAATGGCTGAAAATATACGGGTATCTGGGGTTATTTCATTCCTATGAGTCTATGAGTGGAGTTATTTCACCCTACTATTAACTGGTTTTTTGGTCCCACTTTTCAGGAGCTTTTTTCGGTCTTGGAGTGCTTTTGGGCCTCAATTATGGTGCTCGGATGCTGGGATTTAAAGGTGGATGTTGTTTCCCAAAAGCAAAACGGGACGTTTCTTGGATGTGTGTCCTAGCAAGCCGAATAGCGTTGTTCTCCCAGCATGGAACATATGGGGAAGTGGAACAAAAGTGTATATAAATGTCTACCTGTTGCCCTGTAGGGCTGTTATTTATCACCCGTTTTCTGAAAGATCACTCTTTCCATGTCCGGTCGAAGTTTTGATATACTCATTCGCTTTTTGTCGCTCTCGAACGTTCTTTTTCACCCTGACGTGTGTCAGCTGATGTTCCAAAAGAGGTGGAGGTGCATGTAGCAGGTTTAAAGGTCCTTTCAAACAATGACGCAAAACCATTGATTTAGGTTGCGTTTTGCACCCAAAACATCGATTTTCAAAGCCTTCTGCTTCAAGCAATTGATGCATTAAGGGATTGTAAAGAATCATCGTTTTTTCCCAGAATACGCTTGCGTTTTGCCAAAAAAAAGGGAATTTCCCAAAGGCTACTGGTAAAGTACAATTTCAATAAAAAACCCAAAACCACTTAGTCTGCAGACCACACCTGCATTAATTGTACCAAATACCGCTGCAAGCTTCGCAAGCAAGTACTACGCGGTGAAACCGATCGACACAGGAAAGCACTTCGGCCGATAAAATCTTCGTCGACCGAACAACTCTCAACGATGGGGTTAAAAACCCATGTTGAGAGTTTGGATTCAAATTGGACTTGATCAATGACCTCTTCTACCATATGTAATTTTGGCACCAATGGGAACTTCCGTTCCCTTCGAATTTTTGACTTGAATGCAAGGAAGCGGTATGACTCCACAAAATGCACTCCATATCGAACCACCTGAAGGGCATTTACCCTCGGCAACCAAACATCACCATGATACAAAAGCTTCATCATCTCATTCATGGCACGGGAAGCAGATGCCTTAGTCTAATTCCAAACAGGAAACCTAGAGGAACAAATTGGAGAACATATGCTATATACAAAAAACAAACATGCAAAAAGGCCTTCCCAAAATCAAATAGCAAAATCGAGTTGAAATGGAACAGGTTACAATGTAGGGTGTCCTCTCATCACCAAGTTTTGCTAACTCGTTTTTGTAAGCTACAGTCATGTGTTCCAGAAACAGGCCCAACGTTGATGTGAGAGAAGCCTTGTTCCAAGACCCTGTCGGTTCTTCTAATGGTCCTCCCACATTGAATGTATGCTTGTCTAATTTGCGAACAAAAGGTGTCAATTTCTTGGCCTTGCAAAAATCACGAAAGTCCTTCGTGATTTGCTGGAATCGAAGATCTACATTTGTTCCTGGGATGCAACCCTGCAAAATGGCAAATGATGAACTGATAAAGCTTTTTCCCACCCCCAGATGAATTGCATGCCAGATATCTGGCCTGTGGAAACGAGGGGCTGCATTTGGACAACCATCCAAAGGTAGCAGCTGTGTAAACACTGTTTCTTCATGTTCAGCCCATGGTAATTCAATGTCCACCTCTCTAGATATCTTCATGCACTGCACAGAAAGTTTCCTGGGATGACTTCTGAGCCCGTTGAAACTCTAGCGCTATATTTTCCATGCACTGCATGGTAAAAGTATATACAGATTCAAATTAAGAGGCTAGGGGAAAAACATTATATAAAAGTCTGAACCCAGACACCTGTCTTCCCAGTCCCAACCACTCGTTCCTGCCAGACAAATGTGGCAAATGCCAGCAGGGTCAGAATTCTTCCCTGCTTTCTCTCCTTTGGGTGAATGCCTGTAGGACCGCTTCAAGTTCGCTGACGTAACCTGTCGCTATATAAAGATGCATCGTGAATTTCCAACAGTTTTTCCCATGGTTCTTAACATCTTCCAAGGGGTCCCCCCAAAAAAACATCAAACATATTTAATGTGCAGAGCCTAGGCACAAGATAACTCCAATCCCCTTTGTTGCCAAGGACAACTGGAAACAACTTGAGACCCTCTTCAAGATGAATCCCACTTACTTGCACAGAAGATAAATCAGCAACCCCCAATGCAATGATATCGTCCCAAACACTTTTGTCATCGTCATACATTTCCTGCAAAGCATGGTTTTGCAAACATATGTTTCCCTTTCCCGGGGTGATCTCAAAATATGTTGTTGAAAAAAGTTGAACTGAAACATCCAAAACAAGATTCAAAAACACGGAGTAATAACAACCCGGTCCTTGGGGGCAACCGCTGTAAGAAACCGTGTTTGGAAAGCTGTTCTCAAAAAGTTCAGAGGGATGCCGGCTTGTTCAATTTCTGGAGGTAAAGCTTTCTCAAGGGGTCTTCTCTTGCTTCCGTAGCCAATCGCTGGCTGGAAACTGCTAATCAAAACTGCAGATTTCTTGTAACGCTGGCCTTCATCCCCATGTAGAAAAATCGGTACCGCATGCTTTAGCGGAACTTTAGAAGAAAACACTTCGTGAGATGGATGAACCATCTTCCACCTAGCCCAAAACTCCTGCAACACACCCTCAGCGGCTTTGAGGGTCCCATGCCCCGCCAAAAGGCGGTGTAAATCTCCAGTCTGACTCATCTTAGATATGAAATGCGATGGGCGGATGTAAGGGAAATTGATATATTGCGCACCCTCACCCACAGAAGCGTACGACAACTCCACTGGGTAGCTAAAGCCATGTTGCTGAAGAACTCTTGAAACAATTTCCTCCTTACAGCGAATTTGAACTCTTCCAAACAAAAAAACATGCAGTTTCCACTAAGGCTAAACTTTGAAAAATATATAGGGGCACTACAGGGATACTGTGGTAAAAACCGGGTGAAACACCATACATATATACTTGTCAAAAAATTATAACCCCTATAAGATGTGTTATAACGATATCGTTATTTTGTTTTCAATATATCCTATATAACAATCCTACAGGGTAACAGGCATATAAAGCACTGGGGCTGGGAAAGGCGCTGCCACTACATATGCTGAAACTCCCGGTGAAACATTTGAACATGTTCCAGAAAATAGTTTGGTGAACCCATAGAATCCCTTTTCTATTTGGAATAAGGGTACTGTGATTCAAATTGTCAAAGGTTTTTTGGGAGTTTTGACCCTATATTTTTTGAACCCGCAAAACTCTTATATATATACTTCGTTGGAAATTCTTGAACAAGAGTCGGAATGTTTCTCCGCCAAACCCTTCAAGTCCCGGATGACCGGGCACAAGAGACCACCAGCTTGCACCATGTCATACCAATCAGCCGTAGCAGAGCGAGCAATCTCTGTGCAAGCTTCCTGAAGGCTGGACAGCTAGTGACAATACAGGCAAGTGACAGTCCCTTCAAAAGAGAATTTGGTAACGACCTACAATGGTGTATACCAACTTTAGAAATTAAGGTCTTGAAAGCCTTGTCCTATATAGATGTTTCTTTGTACTTGGTTGACTTCAAGACTTTAAAGGGGGATTGAATTCCACAACTTGAATCAAGTCAATCCCCAAAGCATCCCTTGCAGCCATGGATCACCACGGCCATACTGCCAAGCCAGCCTCCTAGCTTTTCGAGATGGACCTGCGAAGGGGGGAAAAACAAACAGAGTGACAGTTTCTCATTCTAGACCAACTTAGATCATGCAGGCGCTTTCAAAAACCAATTGCCACTCAGAGTTCTTTTTTGATCCAAAGTCCCCACTGCTCAGATCGATCTGACATCTATGTCTGAGATACTTCGATCACTGACGGTCAAACCAGTAGAAAGAGCATAATGAATCGAATACAGTATATCGAATTGCTATTTGTTTAATGCCTGATCTTTCATGATCACGCATGCTCCCAACTCAAAATATCGGTGGCACCAAACACGTGTTGATAAACACGCATGCCACACAAGACGCACATCAATGTTATCACTGATGTTCCCCTAAAAAGATCCAAACTCCAGCATGAATCAAGGCATTCAAGATGCTCTTTGCTTCTTGCGGCCCTTCTTGCTAGAGGCACTGGGTTTGGGTGCTGGGTCTGCCACACGTTTCAAGGATTTGGGGGGAACCCGTTTCTTCTTCTTAGGTTTTTCTTCCTCATTGTCCTCTTCCTCCTTCTCCTTGTTTGCTTTGTCTTGGACTCTCTTCCCTGCTGCGATGGACTTCTTGAACAGCCTGGAAAGGGTTGCCCAAAACAAATGTAACATATCTATATAGCACATTGTGTTTTGGGACAAATGCAAGTGATTGAATTCAGGTTTGTATATGTAGGTTTATGCAGAAACAAACTTCTATTGCGTTAAGAGGCTGGCCTGAATTGAGCATCCAATCCAATGAGCTCCGCACACCTCACCAAGTTTTTCTTTTATATATTTATATATTAAGCAGGGATATAAGAAGGCAGGGGACTGGTAGAAAGGTCGAAGTGCTGAAGTGGCCCTTCCTTTTTCAGTAGAAAAACCCATGAAACTCCCATAGTGCCAAGCGACGGTTTCTTCACAGCTTCCTTCTCAGCATCGATGTTCTTCTTAAGCCTCAGATGTATACAATCATTTAAGAAAAAGATATCGACCCCAAGGTTTCCCAAGTATAGGGCTATCAAGCAGGTGCGTGAAGAGTTTTTGCTACATGACCCCATTGTGGTTTGCAATCACCTTGCTGGTGCAAGAGCTCGAATTACCTAATGAAAATACCAGACTGCATACTTGGTCGCTTGAAGGACTTATGTACAAAATAAACGAAGAAAGGACCTTCCTCATTTGTAGCCACTGACTCACCGCCATCGTTGATATTTTTGCATCCAGATTGGCCTTGGTTGTGTGGGAGCACGTATATTTATATATATATAGTTTGTATATTCCATGTAGTTCGATCAGCAGGTTGAATTCAACAGCACACCTTAATTCATATACATGTTGAATTCACAAATCGGAAATACATTCACTATTCAGGTGACTCACCTATATGCCTTTGGATAAGAGCAGCTTCAACGTATGCAGCTGCGAGTGGGTCTTGGGAGCAAAACACCACCATCATCCCATCCCATGAAACCTTCTCCTTCTGGTATCCGTAGAGGCTATTGCCCCACCGAAACAAAGGGCTATGGGTAAACCCAACCTTGTAAGTCATAGGCCATGTTCGTTCTTTGTAGGTATCTAGAACCTGGTACACATGCTTCAAGACTTTTCCTGAAAGAGAGTTTTTCCGTGGGAGGTCATAGTCAATGGCAGGGTGTTTAGATAGTTCCTCGAAGATTTGCTCAGTTCGTGGGAGAAACAAGATAGTATCTTCCAGTCGAACTGTGTAGTGCTTGTCCTGGATGTATCTTCTCTGAGTATGGCCTTTGCAGGTCTTAACTGGCGCCTTGCCAAGAAAGGTCGCCTTGCAAAGAAAGGTGGGCTGGATATTGGGGACTGGCTGGAGCAGGCAGCTGCAAACTATACAGAAAAACATCAGCACCTTTTGAATCTTTTAACCTTTGCAAATATATAGGTGTATACAAATCCTGACATGCGTATAAGGCAAGGCACGCATGGAGGACTTATTCCAATAGTTGGTGTAGCTCTATTGGCAGCTATCAACTCTCGTAGCCACATTGATGCATCATCTTCATCATCTTGAAGATCAATTGAAGCACTCGCAGAGATGGCCATTCGAGGTCACACAACAACTATATAGGATACATTTGAGCCCTTGAACTCAAGTATACCAAAAAGTTGGAATGGGATACAAGGGTCTGGAGACTTAATTTTGAGTTGCCACATTGTTATAGGCAAATTATGTGTGCAATCGAGAAACTCCACTAGCTTCGCATTCTTTGGGTCAAGCTTCTCCACTCCATCCATCTTTAACGTGGTGAGGTAATGAGCCAACTTTTTGAAAGACTTCTCCATGGAATCCCTAACAACATCAAGTTCTTTGGCCAACCTTGGGTCCCAGTGGTTTCATGATGAGGGTCTGAATCCTTCAGAAATGGTGTTTCCAAAAAAATAATAAATCAATCATTTTTTCCAAAATGGATGCAATCAAAGAACAATTCATACCTGTCAGTGGGAGCAGGGTTTGTTGGATCCCGCATTGTTGCTGTCATATCGAAGATGGTGCTCAACTTGGTCTTTACCGTTTCCATGAACTTGTCCAAGTCAGCCGTGACCTGTTGCTAAAACAAGATATCTTTTATATATTGATTTCTGGGAAGAAACAAACCAGCACTGATACAGATCAATCCTGATCGAAGGAAGTGTATCAACATCGATCCTACTGCAATTGGATTTGACGAGCCTTTTCCCCCACAACCTCGACTTCACCCGGTCCAGTTTCGTTCCCGATATCAAGCGGTGCAAAAACAGGGCCCTTGTCCAAAGGAACACCATCCAATTCCTTGGTTGCATGGGGGTCGAAGCAAAGATATATCTATATATGTATATATATATATATATAGACTTTTTAATTTGAGATGATGGGGTACTTTGGCAAAACATATATGGGCAGTTGCTGGACATTTTTCATATATCCCTTTGATACAGTTTTTCTTCCACTATAAAACTCGATCATGACCCTGCAACTATACATGGGAAGAACATGGGTCTCCAGATATCTTAAGGTAAGAATCTCCATGGTCATGAGTCTCAACCCTTGTGTCTCTCTCCCTCATCCTCAAGGTGGTGGTAGTCTCATCCTCCAGGAAATACTCAGTCACGTTGGTATTGTACTTCCACGGTCTACCAGGTGCAAATGGGGTGGAGCTGCAAAGGGTTGGATCGATGATTGCAAGATTTGACAAATTGTGGCTCCAAACGATAGGGAATCAAAGGGATGAAGGTCATTCGAGTTGTGTGCTTAGAAAGTTTACAGGGTCTCCCACCAACACATCGACAAAACAAATGTGGCCTGGTGAGTGCCTGTGGAAACCGAGAGCAGTATTCAATGATGCTTCGAATGGCTTCCCTGAAGTGAATGATGGGCGGAAAAGGGCATCTCTATCAAGATCAAACTGTCCTGGCATATGTATTTTTATATGTCATATATGTAAATTTAAATCTCGGGTTGTGTTTTTGAAGATTATGATACTGCATTTGCTATAGATGTCTTCTCCCATTGAGTGCCAGTGGGGCACTTGCTGTAATCGTTGCTCTTCTCCATCTTTTCTTTGGTGCACCATTTGCCTTTGATTTCCTTTTCTTTCTCCAGCATCCTTTCCTTAACGACTTTGCAGCGGACTTTGAAGTCAGCCTCGAAGTGGGAATATTGAGGATCATGTGAGCGGTGGTCCTTGTGGGGAAATCACTGCAGTATATACCATGCCCCGTTGATGATGAAAATGGGAAATCGGTTTGAAAATTCTTTGTTGCGCATTTGTGAAGACTCCTGTAAATAGATTTCCAGGGATGTTGGGAAGTTTTTCACAAAGAGGTCATCACAAATGCGAAAGAATAAAAGGTACTGTGCTTGAATCTTTCTCAAAGTAATCCAGAGGGATTCCCCAAGACCAAATGAACAGATGTAAAGTCTTGGCTTAAAGTAAGTGGCCTAAAGTATATATTCACCTTGCCCTCCCTTTACCCCACCTTCACAGCTTTAAAGAGTTTGCGGTCAAGTCCAATCGCCTTGATGCTTTCCAAAAGGGCTATTTCAAGCCACTCGCGAAGCTCTCCTCCTGCCTGGTAGTCAGCCACAATCTCGTCTGTCGCATGACAGGATCCATTCTTTTTCTTCTCTGTCAAACGGCGCAGTCTCATTCTCAAAGCGTCGTGAGACATTACCTATAAGCACGCCACGGGTATATTTGAGAATCAGGTCAAGTATACGCTAGTGAACATACACTGGGTAAAGTGATATATTTATAAAAAAAATACATAAAATCTATATAAACATATATACGTATACAATGTTCTGTGCAGCTAGAAAACGGGCACGCCATCAGGTGTTCGAATGGGATCGTCCTCATCGTGCTGATCTACCTTATCGGTTCCTTTAGGCTTGCCATCCCGTGGGGTAGGAACTGTCGAGGGGGATGGTGTTGGTGTTGAGGCAGCAGAAGGAGAAACCCGAAGACGTTGCATCTCACTTTCAAGGGATTCAATCTTCTCGAGAGCCCGCCGGAGGAGGTCCCCATCTTCAATTACCTTTTGCTTCCCCTGAAAGCGGGGAAGAAATGAAAGCGAAAGAAAAAAACCGAGAAATGGAAAAGCAACAGATGATATAATCAGATCAATTAAATAAGATGGGGTGAAGAAATGGAAACTTTCAAATCTTGATCCTGTCCATGGATTTTTTCCCTCAGCGTATAAATTTATATACCCCAATCCGGCATTTGAATTTATATACTTGGTATACAACGGTGCAAAGATATCGAACTATCATCGATCGATATACCACGTATAAGGTTTCTACGGTTCGATCCTTTTCAACTGACCACATTCCACTTGAGCCTCAGGTGGAGGAGGCGTGGTCGCGGCTGGAGTCACCTTGGTTTCTGAGGGTTTAGAATCTAAAGTTTATATATAGAAGGTGAAACAATGTACCATCAACAATTTAAGGCTTTGGTTGCAATCAGGAAACCTGGCATGGATCCCTGGGACTTGGTGTAGCCAGGGTTGGTGATGCAGCTGCTGAGGGCTGGGTCGAACTTCTCCTAAATGCTTCTACCTCCTGGGTGGCCTTAGATTTTGAAAAAAATCAAGTCAGTAGATGGCTGCACCTGGAACACCGATTGAAACATATAGTCCTTTGTTAGAATCAAGGAAAATTATATAAAGAAAGGTCCAGACTGTTTTTAGATTTGATCAGTCCAGTTTAGCAAAGATGCAGCAGGCAAAGTTTCAGCTTCAGCAATGTTCTCATTCTTCCTTTTCTGTTCCTTAGAGTTGCCAACAGACATGGTGGCATCAGTAAAATTTAATGGCCTATAGGGGATTTATACATTGTGACAGCTCCCCCAAAACATCCCTACCATTGCTTCCCGGTTTTGTTTGGAATACAACAACTCCCAATTCAATGTGAAATTCTCATGTTCCCGTTTTCCCACCCCACTTTTCTCCATCCAAGCTACTGGGGATCGCTTCTCAAGCTTAACTTTGGCAGTTGGAGCCCCTTTCAGCTCCAAAAGCTTCTTCTGAGCCTCCTTTTGGCATGTGTGAATCGATGTGACTATGAGGCAGAACCTATCATAAACTTCACAAAGCCCAGTTACCTTTTCAATATACGACTATACTGATATAGGGGGAGTTGAACCAAGGTGGCAATCCCTTCTCAAAATCATGTTTATAGTATACAGATTGAAGGTACATATACCTATAGGATCAAAATAAATATATGCTGTGGATCTGAAAAAGAACTTGAATGTCTTCATGTTTGTTTTTACCCCGGTCAACCCCACCAAAGCAGATATAGCAGCAGTTGGTCCTTCAAGGTCCGCTCCAGCTGTTCAGCGTCCATCGACTGCAGGTCCACGCCAGCTGTGCCTAAAGCCGACTTCGCACCTGCCTCAAGAGTGGCGCAGGACCATGCCTTGCTTTGGAGTGTTTCCGTCGACATGGTAGTCACAACCAACCCAAAAAAGGACGTATCAGGGCCCAAATGAGCTGCAAACCAAGGACACTTCAGGGTCAAGTTTCTTCATAAAATTCATTTCCCAGCCACTGAATTTGTAGTCAGAGTCAAAAGCTGTCAGCCATTGAATTAAGGGTCAAGTCCCTGTGTCTAAAACACAGAGCGCATATGGTGGTCGAGTTTTATATGCCTGACCACATTATCAAATAGAATGCAGATTGCCTATAGGGCACAAAATTGGAAGTCTTGTCCCAAGCTTTCTCACTAGAAAGATCCGTATATCCTTAGTAAGGTTTTCGAGATCAACAATATATGGCTCGAAAAAGTCACCTGGAGACCTTTTTTCTAAGATGAGGTGATCATTTTAACCTATCAAAAAAAACGTAATTTTTACGTAATAAGTGCGCAACCTGAACGGGTAGAGAACGTAATGTGAACGTAATGCGAACGTAATGTGAACGTAACCCGAACGGAACGCTTTTTTGTTGCTCCCGAACGGTATCATGTATTGTTGCCCATGAACGGGGGTTTACATTCCTTTTACGATGTTTTTTCACTCCTGAACGAAGTTGAACGTTCTTTTTTTCAGTATGTCCCCACATGGTGAAAAAAAACAAAAAAAACAGCAAAACATCTTAAAAACACCCAAAAAAACCCAAACACAGTTTCCAGTCAATTTGGGGGCTATTAAACAAAGTCTATTTGAAAAGAGGATTTCCATTTAGCAGAGATCAATAGACCCGGAAACCTTTGGGGATTTGAGGTTGAGCCTGAGATTTGCACTTATTTCCACAAGCGGAAATAAGGCTCTTATTTCCGCTTATTGTAAGTACACCTTAATTTAATCCGATTTGTTTGAAACTCCCCCTCTCACATCTCTCTGTTTCAAAAAAGTGCTATAGATGATGACGGATCCCGATGGATATATTTGATTTTGAAAGCTCCCAATTTACATATGGTGCCCTACAATCTCTCTGGCAAAACATTTCTCCACCTTTGTGGAAGGTGCAGGGATTTGTTACCCCTCAAGTAGCGAATCACATCAGTGAACTTCCCCTCAGGCCAATCACTCCATGGGGTTTTGGAAAACCATTCCACTGCCGACACTTCCGACCCAATTTCCGGTTGCCCTTCTCGATCTGAAATCAGGAGGGGCACTTCCATCTTGGTTCCAAACTTTCGAGAATATGTCCTCAGAAGCAGGCAAGCGCCGGCGATGCCCACTGGAAAGATCTTGGCAGGAATTGCCAAATATAGGTGGGATGATGTTTTCCAAAAATTCCATTTTAATTTAGACGAGGGAATCGACCTACCACCATTTATATGGTTCTATATACCAATTATAACTTTATACTCTATATGATTTAATTGGCGTTGGCTTGCTCGATCCAAAACCATGTTGGGGTATAAGGGAATATCGCCCCAATTAGGAATCATGCAACAATATACCCTATGGAAGGTATAGTTCGATCAAAATCCAATGGCAAAAGTTTATGAAATTCAATTTGGATGCCGAAATGATGCCGAAATTCTTAAGGTCCAGCTACGGGGACTGGTGAACCATCTAGAAGGTGTACATGACCATTGGAGGGTTTGCTGTATCGAAAAACCCACGATCCTTTCCAGGGAATGCAGGATGAACCACCCAAAGAAACCCTTTATCCTGACCCAAACCTCGATAAGAAAACCGTGGTTTTGGGGAATCCTTCTGAAGAAACAGTGCTTCAACTTTACCATTTTCATGTATGAGGTAAAGTTTGTCAAAATTTGGGACCTCATTGAATGGTATAATTCTGATCTATCTATAATTCTTCGATCTTGATTCCTTCGCCAAATCAAATCAGCAGGCTTGCAAAAAGGGTATATCTGCATATCGATAATCGCGGTCGTTAGCATATATGCAGTGAGATTTCCCATCCATATAATATATAAAAGCGTCTATATAGGAAAGCAAAGGGATCAGGTGATCAGGTGGCAGCACTTAAATAAAAGAAGCCGAGACTTGCACCAATGCGAAAGTTTGATTTCGACAAGGCCCAATTGGCCCATTAGTGGGTCCAGCAAAGATGCATCCTATGCATGATGTAAGATCGAGCTATATATCTCGGCAAATGGGCATGGCACCAGGCCAGCACTGTGCGAGATAGCCAATGTACTGCACATCCCCCAGAACCCTTGCTGAGATCGTTATATATATCAATTGGGCTGGATCAACGCCAGAATTCAACAACGTTGTTGAAACACACCCCATTCGCAAAACATTGCTGTTCACTGCGGCAATGAACACTTTGTGGCCAAACCATGCAGCGGGCAATTTTGAAAATTATGATCAGAGGAATATTAAAATATATATAGTAAATGCGCTCTATATAAAAGGCAGATATGCTCTACAGGCAGACCGGTCAGGGACCAGTCATTGATGGGAAATCTCACTATATATTTTATATATGCATGACTATATATTCAAAAAAACCCTGAAGTTTCCACCAGACAGGATTTGATCAACAAATTGGGTTTAAAAAACAATCTGGCATGATGTAAATTCAAAATCCAGAAACACATGAAAAAACTCGTATGTTATATATTTATATGGTTTGTCTTTTGGTTTTTCTTTGGTCGAAGTCCAATCAAAATCCCGGATATCAATATGTTGATTTTTTGACTTTGGAAAATTCCAACACTGGTTTCAAAACTGGAGGGGCAACATTTATCTCCCAAATTTTGGCAAATAATCGCAAACTATTGCAAACACTGCGAGGAACCCCCTTGCAGCCAAGGATCTGCGTGGATTTCAAATCCTTGCTTCCCTGATATCCCCCTGATTTAGTTTTGATGGTGGTTTTCAAGGTGCATTTTTCTTTTTGGGTCTTGGTGAGTGGCCCCTGACACAAATACCCAATCTTCTTGGAATTAGAAAAGACTTTCGTTCTCTTTGGCGAAAGAGCGCCATAGTGCGCCATCCAAAAACCACACTTGTATACCTGAGCTCATGTTTGCATATATATATACATATATATAGGATTTACGTTTTTTATATGTGCATATAAATATATAAAAATAGAAATATATATATATTTATAAAATATATAAAGGTTAAATTTATATATAGAGAAAGACCATCACTGTATCATGCAGTATATTTTTTTACAGCTCTTGGAAATTGGATCCAATCCCGAAGCACTCCCCGAAGTTTGGTTTCATCCCTGGGCTGGAAAACAAATTAAACACATTTTGGTGGGACATTCCCAAAACAGCCAAAGGTACACGGAGCTGGGCACACATAAACTTGAATCTGCAATATTCCTCCATCAGTGATGACCCTGGCTGTTCGACCAGGAACGTGCCTCCACAGATCACCGTCAAGATGTTAAGGCATGATGTCCTGACTGCTGGAGTGAAAATGTTGTCAGCTATAGGGACAACCAGTGCTGGAAGCAACCCAACAAGGGCCAACTTATCCAGATAGATGAGGATATACATTAAAAGGGTTTTCTTTTCCATATGATTTTGGTTCAAACTGGGCCTTTTTGAACTGATATCGACAAAGGCCATTAGGGTTATAAAGGATCATATTGAAGAAGTTTTTAGCAAACCTCGAATTTTGAATCAAACGTGTTCAGCCTTACATGCCTTAGCTGCAGCCAAATGTGAAAAGATTTTCTGTTCGAATGATTTGGGATGCCCATCAGATTGTTGAAGAATTATAAAAGAAAACTCCCCAGTTGCAGTCCATGTGTTCATGGCAGGTTTCAAATTCTTCGATCACTAAATATATATACTTGATGATGCCTTGGTGAAGGGTTCCCTCATAAGAATTGCATATATAGAATCTATATATATATGTATAAACAAATTTCAAATAAGTAAACAACTTTGTGCCTTTGGGAATCCTGCTGGCGCCATCAATCATATATACAATATACTTACTTTGGGTCAGGGAATGGGAAGGATTTCATCAGGGGAACAAACGAGGGACACGAAAAAACAAATTAAGTCATTTGTTGCGATGCCCGCCAAAAGCCAAAAAATCAAATACCCCAAAGATGAAATTGTAAATCGATCCATCGATCCATTCAACACAATTATATGACGTAAAACACATAATTCCCAGGTTCCGGCTCACCATGCAGTTGGACCACCAAACGCTTGGCTTTCGCCAATCACCCTCGGGTAATACCCTGCTACGTCGGCTGGTACCAACATTAATTGAAACCCAGGTAGAACATACGGTGGCGAACAAACACAGAAAGCCAAGGCCCTCAGAGGCGTTAAGAATCATCCAGATGCCCAACCTTAGGGTCGAAGCTATGAGAGGGGGGTCAATGAAGCTGGGAGACATTTTGATTGACATGAACCGCATATGCCATTCAGTCATTGAAATATAAGGAACATGTTTTGCATCTCAAATCCTAAGTATTGAACGCTAGGCCACTGCATGACAAAATGTCATGTGGGTTTGACTTGTGCTTGGTGGAAATGCGAACTCCATGGTCAATGTCTGTGCAGATTGATTGGGGATGAATCTCAGAGATAGCTTTATGAACTTCTCCCTGCCCAGCATAGAACTCGATGAATCTTAACTCATCATCCTGGCCAGCAACCCCGTAGACAAATTAATATATACTTATATATGGGTTTGATTTGTCAGTTGATTTCTGATCTATATATAATTCAACATGTTCAAGAATTCTCTCATCACGATTGATTACAATGGGAATTTCACACATGCGGTCATTTCCATATATGCCCTTAAATGCAATTGGGATGTATCATGGAAAGGGATATATTGATATAGAGGAACACTGCGATGTATCCATTATACAACTGCAATCGCGATGTATCCTGTTATATACCTCGCCCTTCAACGTTCTAGAAGTTTAAGATCGACAGCACTGCTTCCATCCCAAAACTGTGGCAGGTCCTGTTCCAATCGTGGCATGTTCATCGAGTAGTGCGTCAGGATGACACAGGCAATGAAGGCCTGGAGCGCCAAGTTGGCCCGTTTTTGAGGATGCCCGAAAAAACACATATAGAACATATGTTTTTGGAAGTTTCAGGCACCCAGTGCAGGATTCAGGATCGATGGCTTATAATTGGATGAAACTCTACATGCGGTTTAAAATATATATAGGATGTTCTGATTGAGAGGGTTTGTCGCTATAAGATCGATTCTATATATTTCTTTTTTGGGGGGAAACCTATAGGACGTCCACGGCAGACCCGAAGGAAGTCCCAAACCCAGCCTTCGGACACTTGTGGGCCAGTAGTCCACAAACAATCTTGTCGATATTTGCCGGCATGGTTTCAACTCGATCTTACAAAACGCTTTGAGATCTTTGAGCCTGTACATATGGCATGTGGCCATTGTTTTGAAAATTGACCGCTTCATGACATTTGCCAACTGGAATCATATACGGAATGCCACTCTATATATCATTTGATCATTGTTCTTTAAAACCTCCAACTCTCGATTCTGGATTTCGTGGATGGGAAGTAAATTTTGCATGATATTATCCTCAACTCCAAATTTGAAAAATACACCAGCACATCCATATATACGGGGGGCAGCGTACCACTCAAGTATGTAGAGCTTGCCCCCTTCCGCTTCGACGCCGATCCTCTCGGCATCAGATCCTGGCATGTTGGTGGCGATTGGGCTGGTCTTTTGAGATGTATATGTGATAGAACGTAAAGGATGGGGCACCACAAATCATGGAACAGATTTTGAGTTTGAAATCAAAAACTGCATTTTTTGGTGACTCGATGGCTTGTTGCTATCCGTTCTTGAAAGTCGACCCTTCGAAAAAAAACGTTCATTTTGTCAGCACCGGTCTTTTCAAACCACTCACATCGGACATTGTTTGCACATGTGAGACCGTGGCAGCTCCCTATAACAAAACAACCCTGGCACCAACGAACTGATCCCCAAGCTTGAAACGGCAGCCTCCTAAGGCAACCAGGTTTGAAATGCTAGACTGCGATAGGTTCTATCTTCTTTATGATTTTGATACCCCATGATCACCAGGCTCGACACTTTTGACGATCGAGAATCAAACATCCAACCTTTATAATCGAGCTTCGAGTAAATAATAGCTGGAACAAAGGTTGGTGTGGTGTGATTGACTGTTTGATTTTTTTGAATTCAAATTCAATTTGAAACCACAAGTGGTAATCGAGGCCTGAAGGATCTCAAAAATGTTTCAACGGCATCATTGGCTAGAGTGTCTATTTAACACACTGGCCTAAAATAATTAAAAGCAAAAGACGCTTTCCTTTCAGAAAAGCATGGTCAGATCATGTGACTAGTCGAACATGTTTAACTCGGCCATGGCAGCCCTGCGAGAGGCATCCAAGCACTTCTTGATGTTCTTCATGGAGATGTCGTAAGGCCGGATGTTCGCAGATTGACCCGGTCCATGATCCTTCAACCTGTCGACCTAAGATACAAGACACGGCTAAGGGCAGTGTAGGGCAGAGTGGAAGCTGGGACACTTGAAACGCATGAACATTTTTTTTGAAATCTGACCATATATATACACATCAAATGTCATCTCAGGATGGTACATATTCATTCATGAGGGCCATGTTCACGTATGCACAAGGCCCACCACCAAAGTAGCAAATCTGTTTGGTTTTTTTTCCATTGCCCCGTTTCTCCGGTGAGAGCTGATCTGGTGGAACCTTCAATCCTACTGCTGGCCGAGTCCAGTATATTGACTTTTGGAAAACACTGTTTTGATCATTCTGTGCCAAAGCTAACACATCGGGGGAATGGTCCTCACAGCATTTCCCCTTATACTGACACTGCAGTAAAATTTCCTCAACCCTGGCTTGCACATCATCATATGGTACATATTCTTCCTTAGCCTTAGGCTGTTTGCGTGTGCATGCAGCTGCTTTTGCTTTGGGGCTGGACTTTGCTTTTGCTTTTGCTTTGACTGGAGCTTTGGCATCTTGGGTGTGAACTGCTTTGACAGCTGTGCCTGCTGAGAATTCGTGGTCAGGAGTCTTTTGTCGCAGTCGTTTCCTACTTTCAACGGTGGCTTCTGGCTGGGCATGTGTTGATTCTTTGTCATTGCCCTGCTTCCAAGCCTTGGCAACTCTTTGGGTTTTTACAGATCGTGAAGACACTCCAGTCAAAGTGGCACGCTTTCCCCGTGAAACAGTAGTGCTTCTAGTCTTGCTAGAACCTTGGCTCTGGTTTTTCTGGCTTGACCTTCCCCTAGCCTTGTTGGCTCCCTTCCCCTTTTCGTTATGCTTTGTCTCCTTGACCTTGTTCTTCTTGCTGGACCCTTTTTTTGTCTTTGTTTTGTTTGCCTCTTCCTTTGTTTTCTTCTTGTTGTCTTTGTCTTGTTTCAGCTGGTTCTTAACCTGGAACTGGTCTCGCCGTGTCAGTGCTTCATGAGCTGGCACTTCGGGCACATCCGCCTAGAGGGAGTGAGCTAAGGGAATCCAAGTCCAAAAATGAAGGGTCATATATATTCATTCATTCAGCTTCTAAGTGGGGAAACCATTTTTGAACATGCATCAGGAAATCGGAAGTTGATGTGGGGGGGCTGGCAAGTTAGTGACGGTGAGTTCCAGAACACCGAGAGAACCTGGTATTTATATATAGAGATCGACCTGGCCTTTTCTGCTGCCAATCTCTTCTCGATCGTCTCAATCCATTCAAGCTGCTTCCGCATGGGGTCACTATTTTCGAGATGCTCTGGAGGGATTGGTACTGGAGTTTCGACCGCATCACCCCCAAGTGGCAATGACTCTGCCAACCAAACCTCACCTTAGCCATCTTTCGAAGGCAGTATTTATAAACATGATCCCTTTGAAGACCTGAAACGTTTTCTGGTAAACCGATTGACTTTACAATTGTTGACCCTTTCTTTGGATCTCGGGGGGTGGAAGTTGGAGAAAACACACGCACACACACACCTGATCACACGCCCCATGAACCAAGTTGCCTTCCCCTGCAGGCTTGCTTGCTGGTGCTGGAGCAGAGTGCCTTAGCTTTGCCGGAAAGGGTCAGTGAGAGAATCGAACGTCGGTCATCTTATAAAGGGACATGAAGGGAATATGTCGGAATCAAAGCATTTGTGATCGAACATAAATAGAAAACTTCTTACTTGCAAAACCTGAAAAGGCACAAATTGATTTCATCGAAAACAGCGCCTAGTTGTTGCCGAAGCTTTTGAATACGATCTACATTGGTTTCATCATCCTCTTCATCAGAAATCATCACAAGTTGACTATCCTGCCAAGGGTGATCACATTAACCAGGAATGGACCTCTAGCGATTACGGACATGGCTGCAAAAAGTGATCGCTATATGAAAAGAATTTGTTCCTGTTGTTGGCCCAGGTGATTTTCCAAAGATAGTTTATTTTCATAAAAATATATGTTTTGTATTTTTTCATCTCTATATAACATCATAGGATCGTTTTTTTAAACTCGTGTCCTTGGGATCCTCATCAGCTAGACGTGTCTCTGGGTCAGCTGGTGGAGCAATAACCTCCCGGGGAGTGACCTCATGTGATTCTGGCTGCCTATCCTCAAGAATCCTCTCTGGGGCCTCTGGGGTAAAAAGGGATCGTACCACTGGCTCTGTCACTGGCAGCGCTGGTGGTTCCTCTCTAGGGGACTCACCTTCTCGCTGATCCTTCAGGGTTGTGGCTTTGTGTCTTATATATGATATATTTTTTTTGTTTGGTGACGGTAACCCCTTTCCCTTGTTGAAATGTGCTAGCACTGATTATATTGTTTGCCTTTCCAATTAAATCAAAAGAATCAAAAAAATTTGATTGTTGCTTTTTATGGGCATGTGACTATCTTACCAAATCTTCTTTGGGATATCAACCACCACCCGCCCAAATGTAGTCAACCTTTCAAAGTCGAGATCTAGACTGTCCTCAGGAATCACCACACCCAAGTCCCTCAAGAGCGATCGAATGGAAGGGCCCTCAAAGCAGGCGGCAACGTGGGGCTGCGGTGAAAGGCTATAAGCCTACAATATTTGAAAAATCAGAAGGTCCACCCCATTATAAAAAGCTCTTTTAACCATCAAGGTTTTGAAACAATTTATTGATCTACAAACGAAAAACTTGGAAGCCATGGTCCTTGGGAAACTTATCCTTCCACATGAGAGACTTGGTCAAGGACAATAGGCGCCGGATAGCCCACCCTTCTTGATATACCCGATCACCATTAAATGAACTCTTTGACTTGGTAAAGAGTTTCTTGACTTGTTCAAGGACATGATCGATCATAGGACAAAGCTGGTCATTTTGTGCCATGAACACCAACACCGGTGAAATGATACTGGCATTCAACTTCAGGTTCGCCATGTTTCTCTCACAATATGCGTTGGTAGCTTGTTGCAGTTTGGTGTCCCAATGTTGCAGCAAATAACCACCATCCCTCAAACGATCTCGGATAAAGGAATCATTGTCCCATTTTTCCGCAAGCCCTTCCAAAGAGTATTTCCCACACTTTTCACTTGCCGAAGAGACTGCTGACGTGTTTGAAGCCGGGCTGTCCCCCCCACCTTCATTATGCCCACTCGAAGAAGCTCTCGAAGAAGGAGACATAGCTTAACTCCAAAACAGTTCACCCTTCAAGTGTTTCAGCCAATGGCTGCAGGGGAGTCCATTGTCATATAAACAAGGGAGGGTTGTAGGCAGAGACTAGAGAGAAATCATCAACAAGGGAAATGAGATTGTGTCCCTTAGATCCATCAAACTATATACACATCAAACTCATGTCATGTACGCCCAGAATTCTTCAAGTCTAGCATTGAACGCACCATCCCCTGAGACCGCTTGCAGGCAAACATGCCAGCTGAACTGAAGATCAACTGCTGTGACCAGAAGTGGCCAAAGTGCCATGGGACTGGCTGTTGCTAAGTGATCTATATATAAATTCATATATTGAGATAGCGTTGATCTGGTGATGATCGATTCAGTGTCAGGATAGTGCTTTTGCCATTGGGTTTCAATCTCAACCACATCTCAAGTGATTGCAAAACAGCAAGAAAACGCGAATGTTCATTCTTTAATGTCTTTAACTTTACAACCTAAATCTTCAGCTTTACAACCTAAAGTTAGGGAAAAAAGAGGCTTTTCAATCTCTTTATGGACTGTGATTTGCGGAGGTGCAGCTGCCCTAAGTCTCCAATACCATTTTTTTATGGTAGCGAAAATTTTAATGAGAATTATCATTAATAATGAGATCTCATTAATAATAATATTTCGATATTATTATAATAATATCGATAATTTTGATGTTGGCCAAAAATATCAATATTTTTTCCGAAAAAATATCAATATTTTTGCCAAAAATAATAATATTTTTAATAATATTTTTTCAAAAATATTATTAAAATGTTGGGGAAATATCATCATTATTGTGCCAAAATATCATTCAAAATATCACTATTTTTTGGCCTAAAATATCATTATTTCAGGTTCCATGACTTTCTTTTACACATATCAAAATCATACCTTTCAAATGTATCACTATGTTTCCTTTAACATGGCTTTGTTTTCATTGCTTTTCCCTTGACATAGTCGTTTTTTTTTTGAAGGTTTTTCCCTCAACATAGTTTTTTTTACCCAAGGCAGCAAAGTCTTATTCTTCAAATGCATCATTATGTGTCCCTTGAAATATTTTTCTTGTCCTCTAGGGTATATATGTTTTGGGTCAAACATCAATTCATTTCAGCATGCTTCAAACACACAGGGAAGAAAAAACATACAAAGGAAGATTTTTCTATCATTTTTCCCAAATTCTTTTGTTTCCCACTAGAACTTTTTTCATGGTTTTGCAACACACACACATGTTTCCAAAAACTGAAAATGGTACTTACAAGGGTGCCTTCTGGACAAACACACATAGAGACTCAGAAGTTGACTTCTAGTTTTACACTTGGGACATCCAAACTTTAAGTGGATGGAGGATTGTGGTTCTAGCGTCTTTCAACAAAAGCAATAATAAAGATTTTTTTGAGAAAATATCAATTGAGCAAGTTTAGGACTGGAGTTGCATATTTACTACATACTTGGTTGGAAGTATTTACAACCACAACATGGATTTTTAAAAAGAGAAATCACCTTATACATTTTCATGCACCTTTTTTGGGAAGCAAACAAAACACATACATCTTGTTTGCAAAGTTACTTAAACTTTTTACATGCACTTTTAAGTCAATATATATTTGTCATGCACCTTTTTTTGGGAAGCAAAAAAACAAACAAAAACATTTCTGGAAGGGACATGTTTTGCTGAAGTTGGCTTACCAAATGGTTCTTGTCTACAAGGAACCCCTAAGTGTAAAATCTGTTTTGGAGACATGTGTTTGGTCAAAAACCCATTTTTTGTTTTGATGTCTATTTAATATGTTGTATGGAAATACGAAAGAAAAAGTATAGAGGAAGATGCATCTATCAAAATGTTTCCCCAATAATGGGCCTCTCAAGTTCTTTTTAAGATCAGTTTTCAACTTCACAATCTGACTTTCCAAAAGAGAACACATGTTACATGTTGTCCAAAAAAGTATATTTGCAGACTTACAGGGGTGCCTAGTAGACAAGGATCCATATGGAAAACATTCTTCAGCAAAATTTGTGCTTTCCAGAAACATGTGGATGTTCTTTTTTGTTCCTTCCAGGCAACATACATATGGTTTATTTGCCCCCAAAAACAAAGGTGCACAACAAAAAGCTTCAATAATTTGTTGTCCCTTCTTAAAAATCTCAATGGCTTTCGGGGCCATGATTTGAGCTTGGATAAACAGCTGCAGTGCAACAATTCATATGTTTTTTTGTTTTGTTTGGTTGTTGTATTTTTTTGTCACCCATTCCTGTTTTTTTGGGGGAAAAACATCTTATTGTTTTTTCTCACCGGCCCCCAAAAATGATTTGATCAAATTTGATCAAATACATGTTTTTGATCAAAGTTGATCACATATGATTTTTCTTTTCCAAGGAAAAAATCTGATTTCTTCCATTGCTGTGTTTTTCTGGTGGGAAATAAAATACTCTTAACTGTTTTCCAGGAATTGTCCATGGGGTTTGGATGGAAACTTTTTTGGGTAGTGAATGCACTGCTATGAAACCTCTCTTTTTTTTTGCAAAAAAATGAAATCAAGCATTTGAGATCTTCATGTCAAATTTTCCGATTTAAGGATTTGAAGTTAAGATCCATTTTTTTATTCAAGGATTTGGGATCTTCATCTCAAAGATTTCCACTCAAGGACTTGAGAGCTTCATCTCAAAATTTTCCCTCCAAGATTTGATTTGACAATTTCATTTTTTCTTCTTAAGGATTAAAGATCTTCATCTAAGTGTTTTCCAACTCAAGGATTTGAGCTCAAGATCGCACAGTTTACCACTGAAGGGTTTAAGATTTTTGTCTGAAATTCTTTAACTCAAGGATTTTAAGGTTTCCTCTCAATTTTTCGTACTTAAGGATTTGAAATTGAGATCTCAAGATTTGAGGTCTTCATTTTTTTC
>OMLO01000598.1_pt1 | contig 24373 bp, 12 predicted proteins | sample 1674811 | NCBI WGS metagenome assembly OMLO01 (sample SAMN06265003, study PRJEB25207) | coral metagenome | isolation source: Coral host | place: Mexico:La Bocana,Puerto Morelos, Mexico | collected 2008-11-13
CAAACGAGCGCGCAGCGCGAGTTTGATTTGAAATCACAAGTATGATTTCAGACCAAAATTGCACGACCCGAAGTTCATTGCCACTTTATTACGTCCATTTTGAAATCGCACAATTTAATGGCCTAAATGCAAGAACTACTAGAACAACAAAAGTTGCCAAATTTCCCAAACAATGGCCTTTTTGTCTTTCATTTTCTCGCAATGTGATTGGTTAGTTAAAAATAACCTTGAAATCTGATTGGTTGTTTTGTTGTACTGTCTCATTCTCATTGGCTGAGAAAAAGATGTGATTTAGAGCAAAAAATAGTGCAATTTGGGAATAAATCGCACCGCTGAGAGCCAATTAGATTGCAAGGATAACCAGTGATTTCAAAATGGATGTAATAAAGTGGTAAATTGTCCACTCTCGCTCGTTAACGCATCGCATAAATTATAAATTCATGTGTCTATCAATCGCAGTTACTCTAGGTTTTAAGTATGAAGCGACAGAATAAGATGGTTTAAGTCCATTGCAACACCGCCATCCTTCCGTCGTTACTTTCACTTTTTTTTTGAATGTCGTTATCTATGTATCTTATTTACAGACGACGATGCAATGAAACAGAAAAAAACGTGGGAAACTGGTAATGTGCGCGGTTTCAGGGCCTTGTTATGTACCTTAAATAGTACTCACTGAATGATAAAAGAATTTTTCAGCTGTCAGCTGTAAACAAAGAAAATACAATGTCTCGCACATCTAAGATCTGTCTGGCTTCTTCGCTTCTTCCCTTGATGGCTAATCATTCAAGACAAAATACCCACTCTAAACAATACTCTAACTTTCAAGGACAATTGGTAAAATGCAAGCAATTCCTTATTTTTTGGACAACTTATATGAACCTTCATGTATGCCTTCATGTACGTATGCGGGTTATTGTATTCAAAGCAAACCTTTGTGACGTCACATAATTGGCTTTTCAGAGGCATAGTTTCGCAGCTTGATTTTTCTTTTACTTTCCCGTGATGTTCACTCAGCCGCTACAACTAAAATTTGCATTTTGCAAGTGGAAACTGATAAGAATGTGGGAGTCCAGCTGAATGCGAAACTGTCGAAAACATCTTGATTATACGCAATGAAGTCAATAACTAGCCGTATTTACCTGCTTCTCGTGACTTCATCGATGACCATCGCTGTAGCGCCACTACAGTCCGGTAAGTCACAATAAGTTTAGTATTAAGTTATCAAAGAAGACAACAAGCGATTTGCCAACTTCTATCTAGGTTAAATAACTCGAAAAATACAGGTTAGAAAAACCGAGTTACACAACAGTATGCTGATTCTTAGAAATAATGTTTTTCATCGCCAGTGTAACGATTATCTTGGCATTGATTCGCAAAATTCTTTTAGCATTTCTTGTGTCCTGTTTTGTCAATTTTCTTTGTTCAAAACGCTTCACATAATCTCAAGATTACACTGAGCTGACGGCATTTTCCACATTGTATTAGGGATTAAATGCTCCACGCGAGAAAAGCTAAGTTTGTTAAGTACATCGAAGGCATTGAAACAATTTTTTTTTCCTGAGGACACCATTGAAGCACATCTTGCGTTCTCTTTGAACCCTTTTCACTCGCAACAATTGCTTGAATTGAAACTCGCAAACAAGTTTTATACCTTGCTCAGTATTGAGTTTCTTTCAGTAAATATCACCCGTATTTCACTTCTGAGGAAGGTATATTCCATGACATTGTAAATGAGAGTGAATCTCGACAAGCTGTGGCTGGAATCAGTGGAAAAAGCGACAAACATTCCATTCAGTGTTACTGTGTTTTGAGCTGGATTTGGAATATTAATGATTTTCGCAACTCGTACACATTACATTCACGACAACAACAATTAGAGATAGAAAAAAAATCAATATTTCCTGAGTATTAGAAGAACTATAAGTCGTATTTTTTAATACTTAGGATACACTTAAGCACATTTATTTCCTTGATCAGTAAACTGAGATTAAAAGACCTCCAAAATAGAGATTTTTGCAATGGGTGATTAATTTCAAGTTATGCAGCGTTTTTGTTTATACATTTCTAGTACATTCTTGACAAGAAACGTTATTAGATGATGTTATTTACTGTGGATATGGCAACACAAAACAATAATAAACTCTCGAAAATTCGCTGAAGCAAGTGATCACCTCTGTGAAAGATGAATTGGTTTTTTGTAATCGCATGATTTAAGTTTGAAATTTTAGACTTGTATGCAAATAAAAATACTTCAAAATAACAACAATAATAATTATAATTCAGGCTCGATCGTTCATGACCCAAGATCTGTCAAGATCTTTGTTTTTGAAGGTCAGGCTCCTTCCACAGTGCGCCGGAGACTTTTGAAAACGGCAGCTACTGTCCACACTAATCCGTGACGAAAAAAGAGCTTTTCGAAAACGCTCTTAAAACCGGAGGGATTTGAAAACGCCGGCCTTGTGTTTTATCGTGAAAGGAAAACATTTTGAAAACATGCAGAGCTTTTCGAAAACGATGATGCCATGTGATTTCCCTGACCGAGCCAATCCAAAATGACCGGTGATTATCGGTGGTGTCGACTGAATACATTTGATGCGTTTTTAGACAGTAAAAACTCGTTTTCAAATCCCCGGTCATTTATTTATAGAGATTTTGGCTAAATATCGAAAATCAAACATTACTGATTTCCAAATTAATGCCACTTTTAGGCAGCAAATGGCCTTTTTTGGCCATTTTCGTCCCAAACCTCGAGAAAAGTGCTTTCTAGCATGGACAGTGGCCGTTTCTTTTGGTTTGTGGACGTTTTCTAGCATTTTTAGTTTTGGCATGTGCACAATTCCAAATTTTGAGAGATTTAGCGCACAAACCCGTCGCTTTCGTTGTCAAGTCAGAAATGTCATATCAGGTTCGAAGTTCCGCAGATTGGCTCCAAAATGAATTTAACACCATCCCGACACCAGAAATGTCACACGCTATAATCTAAAAATATTCACAAGAATATTTCAGCCTAAAATCGACAGACAAATAATAATACTCAGTCCCGGCAAAAGCGATAAATTATTCAGCCTCGTTCCCAGGGTCCTCTCTCTGCCTCCCTCGAGAAACGAGAAAGTACTTTCTCGAGGGAGGAAGAGAGCGGACCCTGGGAACAAGGTTGTAAACTACTCTTATAATAACCGAGATTAGTATATACCACACAAGCGAAAAGTGCTTTTCGCGCGCGCTGATTGGCTAGCTCGGAGGTGATTAGCCAAGTACTCCACTTCGGTGAATAATTGTTAAATATTTCATCTATGACGTCAATTCAGTTTGCTTTTATTTACGTTCCTTCATCTCTGTTCAAGGATAACATATGTTTAATTTTTATTTTACAGAATTTACCTTTTACATGTATCCTATGTGGAACAGCCAAATCTATGGATACAGGCCAAAAACTAACGAGTCATACTTTCCTGAACGCATTGACGGTGATGTTGTAGTGAGGAAAGACGATGGAATTCACGGTGTGAATTTGTACCAAAGTCAACTTGGTGCGCCAAACAGAATCGTTCTTGGTAACCTCGCTAGAACGGCCGGTAACGCTTCAGCTTGTCCAGACTTTACAATCTCGTTTCTTTTCAAATTCATCTATCCGCTACCAGTGGGTGAGTCAATTCGAGTGATCATGACGAATCCTGAAGCTGAGCTTCGATCCAACAGCAATCCTGTTGACATACATTTTTTTCAAATCGCCGAAAACGTGTCCTTTCACGCCATAGTTGGAAAGCACAACGATGTCTCGGACGGCGCGCGCATCGACAACCTGTTCACAATGGACCATTGGACTCACGCAACTGTTGTGTACCGCGATCCGCATGAACTGGAAACGGAGATCTACATCAATGGCTCTCGGGTACCCGCTGATCTCTACGAAATTAATTTAATTCCAGAACTGCCCGACCGCAAGCCTTATGAATATACTATTGGTGGTGATCAACAGTTCGCAAACTTGTCCCTCAGTTGGTTTCAGTTCTTCAAAGGGGCTCTAAGCGCGGAGCAGGTTCAAAACCTGTCGGATGACACCATCAGTCGAGGTACCTTTGTTCCTATTTGCCCTAGGGGGACCACTATGTTTTAAGAAAAGGGAGGAAAAGATCCCAGGGATTATATTTCGGAATAATACGAACTGTGTCATATTACCTCGTATTAGTAAAAATCTACAAGCGTTTTTTTTTTTCGCAAATGCCGTTCGCTGATTGGCTACGCTGTTGTTCTTCGTCCTTTGTAGTCGAGGATAACCAAAGACATCTAGTTTGTGATGTCATGACTTGCGCGTGACTTGGATTAAAGTGAGGGAGACTTGCGCAGGAGTATCCTCACCCTCTCGTCCTGATGCTCCGGGTCTAGTGGCAAGACAAGGTCTAGACGGAAGGTTACAGATATGCCGTGGAACCGCCTAACGGGACTGCACTCCGGTTTTTCTTTCTGGGTTTGCTTCCATAGCCTTTGGCAATCCCTAGCCACCATAAGGCACTGGAACCGTAACCCTGGTCAAGGAAGGCTAAGGGTGTACTGACACTTACCCAAGGTGTCCATCCAGGCTAGTGGAGGGAAGGAGGCACCTTACTGTTCCATTCTAGACCAGCTCCAAGCAAGGTCTAGCCACTATGTAGTCTGTTATAGATAGTGAGTTGCCCAGCAGCAACGTTGGTCGCTTCTTTGCGTTTTCCAAAGTGTCGGTGAAGAGGATTGAGATAAAGTTTCAACGACTAGTAGATTATGCTAAAGCAATAAGATTATTCGCTCTCGAATTTCTATGCGTGATAGTTGACTCGGGCTACGTCCTTGTCAATTATCACTCGATATAGTTCGGCACATAATTTTTCTCCGCTTCTAATTGGTTTAAATTGATCACGTGAAGCGATAGTGTTCACCCGCCGAAAATACCCGGATGGACAGTACTCGTCCGTGAAAATTTTGCTATCAACAGGCGGACATATCGAAAATAAAACAATTGAGATTGTATGAAATGGGGTTTTGAGTGTTTTCTTTTTCAGTTTTTACATTTGGCGTCACGACTTTCACCTTAAAAACTTGGAAGTAATTCGTATGATTTTTGAACTGGTGCGCAGAGGAAAATTTAGTTGCGAACAATAAAGACAACAGAGTGTTTATGTCTCGGAACTATTCGTCTGATAGTTGCCCCTTGGAAATTTGAGGTTTTTAAAACTAGCATATTTGCCCTCGAAGCTTCGCTTCTCTGGCAAATATTATTTTAAGAACATCAAATTTCCGTGGGGCAACTATGAGTCAATAAACACTTTATTGTTTAAAGAGAAATCTTGAGCTCATAATCTAATTACTTACTGGGACTATAACTTAGCATAACTAAGGGTTAAAAGTGACTTATACAGTTGCCTTACTTAATAAATATTTGTTTCTCTTTTCTTAGCGTTGCAAGCCAATCAAGTTGAAGTGAAATTTACAATCACTTCGCTAAGCGTGGAGGAAGATGTTGAGAGCGTGGAACTTCTGGTCACGAGGAGCGGCAATCTGGAAATTGCATCAATAGTCAGGTTAGAAAATTGAAAGCAACAGAAACGGGCAATAATTCATTAGTTTATGAATTCATTAGTCTATGAATCAAAAAGGTTATTTTACTCAGAAACGTAACGAAACCGCGAAGTTGAGGTACTACATCAAATACGAGAGACTGTGTCTTACAACCTTTCCAACACCAAAAAAGTTGAACATACGACGCACAGCATAGAATTTTTTTTCGAACTTGTGGTAACACAATATCTCAAGTGTTTGATACTCTCCCCAATGGAAATTAAAACGGAGGAAACGGAGAAACATTTTCTTTCGTTCCACTTGATCGCTTAATGAGTTGTTAATGACTAATTGAGAAACGATTTTGAAAGATTGAGAAGCTCCTGGTGCCATTTTTCGAACTTTAGATGACCACTGTACCGCCAATGAGCCTACGCGTTTAGCCGGTCAATGGCTTCCGTCAACTCCCAGCGTGGCAGCTAAGTTATTCAAACATTTTGAACTGTTTTCGGACATATTTCGACATAATATGTTTGTTGTTTCAATAAGATCAAACTCCCCAGATTTACTGATTTAACAATTAGATTACTTCTCGAGGTTTCTATCGCGTATTAGGGCGCATAGAAATAAACAGTCACTAGTCACTCAAAACTTTACAGACTTCGAAAACGCCTACAACTATTTTCCGGTGTGGGCGAGCAACAAGGAAACTTATTGAATTCTCTATCGAAATAAAATTATTTATTGGCTTCGCTTGAACAAAATTTCAAATTTCTTCTCAGTTGACCAGTCAGATAGCAATGTTTTCATTTCATTTTATTGAAATGGTTTCTGTTCTGTAGGTTCAGTGCTTTAGAGGGAACTGCTAAATTAAACAAAGATTTCACCTTCACGTCCACTGACTCAGTTTTCGAGCCAGGAAAAGTTTATCGCAGCATCAAAGTTCCGATCTTAAGTGACGACTTTACTGAAGACGACGAGAATTTTACGATCTCCATGGCATCTGCGGATGGTGGCGTTACCACCGTCACGCAAGGCGCTGTCACGATAACCATCCTAAGCAACAGTGAGTTTTCGCGTTTTGCTTCTTTTTTTTTTCTACAGAATCCGTTTTTATGAACAGAAGTCGATATTCCTCGTAACTTTTCTTTAAATCAGAAAAAACTCATTTCATTCTTTGGTTTTCTTTATCTTTTGATTGCAAGAACTCTTAATGCGAAAAAGTTAAAAATGAAACTTAAGCTCGCTCGTAGGGGCGGTGGCCTCGGGTTAGTGCGCTCGAGCGGTCCGACTTCGAGCTTTGGCTGGGAACATTGTGCTGTGTTCTTGGGCAAGACAATTAACTTTCGCGTGCCTCTTTCCACCCATGCGTTAAAATGAAAATGGGTACGGGCGAATTGAACGCTGGGGGTAATAGTGCGATGGATTAGCGTCCCATTCAGGGGGGTGCAGAAATACTCCTAGTCGCTTAATGATACAGAAACAGGGTTAATCTCCTATGCGGACTTTGCCTTGCTCGTAATCTTTACTCTAAGAGCTACTAAGAAAGCTTTGCTCGAATTTATTTACGCAGACTATTAAATCTAGAACGTAGCAGTCCTTCTTACTATGATCTTAACATCTTTCTGTTTTATTTTTTTTGTTAGTTGGCCCAGCCGGCCGCGAATCAGATGCGCAGAGCGGGGCCGACGAAGGTAAGCAAAAGACATTTACGTTAATTTCATGTTTTCACATAAATCAAGGAAATATAATTATCGCATTTACGTTTACATGAATAGGACAATGTTAATGATTAAAACTGGATTTATATCTTGCCTACGAATCTGGCGCTACTCTAAAGTCATTTATCACTATTGGAGCTATCACAAAACTAAATATTGGACTCAGTGATAAATTTAAAATAGAAATTTAAAATATTGGGCTTTTGTTGTTCACGTTGTTGTTTTGGAGAAGACGACAAAGAAATGTACCAAGATTTATAACGCACGTGCACAGCCATTGTTCTGCTTAATAAATCTTTTGTTTAGCGTCGTTGCACATTATAATCTGCTTTTCAGACTTCTTTAACATTACACTATTATGAATAGCTGGGCAAAGTCCCTTACATAAAAACGCATATCCATTGTCCAAAGTCATTACGTTTAAACTGGTGACCAATATAGATTTTCTGTGCCATCTACATTTTCAATTATATTCGTCGCATAAAAATTGCTTGAGTAAATCAGGCCTTAAAATCTTTGACACATTCCATTTTGTAAGTACACTTTGGAGCTTAAAGTGTTTTTAGTCGAGATTTTTTACTGGCCCGGAATTTTGTGTCACAGTGTGGAGGGAGAATTTTTTTACCCTGTGTTGATCATTAGTTATTTCATTCTTTTTTGACAAGGGAATTTATTTTGCAGAATGTGCCGTGGATGTAACTACTTCTTGTCTCCTTCCACTCATTTTGCTGTGCGTTGCCATAGCACTGGTGGCGCTGGGAATCATCATTTTGCTTTTGTTTTGGCTAACGCTGTTAAGCAGATGAAAGAGAAAGCAATAAGGCAAGTTTGTATGAAAGATCGGGGGGGGACCCATATTAAAAGGACGGGGATTCTCGACGTACCCGTTTTAAAGGTTAAAAAGAAAATTCGGTACTTCTTAGAGTCTTCAGCCTCAAAACGTCACACAACACTACTCTTTACGGTGCGTTTTAGGTGATTGGACAAGAGATATGGCGTTGTTTTAGTATTAGTTATCAAATGGCGACGAGTGAAATTGGAAATTACCTTCACGCCCGTTTTGTCAAAATTCTTTTGATTTACTTGAAGGAATTATTAGAATTTTGACAAAACGTAGTATTAAAACAATATTTCTTAATTTCATGAGTATACTATTTGACTACTTTTTAGTATCGTGGTTTGCAAATTATACTTATTACAAAATTTACATAATTACAGAGTTTTTGACGTGCATGTTTATTGTGTCGAGAAATTTTGCGCCAAATGTTGCTGTGGCAATTTTGTTTTCACTTGTGAAATTATAAATTAACCGAAAATTTCACACCCAAATTAAGGAGTAATTTATCACCGATGATATTATTAAACTTAGACAACTAACTAGAAGTATTAGCGGGATAATTGTTGCTTCGGAGTGCAACACCCCAATGGCTGTTCATTGCTTGACTTTTTTTTTTAAATTCTCGTGTTGTGACTTGTTGGTTTGTTTTATTGTTTTCTATAGGTGATGGACCTGAAGCTGGTTCAATCCAAGAATTGACTTCCGTCGCGTAAACGAATTTTAAAATAACACTGTAGAAATAACTAGTTAAAATAGGAAATCAGTTTATAGAACATTGTTTTAGTTAGAGACAGATCATATTTTGAGGGGAGCTGGGCAATTTCCCAAAAAAATAAATGGCGGCACAGCAGAGACTGTTAGAAAAAAAAAAAACGTGCAAAGTGAGCAGAGCCGTTTTGCTACGTGGGTCCTTTTTTTTGCCAAAAAGTGTTTTTGCAAAAGTTAGCTTTTGCCTACCAAAAATTCTCATGCACAACCTAAAGGTCTAAACAAATTAATGCCCCAAAAAATTGCCCAACCCACCCCACCCCCCAAAAATAATAATTATGGACCGCCCTTATATTACAAGGCAACAGCCCTATAAGTATCAAAAAGTCACCCCCTGAGGTTTCAATCCAGGTTTTGGAAATCTGGTTTCTCAGTTGCTTTCTAAACCTGTTTGACAACTTTTATTTTAGTTTCCAAAATACTTTTAATATCAGAAATTTTAACCTATTTTTATATCTGCATTTTTGCATCTGCAATGTTGCGCGCATGCGTAGATTGTAACTATAGCGTTTACGGTAATGCCAATATGATCAGTAGTTTTATCGTGTTGACTCCCTCGCCACTCCTTGGACTAAGTGCCAGAAGCAGTATTTTTAAGACAGTTTATTTGTTTACTAGGAAAATAAAAGATTCTGGAATCAGTATTGAGTCCATTCTCGTCCCTAGAGGAAGCGTTCCAAGAGGACGAGTATGTTTTGAGCCCCAAAATCTCCATTCTTTGCCAGTTGCATATAAACGTTACAACGCGCCCCATCTTATTTTGGACTGGTGGCTTGGTCGTCTAATGTTTTAAGGCGGATGGTTTAAACGCAACCGAAAAGGTGATGGCGATTACATGTCTTATTCGGTTTCAGGTTGCTTTCACTGATGGAAGGGAAACTGCGGGAGAAATGAGCGGCTGCTAAAGCATTTCAGGCTTTCCGTTCCAAACGGGAAGAGAGTGGAAAGATATTCCGATATTCTCGAATGGAATTTCTGGAAAGTTTTTGTTCGAATTCATTTTCCCCCGAACACAATGAATAATTGGCTAAATGAATGCTAACAGGAATTTGTACGTAAGACACGAGTCAAGAGATAACAGCTTATTTCTGAGCCACCTCGTGCCTCTGCTTCAAAACGAGTCCTACTTTCATTTTCATGAAAAGTGAAAGCATCTTCATAATAAGTGTTTCGCACGAAGACTCGTTTTGAAACAGAGGCAACAGGTAACTCGGAAATGCCATACTGCAGATTGACAAACGCGAGAAACATCGCATACCCTGGAGCGTACACAAACTATTATAGAACTTGATGAGAGACCTTAGTGAGCCTTTAGAACATCTCAAGAAGAGATTATGTTCTTTTATTCAATGGGACCTGAAATTACACTTTAGTGAACCCAAATGCACAAACAAGATGATATCAAGGTTTGTAACGAGACATTTGCGAACAAAGATCAAAATTATTCATTTCTTGCCCTTTTTTGATCAGACTTTCGTGTATTGTTCGGCAATTTTACAATGAAGCAAAATATCATAGAGAATATCAAAATATCACAGGTAAAAACAAGCGAAAAAGTAAGTATATATCTCCATCAAAACAGGAAAAGGGAAACCCCTTTTTAGGTATTTCGTTGATTACAAAATATCCTTGAAAAATGTTTCAAACGCCATTTTAGCCAACGATTCCAGATAAGGGCGCAGTGACGGATCCAGTGGTGTACAGCAGGGGGGTGATAAAAAAAAATAGGGTGATAGGGGTGGGAGAGAGAATAAAAAACATTCTACACTTTTGGATCCGTTACTGGAACGCTCTAATCACTGAAGAAATCGTCCCACTCGTACACGACAGCCTTGTCTTGCTTGTCTCCCCAGGACTCGCTATCGCTGTCGCCTGACGCGTGGTAGGTTTCTAATTCTTGAAGATCAGCGCGGATTTCTTCTTCTTCCTCTTTTAACCTTCGTGCCATCTAGAAATTAACAGATAACGTTGACATTTGGCCTTTCGGTTTGAATTAAATGCGGTGAAAAAATAGACATCTAAATTTTTAGTCACTTACATTATTTTATTCCTGATTTACACGTGATAACGGATCAAAAAAAATGTTCGCAAATTAGTTATTTAGATTATTTCTGACTTAAGAGTAACATTGAAGAAAGCTTACTCTGTCTTTGATCTTATTGGCGTATTTTCCTCGCAGCTTATTCTGCTTGACAATCTTCTGCTGACGTTTCTCCTTCCTTTGCTGGGCCTCGTCAACTTTCCGTTTAATCGAGGACTGAAGTTGCCTCTTAGCAAAGGCTTGAGCTGCAGCAATCCTGCTTCTAGTTCGTGACGCTCTGTTTCCCGCTAGCTTCTTCTTCTCCATTTCTTCATCCCGCTTTCTCGCGGCTGCTGCCTGCTTAGCTGTAATTTTAGCTGCAGTAGCTTGAGCGGAAGTCTCCGCGGGGTGTGTTCGGCTAACTTTAGCCCTGCTGCGCGCGCACTCTCGGATGCGCTGTAATTCCTTTAGTTTCCTCTCCTCTGCAGCGCGCATTTTCTCTTTCACTTCCTCTAAAGTAGGTTCAGGCGCGACCTTTTGCTTTCTAAACCGTCGCGGAACTCTAGCAGATGGACAGACAGTCTTCGTGTCTCCTACAGGAATCTCGAAAGCGACTGCGGTTTGCACCTTCTGTGGGAGAGTGGGGTCAGTTGAGCTGAGTAGCTGAACAGCGTTGACAGTATTGCCGTGAGCAGTTTCCACTAGTCGCCGATCATTAGGGTATATAGCAGGAAGCCTGGTTTTCCTATTGCCACGCACGGGTGGCACACTGATCCTTTCGTTGGCCAATGCGCGCATGGCAGCTTCTAGTTCTTCTTGTGAGGAATCATCCGACTCTCTGGAACTGTCGTCGCTGAATGAATTCTTGCTCCGGAATCCGCTGGATTCACCCTGTTGTTCTTCATTTCTCCAGAACTCTCGGTCCTGAAAACATGCCGCGTCCTGGTTGGCAAGCTCCATTTTGCTTGCCACTCGTCGCGACTCCGGAAACATTGGTGGATCAATCTTTTTGTTCGCAGATTTAAACTTGGACAGTAGCGATCCACACATTTTGCCCAATCCAACTCTGATAACAATGTATACAAATAACCTCAGAAATATTTGTTGTATAACTGTTGTTTGCAACGCGCACAAACCGTGTCAACAAATTTCCAAAATGGACAAATTTCTTGTTGCCTTGGATTCGTTTATTACGCGCTAAAACGTCAGCATTTAATTTGACGCAACATTCCAGACCAGTTCAAGCTAATGGGTTTTCACCATTAACAGCGTTTCAAACTTCCCTAAGTACATGATTTAACATTCTCAACTTCAACGATAACATAATAACGCGAGTTTAAGCGCCGGGCTTTCTCTTGCTCATTACTGGTCAACATCCAGATCGCTAAAACAGTTCTTTCCACGTGTACATACCGCATTAGAACATGAACACATAGTGCAATGCGGTCGAACGCACTGCGCGTGCGTAGTTACCACCGTTGTTCTCGCCAAAACTTCCACCTTCTGTTCTTTTCGAAGTCGTTCAGGCCACTGGCCTTTGGTGAAACGTTCGGACTGCCACTGGAAAGTTTAACTTGGCATAGCATGGTTGGAGAATGAAATCATGGTGATTCGCAATTGGATTTCCACTGCTTGGATAACGTTTTCTTACTGACGTCTCTACCAAACTTACTTCGGGCCGCGAAAACCAGAAGTGGCGTTAAATTTTAGCATTTGATCGCTGTGAAAATATGCAGAGAATTAACTGGGCCCACAGTCAGCATTTTTTGGTCAGTAGGGTTGCTATGTAACGCGATGTATTTTTAGCACCTTGCAAACTACCCCTGAAATTATGCTTATTGCGCTAGCACTAAGACGAATTAACCGTGACAACTCAACTGCGGTTCCGTTTTTTTTTATATTTAGTTGTCTTTTCCACTTGATGCTCATTCTGGCAATGACACGCCATCTCGCATTTTATAATTATACGAGATGAGGTCAATGACCCTAGGAAAAATAGCCTTGAGTAATGTCTGATTATCCAATGAGAAATCTTGCAATAAATCACAGTTTGTTTGCAGACAAAAGATTTTGCTAATTAAATGATCTGTTGTGGATTTCTAAGTTAAAGTTTTAGCCAAATCTAGTACCGTCGGAATAACTGTTCGATCACTCTGGACAGCTGCGCAAACCCTTTCTGCTCGTATAGCCACAGAAAATGAATGTTTGTAATTCGGCTGAAATATTACAATGGTTCATATTCCTGGCATTTTAATATTGTCACAAACGATTGAGCTCCTAATTATAACGCGAGAAAAGCGATCTCGCGTACAGTGTTTCTTTTCACATTAATTAAACGATCAGCCGGGTTACTCACTGCCTGCAATCGATTGAGGCGTTTTCATTCAAGCTGGCGAAAAAAGGAAAAACCGAATCAAAGTTGGCATTCGTGAAGGACACTACAAAGACAGATCGAGCAGACAACACCCGTATCACGTTTTCTTTTAACCTGAATTATTTTTTTACTTTGTGCTGCTCTGGCGAAGCTTTTCCTCAAAAGAGATATTCATACAGCGAGGTAACATAACCAGCAAGCAAAATTTTACTTACCTGAGTTTGCAAGTTCCTTTCACCTCAAATGCGCTCAAGAAACTGATTGTTGGTGAAAAGTATTCCTGAGTTAACATACAAAACTCGTGCAATGTGTCCAACCAATCACAGCAAAGCTATTGTGTACTTGACCAATCAGAAGGTTTACTACAAGATTTTCCCGCGCTTGCTAATGAAACACCACTGTACCGTTTGCGACAATATTAAAATGCCAGGAATATGAACCATTGTAATATTTCAGCCGAATTACAAACATTTATTTTCTGTAGCTATACAAGCAGATAGGGTTTGCCAATTAGAGGTTTTTACTATTTCGTATCCCCGCGCGGCCATGTAATATCTTCTATCCGACTCTTCGACTGTACAGCCCCTAGGTTTCACAGTGCTGAGTAAAGCAGTAGCCGTCCCAGTGCCGCATACGTAAACAACAGAGACTTTTTACAAACAAAGCCAGATTGTCTGTTTTAAAGCTAATTCCAGTGATATTCGTCAATTGTTGTTAATGGACTGTCTACAAGAGAATGTGAGTGTTAGCATGGAGAGGGTGAAGAGAGCCAAAGTGTTCATTCAAGATCCTTTCAATTCAGTGCTGTTCACGGAAGATGCAGTAGTATATCGATGTGAGCAACATTGTTTGTGCCCTAACCTGCTATAACTACCGTGAAGACATCTAAGAGCTTGAAGACGATCTTATCCTTGTCCTTGATATGCTTCACCATACCAATGATGTCGTTACCGTCGCAGAGGCAGCCGAGACAACTGAATTGACAGAAACGAAGCCAATAAAGTACGGCATGAGCGGATCTCAAAGAGAAAAAAGAGGCGGCTCAAAAGCTATTTTTTTCTACTATAAATAGAAAGGTACCCTGGTTCCAGAGGCGATTTATGGAGGGAGCGAGGAGCGAAGCGAGAGAGAGGAAAAATCCCCTCTGGTAGAACCCGTTGGAAATCTCACTTCCATGCTAAGCCAAGTACAGAAATTGAACCTCGACGATGGTTGGCTTACATGTAAGCCAATCATCGTCCATAAATCGCCTCTGGAACCAGGGTAATAGAAAGGCAAAACAAGCAAACAAATATGGCGATCAATGATAAACATTTTTGGAGATCAAGCGAACGGCGCAAAAATTTTTGGGGATCAAGGGAACATGAGCTAAACAAGGAGTTTATTAATAGGGAACAAGAGATAAAATCCAAATATATTAAGGGATCATGGGATCATGAACCTCCACTGGGAGGGGCTCAAAGCTAGTATGGACTGGGCCTAACCTAGTCAAATTTATCTTCTGCCGGCTTTCTTTTATTTTGACAAGGAATTTCTACTTGTAAAATTTTCCTTAACAAAAATTAATATTCGACTGTCATAATGAATACTTTTTAGCGTCGGTAACGTGGGAACAACTTTGCAAAATTATCCCAGAAAACGACCTCAAAGTCGAAACTATTGAGCGCAAACAAGTGGCTAGTGCAGACGAATTGATAGCGAAAATTTTATTGTCTTGTTTCAAGTTATCACTTGTAGAGCTGTACATAATTATTGAACCCGTGTAATTAACTAATCTCATCGCTTAATTTGTTATCTTATTCAGTATTTTTTTATTTAGTTCTTGGGGAAAATTTTCGTTCCAAAGAGGATAAACGTGCTTTAATAAACAAAGAATTTTAACATTACAGTAGCAAATATTTACACAATCCAACAAGAAGTTCTGATATAAAAGCGATCCTGCCTTCCAATTTTCCCCCCATTTGTATTCAAACTTAAAAGGCATAAACATCTGAGATAAGCTCGTGTCTCAATTAAAAAACACTAGGAAATATCATTTTTTGGACAATAATATAATAATGGTTTCAAGCGTTCCAAAGCCATAACTGTAAAAGTACAAATTTGTACTTTGTGCATAACAACGTTTTAAATGGGATGTAATATCCCTTTTATAGCAGAACTTCTAGTCCAGCCATGGCTCGCTCTCTGTCACGCAACATCGGAAGAAAGGTACCCCATCGCCGACGTTTCGTGACAGAAAGAAGGCCAGAACGGTACTAAACAACTTTTTGTTGTTTAAACCCAATTAAAAAATATATATATTCTAGCATTCTGGGCTGCGATTCAGCTCTTAGCTTATGCCCACAAGGCTTTGTCAGGCGCTTCATCATGCAACAACGTTATTTTTCAAGCCGACATATCACTGCGTGTTTAATGCTGCAAAATCTTTAAAAACACCTATAATTTAAAGGGGCTATGACGTACAAATGAAAGTCATTTTTACAATGTACAAAAGCATCTTGAAATCCAACCATATCTCAAAATAATTAAACACAAAAACAAGAGAGAAAATAAAACAACTTGTAGATGTACAGGTCATCTCGGGGGGGGGGGGGGAACTCCCATATAAAAAGGGCGGGGGTTCCTAAAAAACTTTTTGAAAAAAACCAAAAAAAAAAAAAAAAAAAAAAAAAAAAAAAAATAAAAAAAAAAAAGGTTTTGGGGGGGGGGGGGGGGAACTCCCACATAAAAACGGCGGAGGTTCCTAAAGAAGCTTTTGAAAACAACCCTTAGAGATACCTAGATCTGTTAGAATGTTTTTCTCCCCTAAGAGATACCCATCTTAAAGCAACACATTATCTCCTGTCGTATTTTTTAGGCTCAATACCCTAACTGAAAGGAACCACAAAAGCTCCCGCTGTGGACCTTTTGAGGCTTAACACCAGGCTTTTTTACCCCTAAAATATACGACGAGTACCTCTGTTCTTTTCATATGAGAGTCCCCCTGTCCCCGGGTATACACCCGGTTCTATCGAGTTCAGCTTTCATAGACGCTGTCTTAAGCTTTGTTTAAATAATCGACACTGATTATTTTCAGTCAATTTCTATACAAACTAACCCTCTGATACATGTGTTTGTTAGCTAACGTGTCGCACTCACCAAGTTTTCAGTCTCTAGATCATCTTTAAATTAGAAGCAATCTTTGATACAGTAGTTTATCAGCTTGTACGCCATTTTCTAATGTGAATGCGCGCATGTTGCAAAATAATAGACTCTTAATAAATAGGTTCTTAATCCTCTAAAAATGGCCAACAGACGGGGTGAGTGGCTTCATGCGGTCATTCTTGTTTGTAACATACATTTGTTTTTCTCGTTTGTATCGATAGTTTGTTGGCTTAATTTAAACTCATTCATTTATTCAATCAGTCAATCAATCAATCAGTCAGCCAGCCAGCAAGCCTCTTCGTCCGTTCGTCCTTCCTTCCGTTCATCCGTCAGTTAGTTAGTGTCAGTCAGTCAGTCAAAATATCACAGTCGGACAGTCGGACCGACTGACAGACAGACAATCAGTCCGTCAGTCAGTCAGTCAGTCAGTCAGTCAGTTAGACACTCCGACAGTTAGTTAGTCAGTCAGTCAATACGTCCGTCAGTCAGTCAGTCGGACCGACAGACAGACAGACAGACAGACAATCGGTCTGTCAGTCAGTGGGTCAGTCTGTCCTGTGGGTATAACACAACCAAAACAACTACACTTGTATCCACCCTCAGCTTGGCGGAGTCTTATTTTGATTATAATTTCTTTTACAAAATGTATATCAAATTGGCCTCTTCCAAAACCGTCTATTGGCCATTTTCAACCTCTATGCTCAACTTGCGAATTCTCCTCTTTGGTCTTCATGCATTTTGTACAGTTCTAGTTGGGAGATTTGCTTAAATATCAAGTTCAGTCCCTGCTTAATGTTGCTTCTTAGGGTACTGGAAAATAAATGGCGGTGAATAAAAAGCCCTGTCAAGATATTCAGTACAGTCACGAAACCCGCCCTATGTCCAGAATTTTCTCCTTACCCTCCCTCCCCTCCCCTCGGAAAAAGGAAAGGTACTAACTATAAAGTTGTCCTAAATAGCCTCGCGAATTTCAACATAGGTCCGCAACGCATACGTGCGGTTCACTCTGTTTAGTTGATGTTAGCGGGGTGTCGTTTGCATAGAAATTTCGCAAAAACCTTCAACCCTAATTCTCGCCATTTGAGCTTTCGATTCTGGCGAGAGTAACAGGAACAGGATTTCTATCAACTTGAAGCATTCTGGAATGTATTTTAACTTATCATCGCCGTTTGCACGCGAACAGAGAAAACATTCACCATTGTCACGCGAACAAAAGCAACATTCTTGTGCCCTGTTGAGTGCATTAAGCGTTGAAACCTTCGCGAAGCTTGATTAACTTCACTAAAAGTTCTGTTGCCTCCTCTTCTTCGCCTCCATCGCATCAAGAATGGGTTGTCTCTTCGCCTGGTACCTTGCTCTGATTCCTTCAATCTCCTTTTCCATTTCCATGTCCAGAGACTGCATACGACTTTGCAATTCCTCGCACGGCAATGATCGTAACTGCGAAGCAAAAGAGGAAAACCTGATCCCTCTTTGATCACCACTGAAGTCAAGGTCATAACACTTCAGAGTTTTCACAAATGTACCGAGAATTTACTTCTAAGACTACACGTTCACCAAAAATTGTAGAACCCTTAGAGACTGGACACTACTTTGGGCGCTTGGTTTTATGGGATCCTTTGAGTAAAAGAGGGATCTCACACACCCTCTGGCATTCCCCCGTGTACCCCCGCTGTATCGCATCTTTAGAATATGAATCATTTGTTACTTACAAACTCAAAATCAGGGGGCCCTGCCTTCTTGAGTTTAAATGGATCTTCAGGTTTTGCCCCTCTCAGTAGTCCCCCGGAGTCCTCCTCAGATGACCCGTTGGCACCGGACTCACTTCCCCGTCCTCCTGCTTCAAATATTCTGTCGAAGTGGTCCATAAATGATGGACGGTAGTTCTGTTTTGCGTCGCTGTCCAATCCTGAGAAGTAAAAAGAGAGAGGTACGTTACTGGGCCTATCACTCCAGTAACTGTTGGGAGGGGGAGGGAGGGCTGGCACGATAGACGCCACTTCAACCCGCGTCCCGTAAGAACGCAACAATAGGGAGCTTAGGTGAAAACCACAACAGCAACAGGAACATCGCTAAACAAAAGATTAAATGAGCAGAACAATGACTGCGCGCGTGCGTTATAATTCTTGGTACATTTCTTTCCGGTTCTCTGCAAAACAAATTCTGCGTTGTCTGTAAGATGAAAACCACGACGGCTAATTTGTTATATTTCTATTTCCAATATAATGTTGTGCTTCATATTCAGAGTATGTAAAGAATAAACTAATTTTTCGATTGACGACGCGATTTCCTTGGAGTCGCCGTCTCTTAAACTCCCGTCTATTTTGTGGACTGCTAAAGGCTTCACTGGTTACGTACACCAATACAACCAAAAGATCATAGAAAGTCAAGAGAAATTCTTAAGACTATGTCGGCGCGAGCCGCAAGTAATATTTCTCAACGTAGCTCAGCGTGGCAGAGTTGTCAGGGTGCCGGACTTGAAATCCGGATGTCGCGGGTTCAAGTCCCGATCTGACTTCTAAGCTGGACTTGTTAAGTTCGACTTCTCGGTCATGCTTGTAAATAGCCAACTGGTCTCCCTCCTGTCACAGTTGGAATTTTAAGTTTATTTGAAATATTTCTTTCTTTCTATTTGTATTTTAGCGCATCGAACGCTGTAAAACATTCAACATTTTAGTATTAAAACACTCTTTGAAAGCTTACTCTTCATCGTGGCGTCCTCATCTTCATCAGAATTAATCACCATTGTCCCCAGATCAGATTCCAGCAGTGTACCTGCCTCGCTGTTCACAATCATAGTGTCTTGACTCTGCACACTGGACGCTGTGTTCATAATCATTGTGTTATCATTACCATCGCCCACCTTAACAATTGTCGCCGAGTCGATTTGATCATCGACTTCTTCTGCTTCCTCCTGTGGCGAGGAAGGAAAATAATTCATAAAACATGAACATTCTCTTCCTTGTTTAAACAGTAGTTTAAGCGTAGTCCCTTTTATTTTTCTCATAGAGCACGTGCGTACGCGAAAACGGGAGCACGAAAACACGCGAACACGTGAATTCACGGGCACGCGAAGACGGGAACACACGAATTCGAATACGCGAGCACAAGAACACGCGAGCAGGAATCGGAGACACGACAAACGCGATAAAAGCGTCTCCTCGTCCTACGCGCGTGTTATGCACAAATGCTGATGTATACAGCTGTTTCGAGACATTTATGGTTGTCCAAAAAGCGTGAAAGCGTACGCCGCAATGTCGAGAGGATTATCAGTAATGGCGGGTCGCAGGTCCAAGTGTTTCAGTATGATAGAAGGAAACAGCACAAACACGTGTATTGATCCTTTTTCCTTCTTTCTTGCTCGAACACTCTGAACCTCAACCAAACCACGCTGAACTAGTCCTACCTAAACACCAATCAGCACTGTCGCGCACGTTTTTACGCTTTTATGGAACAACTTTGTCGAAACAGCTGCATACTTTTTTCCAAACTACAGTTTAGTCCTTAAACTTAGTACCTTCAGAAGGGGATTTGACGGGTTAACCACAAGGACAGGATTTGGGTGGGGTGAAATGATTTTGGGGAGGGGGCAGAAGGTTTTAACACGGGGATAAGATTGTATCATCCATGGCTTACCTACACGTAACTAGTCTCTGAACTTACTAAATTCAGAAGGGGCATTGAGGGGTTAACCACAAGGACAGGATGGGCTGGAAGCTGGGGGAACAGAGGACAGGGGGTTTTTAACATGGGGGATTAGATTGCATCATACCTCGTTTTCCTCTCGCGCGCTTTCTTCTTCCATGATATTCAGTGCTTCTTGGATCATGTTATTAAGTATACTGACAGACTTTGCTTCCTGGATAAATGCATGCTGCAACAGAGAATCATCATCAATGGACGCCATGCAACACAGTTTACTCTTGACTTTCTGCATGTACCATCTTGGATTTCTTTTCAGGATAGCACATGTTTTCAAATGATTTTTCCAATTGTCTACTGCGACTTGGCCCAATACAAAATACTGGTATTGGAACATCTGCTCCCATCTAGCCATCGTTATTTACAACTGTTCGTAAACTTGGATGTAATTGGTTGGAATTCAGTTTGTCTTTGTAAACTTACCTGTAGCAGCTGTGTAGCAGTCGCCCTATCCTCTGGACTTTTTACAAGACATTTGCTTACAAAGTCCAAGAATTCTTTACTCCATTTGTCAGCATCTTTAAACACGGGAGGTGGTTTTGTTGGAATCATAAATATTGCCTGTAATAAAAGTAGCTGTTAACCCTTAAAGGAGCTACGTCACGATATTCTGAGTCGTTTCCAAATTGAAAAATTTAGATTAAATTTTTCAATTTGGTTGTTTGTAATCCGTGTTAATCTTCGCCATCCTTAGCTATCCTCGTTCCTTTCTGTTTTATTTTTCCCACTTTGGTGTTTTTCTATCTTACTAAACTAATATTTTGTGATTTCCTTCACATTGAAGCTAATTTTGCACATTACAGAAAACGACTCAGAATATCGTGACGTAGCTTACTGTAGTTTAAAATCAATGCTAGCAATGAGAAGGTAATGTCACTCAAAATACACAATATTCAATGTCATACAAAATATATGATATTAATGAGATCGTCAATGAGAAGGTGGGAGTATTTCCTGCTGAACGACATCAACGCAAATACAAAAAATGTGTTATTTACAACAGCACATCAGAACAAACAGATTGGCATGGAGGTACAAAGTCACTTAAGTGTGATAATGAAAGCTGAAGTATTTTAAGATTAAACTTTGCAAGCAGGAGACTTTTGTTTAAGTTTTGAATTGACAAAACTTGCATCAACTTTTTTTATAAATTAGGACAGCATTATCAGAAATGTACTTCAAAATTATTGATGCTTAGCCTACCATATATAACGCTAACTAGTGAATATTATGTTGAGAGATTAGAAAATAGTACGGAGAATTCATATTTTGGTGTTGAATAGCAAAGTTTATACTGACCCTCATGGGATGTATGTCGGCATAAGGTGGTTTTCCTTCAGCCATTTCTATTGCAGTAATTCCTAGCGACCAAATATCAGCCAGACAATCGTAACCTATTTCCTGAAAATAAAATTGGATGCAAAGATTATTACAGTGTAATAAGTAGGCAAGTAAGGTATGTAAAAGTGAATGGAAAATTTGAAATCTGCTGATATTTTGTGCAGTTAGATTTGGACAGATTTTGCATATGGCAAGATTACATTCTAATTTTCTAGTGTTGAGAAACATGCAGAACAAACAGTATGTAGCTAGAAGTAAGGAGAGTAATTGGACTTAAAAGAAAACACCTTTCGGACTAACCACACATTGTAGGCAAAAACACTGGAGAAACATATACATGTGTGCTTAAACTTCTTCACACTCTGTGAAAACACACAAATGTGTAGCTGTAGTGGTCATAACAGAACTTTATATAATCAAAGAATGATAAAGAAAAGGACAAAAATACTACTGACTAATTCTAACCTGTATTACTTCAGGAGCCATCCAAAATGGAGTCCCTATAACAGTATTTCTTTTTGCCATTGTATCCTACACAATTACAAGCAAAAAAATTTGTTCATTAATTATAGTTATGTGATCTGCGGACACACGCCCAGCATGCATTCTTGTTTGTATGCAAGGTCTGGGACATGCAAAATTTCCCATGCACTGCTGTAGTAGGAAAAAATGTAATCCATATTCTGAGACAAAAGCCTCAAGCTAGCTTCAGTCCAGCAAGTACTGGATTCGGAATCAACTAGTGACTGACTACTGACTGAAGCATTGATTGCTTCCGGCATGGAAATGATGTGTTGGCATGTGATACCCAAAAGCATGCTTCATAACAGTTATTTACCTGCGTAAGAATGATGAATGTACACTAATACTTACTGTTAGCTGACCGGCAACTCCAAAGTCTGCAAGTTTGGCGTGACCTTCAGCATTTAACAAGATATTTCCTGCCTTGATATCTCTGTAATTACAAGGAACAGTGCCTTTAAAATTGCTTTAAAATAATTTTGTATTTTGATAAGTCCAACTATAATTTTCATCACAGAGAAAGACTTCTGCTATCAGCATAGGCAGTACCATCACATTCATGCCTATTACCTAGAATAAAAGCCGGCCAAGTCCAATTATTTTTATTATTTTTCACACTACAACACAGTGATTTTTTTTAGGAAATTTTAAAAATTAAATTTAAGGTGGATCTGAACCCTATGTAGAGAATTTTTTAAACATTTCCAAAAGTTGCATCTTATCACTTATCAAAATTTGATGATACAAAAAAATTTCACCATGCAGTTTTTTTAATTATGGGCACCTAATGCTATAAATTAAGGGTGCTTTTCAGCAGGTCATACAGTTGCTATAGTAACCTATTGTGTCACAAAAAATGATAACAATATGTTCACCAATGAGTGGACAGTTTTTTGATACCATAATTGTAGCATCAAGTGATAAGGAGTAGTTATAATGATCCATCCAAAATCTAACTGCTGGAAACTGTTTTGAGCTACTTTTAATAGTGGATATCTTTTTTCTGGTCCCGCGGGTGTCTGCTAATAACCTAACAGAAAATTCAAGTGCAGTCACTGATCAAAACCAACCTGTGTATTTTTCTTCTCAAATGAAGATATTCCAAACCCTTGAGTGTGTATTTCAATATGCATGCTATCTCTTCCTCTGTCAGCTAACATTCCAGAAGACAAAAACTCAGTTATTATCTAGAATTTCTTTTCGAAAGGCAAATTAAAAACCCAACAAGATAAATTAAACACAGAGGAACATGCAGAGCAGTTAGGATGCAAGGAATATGGAATGGGCAGTTGCAAAAGAAATTAAAATGCATTGTCTAGGAAGACAGTTGTACTTGACAAAAACAAGTCACAAATGTAAAAGATTGAATTCAAATTCCTACAGGCATAAAATGGCAGACACTGTACTTCTGCAACTGTTAATATTCTGTGCTCTGGATTGAAAGGACCCAGCTCTGCCCCTCCCCAACAAACAAAAATATTTTTTCTTTCCTCTCCCCTCTAAAATTAAATCAAAATTCAACAAGATTCACTTACAGTTTTATTTCTTATTTTCATTAAGTCTGAGACAGATCCTGCTCCACAGAACTCCATAACAATCTGACAATTGAAAGGCAAAATATGAGTCAGTACATTCAACAGCTAGTTGAAAAATGTAACAGAAATGATCAGAATTTAATTTCTCCTTACAATATTAATACATGGTAAAGCATACAAGTAATGAGAATAACCATAGCCATTACAAGGTACCTTGGAATTTAAAACAATGTTTATTAATCCTGTCACTCCCAAATGAATCTTAATTCATAATTTTCTAAAACAACTTCCAACAAAATTACATTGTGAACTACCGTGAATACTGATCCAGAGGTTCAAGAATGTATGTTGACATAATAGGAATGAGCTATGTGTAATCTTCAATATACTTATACCCAAAGATCGGTGTTCTTGAAATAGCTTCCGTAATACTTGACAACATAGGGACTGCAAAAAAAAGACACAGAAAATGGTTACAATTGTACTTTTCTTTTTTGAAACATTTATTAGAGGAATTCTAGCATTTTGATGGCATTTTGATGCATTATAGCTTTATGTTGGTGTCTTTCAGCAGTAGGGGCTTCTGAGCGTGTCTTGGTGTGTATTATTCCTGTGGTTATTGACCCTTCTGGGTCCATTCCACCACTGAACTGTCAGAGGCTTCGGTAGCTGGGTTCCCAATCTTAACAACAGTCAGCACTCTTCTCTATATGGCTCAGGCTTGCATCAAATCTTGCACATACTACAGTTTATCTCATGGGTTGCATTGTATGTACTAGGCAGGTGTTTGGAGTTTTAGATGTGGCTAAACTTGATTTAGGCAAAGTTAGACTCGAACCAATGCAGTCAGCGGTTCCCCCTTTAACAGTACGTGAC
>OMLO01000599.1_pt1:0-20000 | contig 24357 bp, 16 predicted proteins | sample 1674811 | NCBI WGS metagenome assembly OMLO01 (sample SAMN06265003, study PRJEB25207) | coral metagenome | isolation source: Coral host | place: Mexico:La Bocana,Puerto Morelos, Mexico | collected 2008-11-13
TTCTTTGTAATATTTATTTAATTTTCCAGTTGACTACTACTTCTATTACAAGTGCAAATAAATTCCATGTACGGTCACGTACGCGAAAATCAGTTAGTGGTGAAATCTTCAACCTAAAGTAGCCCTTCAATCACAGGAGCGAAACAACAATACCTACCTGGACCTCGGCGTATTCTCCAATGGATAATACCAATAATAACAATGATTAACACCAATAGGATTATGACACTGAGATAAACAGCATGAAGAATCTCCAATTCTTTGTCGCATCTAACAACTGTGGGTGGTAACATTCACAATTTAAACGGAATATATTTTTAGCTGTATTTCTTGCCAAATAAATCTTGCCAGTCAAACCATGTCTTTAAATATATACACCGAATTCTCTTATTACCTGTTTGATTCTGGTTCACAGTCGATCTATTGGACTCTACAGGAAAACAAACATAAAACTAGTATTCAAGAATGTATCTATGTTTGATCAAAATATTAACCACTGTTCCAGTCTTTAACCACATTTAATTCCAGGTTCGTTTTATGTTGTTACGAGAAAAAAAATTCAACTAGCGAGTTTATTAATTAATCCGAAACAAAAGCCATGGCGGCTATTACTTTACCTCCCAGAACATTGGTTCTCTTTATGTTTTGCTGTTCTTTTAAACTTTCTCCATATTTGTTAGTTGCCGTTACCAAAAATTCATACTGCTGGCCTTTTTTCAGTGTGACGACGTATTCATGAATGGAGACATCATAAATAACCTCAAGCTTTCTCCAGTCTCCCACGGTATGGTTACTGTTAACGTTTCGCAGATACACGGTGTATTGTGTGATGTCAGCTCCATTGTTGCTTGGCTTTGTCCATTTTAAAGCCACTTCATCGCTGTGTATTTCGGCAGACAAGTCTATAATTTCTGGTGTCTCGGGAATGCCTAAGTGATGAAATTGTTCAATAAATTTTTCCAACTATTCGGATCAAATGAGTTCAACGAATTTCTAGCGGAGGTCCCGAGGACCGCCAGGTGGGGCCCCATACTCATATAGAAAGCAAAGGAAACCCATTAATTGATTTTCCCACGCTGATCATGGCTAACGGTGCCTACGCTCTAATGCAACGATAGCAGGGTCGCGCAAGATGGTGGCCATAGTCCAACTAATGGTTGACAGAGACATGCAGCCTTGGTTTATAGCGTCCTTCTTTGATATTGGATATCATTGTTATATTCAATTGACAACTGCCAAAACAAGGTATCCACTGACCAGTATTTCGTGACCATATCGCGAGCTCAAGTTTAGATAATATGATATTTAAGTTTGGGTTCTTCTGAAGAACTTAACGCCAACCCAAGATTAAAAGTTAACCAAAAAACAAATTTTCTTGTATACAAATGTTTTTCACCCCGTTGTTTTGTGTAGTTTGAGATTGTTAAAAATCAAAAGAGAAGGCCAAACAACATAAACAGAAAACCTCACCGCAAAGTTGTAAAACTCAACTCAAAATTCTCGCTTAGCTTCATCGGGCTTTGAACAACTCGACCCAAGGGCTCCGCACTTAAGCTTGGCTTAAGTTATTTATTAGATGAAAAGATAAATAGACAGACAAATAGATAGTAAGATAGACCCTTTGCATCAAGGTGGCCCTTTTAGGTGTTTCACAACCTGATATTAACAGGGGAACGGACAGAACCATTAACAAAGACAGTTGTAAGACTGTGTAGTCACGCACAACTGTTGCATTAGAGTATGATATGTTTTAGTTGAATACTCTATTAATAAAACCCATTAGACCTCTCACCGTTAGTCTTTGTCCTGATAGTCTTTCGCCCAGGTGCACCTTCAAAGAGAGCATTTCTGGCAAAAACCTTCGCATTGTACTCGGTATCTCTCTCCAAATCTCCAACAGACATACTTGTTATTTTAGGATCAGTAATGTTAACATTCTTTATCTCAACACTACCCTTTAGTATGACCACTCGGAATTCTGTGATTGGACTCCCTCCATCATCAACTGGTGCAGTCCATTTTATTATTAGTGAAGTGGCTTGAGCATCTGTCGCTGAAGATATGATGGCTGGGGGGCCTGGTTTATCTAAAAGAAATTTGATTTATATCGTATATCTCTTCATCTATTCAACTGGAGTTCACTATGCGATGTATTAACTCTTACTCTTACTTCTGAGCAACAATAAAAACTACCTAAATTAATTCTTACCAAGGCTTTCAGTCTGGAATCTCGCAGGGACAAATATGTCCCACTTACTTAAGGTTTGAAATTTACAACGAACTAGCCGTCACATTTCTTTCAGTAGTCTGTCGTTACAATAATCTTTGACATAAGATAGGACACTTACGTATTTGTTCCAGAGTCAATGAAACATCGTTTAAAGGATCAAGGCCATTGTAGGCGACACACTTGTATTCACCAAAATCTTGTTCATCACGTAAGAGCACCTGTACTGTGCTTTCTTTAGCTGTGACTGTGTTGAGTTCAATTCCATCAGGCTTGTACCAAGTGAGTGTTGGTGTAGGAACACCATCTGACAAGCAAGTCAGTGTCACGTTTTGACCAATCCACGACTCGACAGCTGATGAAGTAATACTTAGTATTTTTGCCGGGTCTGTAAAGAAAATATTGAAAAAGAACAAAGTTCTACTTTTGCACTAAAACCGAGTCGACAAACAAGGAAAATTTAATCATCTAAAGGAAAATACTCTCCTATTTGCTTTGTTTATATTCGTCATCTAAGGTGGAATGCAAATATCGCTTAATTTTCTGGAGGAATACAATAAATCCAGGCGTGAATTGATGGATTGAAGTAAAGATGTGAATTTTAATACTAATTCAGACTCACAACGAACCACCAGGATCTCTGCGCGAGATTTTGTTCCTGCTGAGTTTTTAGCTGTACATGTATACAATCCATCATCCTTTCTCTTTATGGAATTGAAGTTCAAATACGCTGTTTTGCTTCCGGAACCTTTGGTCTGTCCATTTCGTATCCATGATACTTCCGGGTCTGGTTTTCCAGTCGCTGTACAACTGATATTGACTGAAGATCCTTCAATGTAACTTCCGTTTATTGACGGTGGGCTGATAACTGGTATTTCTGTAATAAGTTGAAAGTCTTGAGTAGTCTTAAAAATGGATAACAAAATGTTTCTATTGCCTACCATAAGGCAAGAAGTTTGACAAAACAAGTAAGGTAAAAAAAAAAATTAAATGAGTGATAAACATACTCATTCAAATCTCCTTTGTTTGTGTCCTCAGTTCTAGTCCCTCGCACCCAAGCTGAATTTTAGTATATTAAAAACAATCTATTCTATTGGCATGCCTAAATACATTCCTCTTCTAGACAAGACTTAAAAAGTAATGTATGCGAGGAAACAATTATTTCACTTATAAAAAGCAAACTATTGGGTAAAAGCTAAAAAAAAACAAGACTATTTTTGTAGTTATCAAAGCATATGTTTTGCAGCCGCGAATGATCAGGCGTACACTACACGTTTAATTTGAGAGTACACCGAAGATACTGACTGTACGGGAGAATAAACGGGCCCGTCCCAGCGTGACAGTTCTAGCAAAAAGAAAGACGACAAAATACTAACAAAATATACAAAATGAAATACAGTGCGGAAGAACTAACAAACCTTATCGGTGAAACTCCAGATATTAAAGAAAAGGCAATACGAAGCCACAGATTAAAACGACGCAAATTACTCCGACCAATACGTAAAACTAAAACGAGGAACGAAAAGTACAACGACGCTAATGTATATTAATAGAGGTAGCGTGAAGTACCTTCGTGGCACGAGGGAAATAAAAACAATAGAAAGTCGCATAGCGCGGTAACATGTTTATTGCTGCGGATTTAAACATACGACTTAAGAAAAACTCAACGAATGAAATTTCTTTTACGTTGGAGCTCGCTTGGCATACAGAGGTACATACGATTTATTTTATAACGATTCTGAAAATGCGTTTATCACATAAAAAAAGATGTTTTTAATGACTTTTAGGTGAAAGTTAGCAAACGTATATCTTTCTCTCATCTGCTTTCTGGATTAAGTTTAGTGTGAAAGTGGCCTGTCCAGGACTATTTCCATCCTAGTCTCCACTCACAAGTTCAGTGTATGGAGGATTCTTAATGGAGGTTATTATTTGCAGCATGCATATGTCTATGGAAATCAGAACATCTTCGAGGCTCACAACACCACCATGGTTATGTTTCCTCGATGAAAAGCCCAAGTGAAGTTATCAGATAATCCAAGGACTCCAGTTAATTTGTTTCCAGTAAAAGGCGACTTAGACTGTAGTCCATACACTGCCTGCACAAAGCGAAATTGTTCTCCGTGTTTCTTTGTGTCTCACAGTGCATATAAACCATTAGGAATCAAATTCAAAATACACGAAACATTAATATCTGCATTTGTTGACTTTCGCCCTTTAATACCGGTTTCGCCCTATATCGAATTCGCCCCCATCTAAAGCTCTCGTTTCCATTATTTTGGTCTGGGACTCGGGGGGATCGTTTGGGTTTGGATTAGTCTGGTGGCTCCCAAATTGTTCCAAATTTTTTTCTTATACAGTACCTTTATAATGTCAAGCAAATAAACACGAACAAAACAAACTTAAACAAAGCGGCACATACTAAAACCCGTGATACTAATACAGAAAATTCCATTTGTAACGCGATTCTGGGACTACTTCCAAACTTGCGGCCGATACGGCGAAAACGTGCACTAGGTGCTTGGATACTAATTAGATACTGCTGCAACGTCCGAAACTACTTGAATAAATTACACGAGACCACAAGCGGCAACGCTGCATTCCAACATATTGTGCAATCCAAATAACGGGACGCATAAATAACATAAATTTCAAGGCGTCGCGATCTTACAAATACGGTCGGTCGACAATAAAGAAGCGAAAAGTTACCTCACCTTCGGATATTGTTTGCCGACATTTCTTCTTATCTCTTATGTTTAGACTGTTTTCAATAACTGATCTGGAGAAGTAGGCAGGAGTGGACCTCGACTCCATCACATTTTAAGCTTGGAGTTCGGGGAAAATGAATGTTTAAATCTAAAAATGTTATGACACTCCGCAATCACTTATGTCCAGAGATGCACGCCCTAAAAATTTCCAACTCTTCGTGTTTATTGATGGCGTCTGGACAACCCGATTAGCGAAAACGAATAGTCGAGCATAGCGAACAGTAAGCAACATGTTCATAGTAAATTTCATTCTTTTTCCCTCGAAAGCAAATGGAGAGATGAGTCTAAACAATGGTCGCAAATTTCAGTGTCAAACCCAGCAAAGCTTAGATGTTGTTGTACTTAACATCGAACACTAACTGAAACGAGTCCAAGATGGCTTAATATGGAATAAATGTTTCTTCTTAAATTATAACAGCTACAAACCGTACTGAAACAACTGCATAGATAATAAAATTCAAACGACTACTCGCCATGGGAACAATATAGCTATGAAATACAATTTATCCAGCTTGGACGAATCTGTCAGCTTTCGCGGTTGAACGCTATTGCTCCCTGTTGTATCGATCCACACTCTTTATTGTTCCTTGACTGATTCCGAGATATGACAATGTAGAGATAATTCCGATAGATATTTTCCGCACAGAACTGGACAAAGACCTTTTTCCGTTCCTTCCGATTCTCTTCCGATCTTAGAATTTTTTTTATACACGTGTTTTCAAGTGTCAATCATGACACGACTTAGTCCTCGCAGGTCAAACTAACTCGTCCCTAACTTATTTACAACACTCTCCACGTGATTAATTTCATCCAATCCAGATGCGTGCTAAACTATTAAAGCGGCAACTATTGACAACTGTTCGTCACTATTCACGATCGTTCTATTCGATGCCATTAGCACTATTCGCACAATTTTCACAATTCGCACTATTCACGACTACTCGCTATTCGCTATTGGGGTTCTCCAGACACCCAAATGATTTCTATTCTCACTGCTATCAAAGTTTGTTAAGTCTGTTAAGCACACGAGAAAAATGTGTATGCTCTTCACGAATTCTAATATAATTTATTAACTTACCTGTCACAATGAGCTCAACGACACTTTCTTGGATTTGACCTTGGCCAGACTCTGGTACTAGTTGACACTTAAAGAATGTACCGTCTTGGGGAGATACATTCGAAATGACAAGAGTAGCATTTCCTTTCACCCCAACTCTTCCTGTGTATTCAGAAGGTATGGCAGGATGTTCCACAACGGTGCCGTTTTTCATGAGGACCAGCATCCTTTTAAAAACACCACCAATTTCTACATTAAAGAGAATGCCCTGTAACTCTTTTTGTTTGTCATCCACACTGTAGTCCCACGCCAGTTTAGCATCAGTCCCATTTGTAGCATAGCTTGGACTAGGAGGCTTCAAGGTGAATTTCAATACTCCTTCTATACATTGAACAAAAGTAAAAAAAAGCAAATTTATTCTTGGTACCTTTGGGATTAAGAGTGCCGATTAGAAAGATAAACTTTTGTTCAAGAGTTTTGAGTTTCCCATATGTTGCTTGGAATGATTAGGTAAATTAAAATATCTAGCGACTGGTTTTGATGCGTCATTGTCATTCCTTTCTACGTCGCGAAGGTGTTCTCGGAATCCGTCACCTAGTCGTCGATCTGTTTCGCCAATGTATATCTTTTTGCAATAAATGCAAGTTATGCAATATATGACGTTGGCGGAGGTGCACGTGAAGTGATCAGTGATCTTAATGGATCGCTTGGGTCCCGATATTTTTTTGGCGTTGTGATTGAAAGTTTTGCATCGTGCGCGAGCGCATTTAAAAGTGCAGGTTGGTCATCAAATTTGGAATGAACTTCTGACCAAAAAATTGCCTATGTTTTTTGTCGCGTTTAAATGAAATAAGTGGAGGTTGCGAAAGATAGTACCAGTCTCTGGATCGTTTTGGAGTAATTTAAAGTTTTTGAGAATAATGGATTTAACTGAGTGGTTGTGAGGGTAAAACGTGAGAGTGAATGGAATGCGGTCGGAATGTTCTTTCTGTGACGTTTGTAGTGAAGAATACATAGAATCATCACTTCTCAAAATCAGTTAAAATAAACCGTAACCTTGTTTTCCGACGCGAATGTACATGTTTCAGTCCGTTTCAGGGCACAACAGGTATACTGTGAATTTATGATTGATAACGCAGTTACACACACAACTTAAGCAGTTGTGAAATTAAAGCCTGAAAAAAATTCAGGCCTGAACTGGATTCTAACCCATGGTCTCTGCGATACCGGTGCAGTGCTCTACCGAATGAGCTATCAAGCCATCAGGGAGCTGGTCACTATGTGAGTTTGTAATATACCCGTAGAAAGTGAAGGATGTAAATGAATATATGAAATATCATATATTTGAACTGCGGAGAAAGATATGAATTTATAACAAAAACTCGATAGAAACACGGAACTTGAAGTCCGTGTTTCTCTCTATCTTACTAAATGAAAGATATTGCTTGAAAGCTAAGCTCATGGAAACCAAATTCATTTGCATTGTTATGTACGCATGGATCGATTTTAAACTCAAAATTTCTGATAAGCTTAATGGTAAGTCGAAATAATTTTTTTCCCTGTTTTTGACAACCCAAATTGATTAATCACGTACAGCTGACCTCGTTCTCCACAGACTGTGGAAAGCGCGGAAACTAGGAAAAAACTATGAAAAGGTATGGACATCTCTGCCAGTCAAAACCAAGACTGTTTATTACAGTTTGCTATCGTTATTGTTCTGAGTTCTGTTGTTCACGCGCGTAGAGCTGGGACCTCGGCTGAATTGATTGATTTGCTGGTACGCTGAAGACATAGGTTTTTCAACCTTATTAACCAATCAGAGCGCATAGCATCTCAGGTATTTAATAAAATACACGAATCTTTGGTTGTTTATTAGTCTTATACAGTGAATTATCTTGTAAACATATTTCTGGATTACGAAAACGGTATTAATCAATTCTCTTCCTGGTCAAGCTTATATATCCTCGTCAGAGATTCCAAAGTAGATTATAAAAAGATTCACAGGGATGTCAGTCTTTTCTCCTCTCACAATTCATCTTCCTTTTTGTAGTTTCCTACATTTTTAACCGTTGGGAGCTGTTTGTAGTTTTTGGAAGTCGTAAAAAAATATTAAACGACACAAAATATTTCGAAAAAGTCGCACGGCCACGGACTGCAGACACCGTAAACTTCAAGCAATTTAGCGCTTACTTACATCTGGCTTTTTTAAGAAAGTAAATAAAGTTGATGAAAAAAGTAAGACAATTGTTAGATAACTGTTAGATAATTGTTATAGAAAAGTAACCGTAAGCTCGTATGAGCTCGATATTTTTATTGAAACAATTGAGTGTTTCTGTCGATTAACTATCTTGGCTGATAATTTCCCCGTAATTACAATTACAATTTTTCGAGTACTATCCATCCGAGTATTTTCAGCGGACGAACACTATTTTAACAATAGGGTGTTTCTGTCGAGGAACTATTGGCTGATCGTTGCCCCGCGGAAATTTGATGTTCTTAAAACAAATATTTGCCCGAGAAGTGAAGCTTCGAGGGCAAATATGCTAGTTTTAAGAACATAAAATTTCCAAGGGGCAGTTATCAGACCGATAGTTTCGAGACATAAACACTCTATTGTCTTTATTGTTCAACAATAAATTTTCTTCCGCGCGCCAGTTCAAAAATCATTTCGAATTATTTTCAACTTTTTAAGATGAAAGTTGCGACAGCCAAATGTAAAACTTGAAAAAGAAAACAGTCACCTTTGTGAAATTCTGTTCGCCGAAGCCAAAAAAGTTTTCTTGAACATCATAATGATATGAGAAAATCTCATCTGTATTTACTTTCAACACACTTAATTTACATACGCGACTACAAAACTAGTTTCGCCAGAGGACCTCGTCAGTTGGTAGCCATATGGCTACCAACTGCCGTATCTGTCCGGGGATGAACACTATTGTGCTACGTGATCAGTTTAACCAATAAGAATCCGAGAAAATTTAGTGGCGAATTATAATTATAAGGTATTATTGGGCTGTTGTTGTTATTGGCGGTTTTTATCTAGAATGTTGATTTTACGCCAGTGATTTTATCTCCAGTTTTTACGTCATTGCAGCTGAGTAATTCACTGATTAATTCATTTTAACGTTTCATTTTTCGTAGATACAGATTTATTTTTCTTCCTTTGTTTTTTATTTCAAACGGCACCAAACGATCATTGGCAATTCATGCGAAATCGTGAAACAGTTGTCTCGTTAGCTCTCAGTATAATTCTTCTACTATAGTGATGCAGATGCTGCAGTCTGAGTGGCTGAGCTACTTTTACACTAGTTGCCCCCGCAATAAACAGGATATCAAAAGCGGGGGGCAGCTATAGTGAACACTATTTCTAGTAGCCAGTAGTGTTCATTGGCTGGAGGTCGTACACATAACGGCAATGTTTTCTCCTTTCAATGTTTGCTCTTTGTTTTGAGGGATGTTTAGAAATATTATAAGATAATTCAATTCCTAAGAACACTGTACGACGTTAAAACCTCAAAATTTTCCAATGAACTCATAAGCGCGTGCAAACATCTCGATTTTCACTTCAATAATCATCCTTTGTGGTCGTTTAGTTTCTAGCAACTGACCAAGTAAAATCTGGAACCGGCAACCTGAAATGGAGGAAGCAGGAACTACACAACGATGGGAAAACTATTCGCCTTCAAGTACGTCAAGGTAACGTTGGAATCTGCGTTGAAGAACGTGAGCGGTGTCGATTCATATTCTACGCCATTTCTGTCCTAATGTATTTAAACAGTTTAGAAATCCTTTTAAGTCCTTCTGTTGCCATAATTTCTGCAGTAACATGAAGTCCTAACTGACCGCTGACCGGCTGAAGAGGAGAGAATTGTGCTAGCTGTAGGAATCGACCTTGTTAAAGCATGTTGCGTTAATGTCTGTTGTCTTGGTACCTTTCCGGACGCAACAGTTTCATCGTTCCGTTAGTGGTAGCGCAAAACAGTATAATAGCCCTCAGTTACATGCAGGTTCAAGTTGGACTCTGTTTCTAGAGAGAGTTGTCTGACCTCTGTGCGGAAATAAAATCTTCCAGCTTCTGGCATTCATTCGTGACTTCGCTTTCGATCGTCGCAGTTGGCTACCCATCCTCAGTCAGATATTTTCTAAATATAAGGTCGGATATTAAATGTCTGGTATTTCGTTTCTTTTGTTCGGTATATGCTCCTTGTCTACCAAGTTGAAGTTGTAACACTTCGAAGTTGCGTGAGTTGCGCCGGATTATTCCGGACAATACCAGTGCAACGACTGGAACATCTGATCTGCTGATTTCTAAGTAAGTCATGCAACAAAGCGGAATTGTCATTTGGTCGCTGTCGTGACCATCAAGGCGGTTGATACTTCAGCCTTAAATGCAACTTTAGCTGTCAAACAAATGTTATCCAGAAAGGGTGAGCGCTCAGTCAAATTCAACTGTTGTAGAATAAATTATAAACTACTTCAATTTTGGAAGATACGTTTCGAGGTTTCTCTGATAGCGTTTCTTTGAGATATCTGTAACGCTAAAACAGCAAAGTTTAACAACAACAAAAATGTATTGAGAGCCACTCACGAACAAATCGATGGTAATGATTGCAATAAAGAGTAGGAATAAATGAAATGCTGGACTGTTTAAAAGCTAAACTCTGTTCATGAAGAGATTTTGATTCGAAAATTTGTGGCAAACTCCACTTAAGTTGTTGTTATTCACACCAAAGCGGAAGTTACTAGGGTAAATAAGAATAGCTTATAAGGTTAAAGAATGACCAAATTTAAAAAGGTGTTCGCCTGTTTTTGGATTAGTTTCACCTGCAGTCCGACGTTTTGGAGTTATATACAGTCACAAAAAACAAAGAACGGATGATATGATATGACGACTACCCGATATCTCAGCATTTAATGACGATGAAACTGAATCAAACGAAAAGCGACTGGCAATCTGAGAAAATGATATTCATACGGAGTTTAGTGAGTGACAAATTGGGCAAACAAATGCTCAAAGAGTGACAGCAAAATTCACATCATAATTCATGGCGCACAAAGAGTTGGTGTGAATGACACAAGAGGTTTTTAATAGATACGATTGATTATAATAATCATATTAAGGCTTACTTTGACATAATCTTTGCTACTTACCTCCTCGATGAAATAGAATAATCAAATTGAGTATGAACCAACCCATGTATTTTTCCAATCCTAACTTTTCTTTGTTTCTAAGACAAAACATTCTGCCTATGAAATTAGGAACGTTCGAAAAAAGTTTTATAACAAATGGCGTGACTGCTTCCCGACCATTTTAGACTTTAGATTCCAGGCTCCTCGCTGCTGGTCACCTCCCAAAACGCATTTCCTTCAGAAGACAGTGCTAACGAGTGGCCCAAGCCATCTGATTATCTTAACAAAACTTACCACACGTTTAATGCCACGGTATCTGGTTCAGATTTCTCACTTTGTCTATTGAATGGCCAAGAGAGTATGAAATAAACAGTAGTCTAGACTTGAGGAGGCAAATCATTCAGAATACTTCTTTCAAAATACATACTCTATTGATGCTCCCTCCCTTAGTAAGTTTTGCAGCTCAATACACTTATAATTATTAAATCAATTACAAATACAAATTTTAATTTAAATTAATGAAGAATATAAGTACAATAATATTATAATTACAATAAATATATCAAGAATACAAACATAGAAAATTAACCTAATACAACCTTTGCAGCATGACGCCTAAAATTATTGGGGTATTTAAAGCACTTAATATTATTATTTAAAGAGTTTCAGAGTTTTGCTTCTCTGTAAGCAAAAGAGAACTGCCCTGTTGTCAGGCGACATAAGGGTATGTCAAGGCACTAGACGATCTATTATGGACATGGGAACGTAGTTTGAACATATCAACAAGATAGTCTGGAACAAGTTTGTTAATGCATTTGTTCGTCATGGTTGCATCGTTTAGAATGAATCTCTCTTTGATGGGAAGCCAGTTCAGTGATCGCAGCCAATCCGCACGTTACCGTATATACAGTGCTTGTGACGTCACTAATATATTCGCTATCGGAGGCCAAACGGGAAATACGCGGGTTGAAAATGCATTTGCACCCTGATTCTGATTGGCTACAGAAATGTCAAACAACTTCGCTCAGCTAATGAGATCCAGAGGATACTATTTCAATTTCCAACTTTCCTCCAATTCGAAAAAAACTAAAGCGCTTCAGAACCTTTAAATGGTATTTTCAAAATCAACTCACTATAGGGATTATTTAAGGAAAAATATGATATTTAGGGGAATTGGCTCTAATGTTTTTTTCCTCTTACTTGGTACCTTTTTGTGTCAAAAGCAGCTTATTTATAAGCCTCCTGATTCAACTGTTTCTTTCACATATTTTACTCTAGTCTTGGGCAATAGGATTTTTCCTCATCGTTTTAACTTCAAATAACATAATAACAATTTATGATTATAACATTTTTTAATAAGGTACATTCGTCACTGAGTGGTTTTAATGTGTGACAAACCATAAAAACATAGGTAAGCCAGAATAATGCAGTTAGGACTATTTTCTATTACGTACACTTTTCCACCTACTCAGTGATCCGGTCTCAAAATAACGTTCACAGTATAACGAGCTATATTGCCCAAGTCGTCTCTTATGAGGAAATGATTATCCCACATGCTTGCACAAGAGACGTCCTGGGACGGGTCAGTTACTGATGCGTGACCTGAGTCATTCAATTCAATCGAAGTGTGACTTTCCAAATAAAGACAACGCTGGGTCTGTTCCGTTCGCCTCCCAAACCTCAAAGCGGCAGGCATTGCTTCTTTGATTTGATCTGACAACGGCGCTTAAGCTTTGCCACAGACTGATAATGGCAGAAACCCTCCTCTCACCAGCCCGTCTTTTATATGTAATCATGTTTATACTTCCGCCTACAGGTATGTTCAGACATTCAAGTTACTTAATTTTATGTCACAGATATCATGAGAAAATTATTTGCAGTTGTCAAATCAGAGTAAAGCAGCATCCTAGAAGACTGAGATAAGAAGTCTTTTTAGATAACTGGGACGTACTCAACGTGTTCGGTGATAATTTTGCAGAAATTAAACCACGACAAGGGAAAATAGCTCAGTGGAATGTTCTCGACTAATTTGAGAACAGATAATTTCCCTCAAAGTCCAACGAACAGCAGGAGCTTTTCGAGTTACCAATGAACAAAATTCGCCTAATAAATGGTAGACTTCAGTTAGGTGCTAACAAAACGATCACAGGACGACATAAGCGGAATCGAAGCTATTGCCTTTCGTTACAAAAATATGAATGACCTCTGCCCCATGAATGTGAATATCGGTAAACTGTCGCAATAGAGTGAGCTAAACCATTTCAGACATTTGACTACGTGAACAGCTACGTCCTGAGATTTTTTCGAAAAAAACTGTTAGAGGTCCTCCTATCATAGCACCAAAAGTGGCTTTCGATGCGGACAACACCACCTGCAAAATTAAGCCAGTTGGGGTAAAAAGCTCCTTAGACGGGAATAACAACAAACCATATCCAAGCATGGATTCATTTTAAACCAAAAGGCTTATTAGGTTGTCTCCTTTAAAACTTCTTGAACATAGAAAATACAACAAGGCCTTCTTTATTTAACGGAAAAGACTCTGAGCATACTATGACGAGATAACATACAAACACAAATCTATAATAAGCGGTTTCTGATCGGAAAAACGTTCGTTATTTTTACGAAGTGGATCTCTTGTACACAGAGAAAGAAAGCCAATGTGCTTTTCTTAACTCATGCGCACCAATATATTCGGCACAGCTCCCCATTAGAACAACAACCGCTTTTCAGTTAGTTAATTCATTCGTGCATTTTCTGGTGTTTTCTTTTATACTCCAGTTTTTGAACACACAAACGACTCACTATCCTTACTTACTCTGACAAAGGGCTAACGAGGTAAACTACAGCAGTTTCAGTGGAATGTTTTTTTTTTGCGAATATCGGATTGAAAAACTGAGAGAACTTTGTTTTTATCAAGAAAGGACAATAGTTGAACATGAATCGCACGTTCCATCACCTAAAAACCAGAAGAAGAACTGAAATTGGACGATAGTTATTCTCATCATCCTTCTTTCTGGTCTTATAAATTGGAGTTCCCAGTCTTATAAATAGAAGATGGCTCATCGACCAGAAGGGAAAGTAACTCAAATACGACGACAAAAGCTCATTTGGATTTTTTACATGTCCATGATGTGTGCTCCAATTAGGTTTATCCAACAATATAGTATGAGCCTTCTTTCCAATAATGATGTTAGAAATGCTTTTTTCACTTTTGTTGAATGCATAGACGGAGTATTAAAATTCACTTTGGAGCCTCCTAATCCAAGCTATGTTTTAAATGGAAGCAACGCTAAACTGGTGTGGGACTACAGCGTGGACAATCAAGCAGAGTTGCTAGGGATTATCTATAGTGTAAAAGGACCCAGTGGTGCTTTCGCTGGAATGCTGGTAAAACCTGCGAATGGCAGTGTTATAAATCATCAAAGTATACCTGCTGCTTACAAAGGAAGAGTTAGGATTGAAGGAAGAGCTTCCCTTGTCATTGAGAATGTAACTCCTCAAGACAACACGGAATTTAAGTGTGCACTTGTTCCAAACTCAGGAACAGATTTAGAGAGTAAAGTTCAGCTCATTGTAACAGGTACTTAAGATAACATTTACTAGAAATCATTCACTCTTACAAACGTTATTTTTTCACTGACTACTGGTGACAGGAGAATTAAAGCATCAGTCACCCAACTTGACTGGCCAGCAAACGCCATGTGTTAGTGTGTTAGTGTCAGCTTAAATTAAATTTCGATGAGGACACACGACTCTAAGACGCAGAAGTTATATAAAGCACTCGTGGCGTCGATCGTCTCGATGCTAAATGTGGGCTAGTCTGCCTTTAAAAGACGCGAGAAAACAAGGCGCTTGACAGATGTGAGTTTGAAGTAACTGCATTGTCGTTTTCAACGTTGAGGGATAGAAAGATGAGGGTGGAATGGTGAGGGTGGAATGCGAAAGTGAAGCTTTTAAAGACATAGTAACTTTGCATGGATGTTACTAATATCACTTACTTTCTTGGAACAGAAAATTTATTTTAATTTTCCATGTTTTATAAACACCAGAAATCCAACTTCTTCAATTTATGTCAGTTAGTTAGTTATTAGCTGTAAATAAAGGTTTTCTAAAGCTCATCATGACTTTTGTGTAATTACAGAAATGCCAGAAATGAGGCCACTGTCAATAAACGGAAGTTACACTGAGGGATCTTCAGTCAATATCACTTGTTCAGCGACTGGAAAACCAGAACCGGAAGTATCATGGATACGAAATGGACAAACCAAAAGTTCCGGAAGGAGCACAGCGTATTTGAACTTCAACCAAATAAAGAGGACAGATGATGGATTATATACATGTATAGCTAACAACTCAGCAGGAAAAAAATCTCACAAAGAGATCCTGGTGGTTCGTTGTGAGTCTGAGTTATAATTACATCTTCATTATGCACATCTTTAGATTTAATCTTTTGACTTACACCGCGTTTAAGGCACACGTGAGTTTAATGTATCTTGTAAATTCTACATCAAAGATAACCTCACAAATTTAGTTTGGAGTTTGTTTTGCCTAAGGTCAGAAGGTAAACTTTTTATATTTTTTTTACAGACCCGGCAAAATTAGTTAGTGTTATTTCATCAGCTGCGAAGTCTTGGATTGGTCAGACAGTGACGTTGAAGTGTGTGTCAGATGGTGTTCCTACACCAACACTTACCTGGTACAAAGATGGTGGAATTGAACTCAACACTGTCACAGCTAAAGAAAGTACAGTAGAGGTGTTGTTAAGTGATGAGAAATATTTTGGTGAATACAAGTGTACCGCTTACAATGGCCTTGATCCTTCAAACAACGCCTCGCTGACTCTGGCACAAATACGTATGTGTGAGCTTAATATCCAAGTATTTGGAAAAATTTTTGTTATAAGAGATAACAAAGAAATACCAAAATAGTCCAGCTAAATAAATGTGCCTCTCTCTTATCATCTAACAGTTACCAGATCACTTAAGTGCGGTGGAAACCCGGGGGGTAGTCCCAGAAAAATTTGGTAGGGGTGTGCGGCCCGCTTTCCAAAACCCTTACCCTATATAGGTATGTGGACCCTTATATGGACTATATAGGTATGTGCGGCCCCAAACGGTATGGTTTTTCAGCCGTTTTGGTCATAAATAGGGTATCGATTTTAGCCATTTTGCCGCCATTTTGGTCATAAATAGGGTATCGATTTTTGCGCTTTAGTCTTCAATTATGTTTATTTTTTAGAAGAAGCTACTTCTTTATCACGCCCTCCATCTCCCATCCGCGGTGTGCCTTTCTCTACCCCATTTAACAATTGCTACGCATGCTAGATAAAGCCAGCAACAAAAGCCCTTCCCTTAATGATCTAAGAGTTAGGTCATAAATAGGGTATCAAATTTTTGGTCAGGTCATAAATAGGTAGGGAAAATCGCAGATTTTGGTCACAAATAGTCCATATAAGGGTCCATATTACAACTTTCCACCCCCCCCGGGGGGAGGTCGACAGTTGTAATAATTGATGTTTCGATTACATATTGTGGTTTTAAACCTATATAGTGTTAAGTGCCTTGGACGTTAAAATTGCAAGATAAAAATCAGGAAATAAAGAATTCTTGTCCCTCTTTATTATTACGGGTTTCCACAATTAAAAAGACTTTGTTAGCACTAATTTAAGATCAGAGTAAGGGATTATCAAAACATATTGTCTATTTGATTTCAATACAAAGAGAGGTATAATTATAGAAATCAAATTTCTTCTTTTGATTTCGTTAGAGGAACCAGGATCACCGGTCATCATTTCTTCAGGTGCAGACATTCAAGCCACTTCACTGACAGTAAAATGGACTGCACCAGCTGATGATGGAGGGAGTCCTATCACAGCATACCGAGTGGTCATACTAAAGGGTAGCACTGAAATAAAGAATGTTAATATTACTGACCCTGGAATAACAAGTTTGTCTGTTGGAAATTTGGAGAGAGATACCGAGTACAATGCGGAGGTGTTTGCCCGAAATGCTGTCTTTGAGGGTGCACTTGGGCAAAAGACTATCAGGACAAGAACTACCGGTAAGAAGTCCTGAAGCCTTCCGTAATTAGATGTTCAACCTTCTTAACGCGGCAATTCAATTTGATCATAAGATATCACTACTATTTGGGAGAGAATGGGGTTACGTTGTCAACATCAGAAATTTGTGTTATTCATTTCATCCGACTTTTTGCAAACAATATCTTGAATTTTGCTATCCCTCAGGAATTCCCGAAACACCAGACATTATAGACTTGCCTGCCGAGGTACACAGCGATGAAGTGGCTTTAAAATGGACAAAGCCAAGCAGCAATGGCGCGGACATCAGACAATACACTGTGTATATTCGAAACGTTAACAGTAATGATACCGTAGGGTACTGGAGAAAGCTTGAGGTAATTTATGATGTCGTTGCTCGTGAATACGTCGTCACACTCAAAAACGACCAGCAGTATGAATTAGTGGTGACTGCAACCAACAAATATGGAGAAAGTTTCAAAGAACAGCACAAAATAAAGAGGATCAGAGTTTTGGGAGGTACAATAATAAGAAAACAATTGTTTATCTCTAAATGTTTTGTCTTTAAAACAAATGAGTTGGATTGTCCAGCACGTAGATTAAACTGGACCTTTACATAGATAGCTTATATCTGGGTCTTTACAAAATAGCGGATATTGTTATGTTCGAGTACGTTAACTGTTCTCAGTGTCTACATCCTTGAATTCTAATTTGTCTTCTTTACTGTTATTTAAGAGTCCACTAGGTCGACTGCGAACCAGAATCAAACAGGTAATGAAAGAATTTGTCGTATACAGTTCTGGTCTGATTTCTCCCAAGAGCTTTTGCGTAACACATGCATAGCTGAAGTTGTGCTCGTATTTCTAATCTTTATTATGAATATTATTACCCATAGTTGTTAGATGCGACAAAGAATTGGAGATTCTTCATGCTGTTTATCTCTGTGTCATAATCCTATTGGTGATAATCATAGTTGTTATAAGTGTTATGCACTGGAGAATACGTCGAGGTCCAGGTAATCTTATCACTTACTCTACTAAAATTAAAATCACGTCGAGTCTTCCCGTCAATCCTTCCAGGAGAACCTTCCAGAGCCCAGATCAAGTTGGCCTCTCGCTGATTCCAATGCACAAGGGAAACAATTATCGGAATCCTAGGATACGAGCATTACTAAAATGATTTCAATTCTCCCAGTCCTAAAAGAGATCCCCTTAGGAAGGCATCGTAGCATGTGTAAAAAAGCTTGAAAAGGTACTTTTTTCAAGAAGCCCCTTTCGTTTCGTTATATATTTTGTCATTCTCAAAACAATTTCTTGTTTTTCAGCAATTCGTAAGAGTAGACAACGGTGAGTACAACAATCAAAGTTCAGTGTTTAAAAGATCTCAAAATATTCGTATAGTTTATCTGTTGCCTTAGGAAGGGTTTAATTAAACAGCGCATTTAGGAAGCAAAAAGAAAGTTGAAATGTTTAACTACACCTTTAGGAAGCAACAGTTGTACCTGACAATTTACCCCACTTCATATTTTAAAGAGTTCAAAATGAAATGTTGTCTTATTGCAGTATTAGCAGGCCTTCATCACACGAAGATTCAATTCAGTTGGTGAGTTCTTCTTTCAATTAGGCTCACAGCCTGAAAACTGATTTCATCACATTATACAGAATACTAACAGTAACAGGTTGACATAGATTCAGATAGATACAGGAAGGACATCTTCCTCCTGAGAAATAAAATGAATGCCTTCGTTTACCTAGAGGGAAACACTCATATAAAAATGACGGACAGGGGTGTTTGTCGCACCTTTTAGGGTTAAAAAAGCAGTTGTTGTACCTCTAAGGACGTTCAGCCTATAAAGGTCCACAGCGGAAGCTTTCGCAGTACCTGTTAACGTATTAAGCCGAACAACAACAACAACAACAAAACTTTATTCACGAAATCATATTGTTTTTAATATTTTTCACCTCCGGCAATTAGCTTAGCTATTCGAGGCCGGAGATGAAAAAGTTACGAAAAGGTAATACCTTATCTACATTGAAGAAAAGAAAAGAATAGTAATAAGAAAGATAACAGTGAATAACATGGTAATAAATAACAATAGCAATGAGTTGAAATAAATTAAGCTAAAGATTTTAGGAAGTCAAGATGACAGAAAATGAACTGATTTATAACAATGCTTTCATAAACTTAACAAGTAGAAGGTGTTTGAAGCAATCGTTTTTATCGGTATCAAAAATAATGAAAGTGTCAGTTAGTGTGTTGTTTTAGAATTGGTACGGGGTGAAAAAGATTTCTACCCGCTGCCACAAATAGGATCTCGGTAGCCCTTACAGGTTCTTTTCACCACCGCCCTCTTCATATGGGTTCATACCCCCTGGGTTCCAATCATTAGTTAACATACGCTGCAGTTCCTATTACGCTGATAAAGTTAGTTTTGTCATATGGCCTTCATAACATATTTTCTGTTCCTTTCAAGACTACTGTTGATCACCAGGCAGCAGAATTTCAGTCCACAGAAACAAGTGACACTACCAGAACAACCTACGAGATTCCTAACAGTGGTGGAGATTACATGACGCTTCATCCTTCAACAAGAAGCTGGGAGATCAGTCGAAAGCAAATCGATATCATTAAAAATATCGGAAAGGGGGCTTTCTCTCAAGTCGCTAAGGCAACAGTTAAGAACATCTATGACAACCAAGGGGTCATAACTGTGGCCGTGAAAATGTTGAAAGGTTATGGAAAATTATTAGTTTTTTTTGCCGGAATCGAGTTATTGTTCGACTG
>OMLO01000600.1_pt1 | contig 24343 bp, 14 predicted proteins | sample 1674811 | NCBI WGS metagenome assembly OMLO01 (sample SAMN06265003, study PRJEB25207) | coral metagenome | isolation source: Coral host | place: Mexico:La Bocana,Puerto Morelos, Mexico | collected 2008-11-13
TTTTTTTTTTCAAGCAGAAGACGGCATACGAGATTCAAGTGTGACTGGAGTTCAGACGTGTGCTCTTCCGATCTGAATAACAATACTAATGGCGACTTCACCGAAACAGATGGTTCTAGCTACTCGTACGAAGTTCTGGCGCAGCCATATCATCTTCTCCCAGGTGGAGTCGATAAGACGAAGAAAGAGGTATTGCACTGTACCTTCTAGACACGTGCAGGGGTCGATCGTACTGGGAAAATGTCGGGTAGTACGGACGAGCGAATCGAGGTCCGTGCAAAAATAGAAAAAAAAAACAAAAACAAACGAGCAGCGGCCAATATTCTTCCGAAGCAGTCCCGTACAAGCTTGGTTAATATGAAACATATTGCACGACTGAATTAAAATTGTTATGAAAAAATTCCAAAATTCTTTTAGAAGAGTAAGCCCATGAAAACTACAAGAAACATTTTATGCGGGATCAACTCGTCAGTGCCTGGTAGAATACTTGGAATAGAGTGCGCTGACAAAAGATCATTCTGATTGGTTGATTTGTTATCCTTCTTTTTAATAAGAATATTATTTTTTCCGACCTTATTTTTGTGCCCATTTTAGGCTGGAAATATTTTTGTGAATATTCCTAAATTACAACGTTTTCAGATTTATCTAGTGTTTGGATGGTATCAGAGTATTTTGGCGGAGGTAGTCTGCAGGTATCAGATCATCGAACATACGCAGAATGCTGTTTTTGTTGCTCTTTGGCAAGTTTGGGAAGGAAGGATTTTAATGGTTTGGTTAAAAACATATAATTGTGTTATATTTACAAATTTTTAGCACAAATTTTTTTATTCATTGATTATTTTTATCTCTTAATCATATGCACTGAGACTTTCACACCTAGTTTCACATAACAAACTCACATAATGTGTTGTGTTTAAATTTGAGAATGATGATATGGAGCCGTCGAAAGGTCATTCTTTTATATATGTCCGACTGCTTTTTATTCCTGATTATTTATTGAAAACCTTGACTTACTTGAGTTATGGCCATAACCCAATCATTGAAAACCTTAGATATTAAAAAAAAATATGTTCTCAAAATCTCAGCCTCAGGCTTATATATATAGTACAAAATTCTTGAAAATTCAAAGATTTAAGCCTCGAAATTCTTATGAAACAGTTCCGAGTAGGTTGTAAAATTAACTGGTATAAATGTTTCAGCTGATAACAAAATACACACTGCAAATGCGGGGATTTTGTGTTTTTTTTATTCTTTTTTTCCTAGCGCTACTTGTCAAACGAGGAGTTTTTCTTGGTATTCGACATGGAGAGGACTGAGTTCGAGTCTCTACCAAGATGGAAACAAGTGTCGCTTAAGAAGGAAAAAGGCTTGTTTTAGGTTGCTATAATCAGCGACACGAAAATACATGAGCTGATTGAAAGGAAAATCATCTTAAGCAGCGTCCACACTGCAACAGAGAAATATTTGAAAACGCAGGTTAGGCTTACCCACCGAATCCGACAAAAGACGTAGTTTTTCGAAACCGCTCTCAGACCAGAAGGAAATTGAAAACGCCGCCTTTCAAGGCAGTGTGGACAGGAAACATACATTTTCAAAATGACCGTTGATTGTTCTTTTCTTAAATTTATTCGGTGCAGTGTGGACGTGGTTTTAAGCTTGCTATTGCCATTTAAATGAAGCGTTAATTAATCTATGCAGCTATCACATCGCTTCTTTAGTGCATATCTTTGAATGTAATAGTTGGCTTATCTTACGCAACAAATATCTCGCTAGCAGCATTTCATTTTTACACATTTATAACTGAAAAAGTTTTAAATCCATAACACCATAATCTCGGGGGAAAGTGAGTACTTTAGTACTCGAGATTTCTCGCAACGTTCTAATTAATGGCGTTAGAATTCGAAATCACTGGGAATTAACTTTATGGTGGACTCCAATATAAAAAGGAGCGGGAATACTCGTGGGAAATTTTGTTAACCCTAAGATGTACCAATTCAGAGACAAAATTGAAATTAAAATTTAGGTTTTACATTGAAAGCACCTGCTGCAGCCTTTTTAACCCTTAGAGGGTATGTTTGAGTAGCCCCGCCATTTGTTTTAGATTCCCCCGGGGGGGGCTCTGGCTTAGGTGGAATAAACAACGAAAGATTTTTGTCAGTTCAATCGAGGTTATCGACCAAAAAATTCTAGTAGGGATAGGTATTTTAATAAATTGCTTCACAGGTGTATTTAGTCCCATTTTGACATTATAATTGTAGAAAGCTAGATTTATCAAGCTGGAGAACTTGAAATAAAATAGAATTTATAATAATACCCGCAAGCCTAATAGTACGTAACTCACTATCAAGCAACATATCGAAATACGAAACTCTCTGAATACAAGACTTTTAATCGTTGATTCAGTATGAATCTAGTAGTCAATTGGGATTCAATTGATCTCAATAAATTTTTCAAGCTAGTATCTGTCAAATACCTATTGAATGAATTTACTTAGTCATTTGTACCTATTATCAACGAGGCCAAGTGGGCTCTATTCGGAAATCCCAGGAGTGTGTAGAAATAACCGATCTGTGATGAGGATGGCGCCATGGTGGACACAACAAGCGCCTTTACATGCATGGATTTGCACCAGTTCCACAAAAATCTAGGTCGCTGTACAAGTTACTAGTAGATTACCGCTTTTTTTTACCACCTGCGATTTTGGTCCTTGAGCTATTTCAACTGGAACTGCAAAAGATCATGATTGAGCAGAGAGCAATGGCGAAGTTTGTTTCACAAGCCAAAAGTTGATAATAATAGTGTGCTTTCGCCAAATGTTATTAGGCGGAGCATTCGCCATTCAGTTAAAAACTGGAGAGTGAGTTAGTTCCTGTGCATGCGCAAATACGCACGAGCCTCTTCTCTATAAAACAATAATTACAATAATAGTTCATTAGAACTTCGTTGTTCTTATTTAATAAAATTAGGCACTATTTAGAGAATGCCGTTGAATCATTGCATAAAGAGGCTGACCATCCTTGCACTCTTTCGCATGTTGGAATACCATCGGATGATGCACAAAGTATCGCACAAACCATATAATATAAAACTGCTTTTGGAAATTTGGTCTAAGAACTCGAAATTACCGTGGAAATATTAGTGTGGGACTCGTTTTCCCACAGCATTTTTCATTCTTCAAGTACTCCACTAAGTTTTTTCCTATTTTTAAGCATTGAGTCGGTAAGTATTCACTTTGCACTGTTAGGTAGGCTGTTGCACTGTCGTTTCCCAGAACGCTGACAGCTGAGTCCCGTGAGCAGCGTACGTCACATTCTTCAGCAGCAATGTGTTATCGGATTGAATCACGTGACCGTCACTAGTCAGTAAGGCTCCAGATTGAGTCCATGCTATTACCGGTATGGGAAGCCCCTAGGCTTTGCATTGAAACGAAGCTGAAGTGTGTTCACGAACGGTTAATGAGGTGGTGAAGTTGTCATTTTGGGACCAAAAACCAACTGACCAGTATCAGCTTGAAGTTACGATGGAAGTTAATTAATCTTAAGGTTCCTCTAGTATGTTTAGGGTAAAAGAGTTAAATGTACCATTGCCGTCCGAAGAGACGCCGTCCCCTCACTCCGCCAAAAAAGAGCAAACTCTACGATTCCTTGGTAACGAAGCTAACAAAACTGTTTCCAATCCGCTTCTTTTCAATTTGAAAATAGGCTTGGAAGTGATAGCAGTTGTAAGATCCCGCTTTAAGTACCTTTTTCTCCTTTAGTCCCGTGTATTCCTGGCTCGCCAATTTCTCCCCTGGGACCTATTCGCCCTTGTTTGCCATAGTAGCCTTGCTTTCCCTTGTGCCCTTTCGACCCTGGCCTTCCCATGGGTCCTGGCAGCCCGGGAGTTCCCTGTTCAGGTCCCTGCAAACAGAGTTTCTCATCTCGGGCACAGAATGTGTTTATCATCGTTGAAAAGACTTTTCTGATTTGTGTGGTGACCTCGTTTTGGATCGCAGGATCGACGGTTGGCTGGCGAAGACAAGCTTTTCCGCTGACGTAAAAGGCGATCTTCGAAGTCATCGAAACCCACATCTGTAGTCAAGAATTTACAATTATAAGATACCTTGTGTAACACCAATCAAAATGTCTCAGGCATTCACAACAGTTCGTTATTGACTGAGATTCCGTAATCAGGAAAGAGCTAGTGAAGCCAAAAGCTTATTGGAATTGACGAGCCTGTTTATAATCATTTCCACATGCAATGCTAAATATGTATATATCATCTTCTGTGTGAAGATCTGAAAAGTCTTCCTCATTTTAATCAAATACAGGCAGCATGCCAAACCACAGCCGAGTGTTGGACATTGTGCAAGAGCGAAAAGTCACGTATCGCGATGAAAAGTTACAATTAAACGTTTGTCTGCTTTTGATCTGCAATAATTAAGAAATACTTGCCTATTTCACTCTCTTTTGACTCCTCTGTAACAGATACATGAGCTAGCTACTTCTGTAGATCATCTAAAGGTGTTTCTAAAAACATAACGCGAGACTCGGGCCAAGTGCCTTGTCTCGTTTCGTATTATTGACAATACGATTACAAACAGCACGGACAGTGATGCGCCGAGGATGCAAGAAAAACTCGACGTTGTCTTGTTCGACACCGTTGAAAAAAATGCAATTAAAATAATATGTTCGGAAAATTGGTGGAACGTTATCAGTAGTGGCATGTATTTTGCCAGGGATTAAGAGGAAGTTAAAACTTGAGAAGATAATTTCTTATTGACTTATTAAGACTAGTATATGCAATAGGACTACATGCTCTCCAATTATGGAAATAATTGGATGAAAAAAATTCTGAGGGCAGCCAAAATTGGCTGTCAGAGGAATTTTTTGAATCCAATTATTTCCAAAATTGGACAGCATGTAGTCCTCTTACTTATTAATTATATAGCTAGTCAGTTATTGGGCATTGCTCAGTCAATTACCCGCTGTGTCCCGCGAGAAAATAGCCTCCTTTTTTAAATGAGATAAATCCTTCATGGACCAAGCTTGTTCAGTCAAGATGTCTGGATATTGGTATTTTATTTTTTTGCTTTGTTGACGCTACGCTTGTGTTGATTGGTTAGTTTCTACTACCTATTGTATTTTCTGGGACTTGATTGGCTTAGACAAACTGTCCTATATTTTCTAAATTGGACAGGTTGCCTATTTTTAAAGAAAAATTCGTATCTGGAACTATCCAAAGTTAAAGAAAAATAGCTATGCTGACAATTTCGGATTAAGTACCACCTATATAATTACAATAAGAAATCCTCTCTACGTATAGCAGTTGTTTTGACTTCACTGGCACTGAATTGAAGGAGTATGGCGGCATTTCTACAGTTCCAATAATAAACTGGAATATCTAGGTTTGTTATAATTGTTGACTGTTCACAGCGCTCTATTTTCTCTCATATTTATTCCATGGTTCAGATAGAATCGCGAGAGTCCCTGGGAACGAGGTTGGCGCAAAACGGAAAACTTGACTGGGTGTCCACTTTGCTCTCACATCAGTTTTGAATTCTGAATCTTACTATATGCTGCATGAAACTAAAAGGAGGTGGATCAGAAAAGATCTGTAGCGAGATTTAATTCATCTAAAAGGTAAGATATAGATCTACTGAGCTCTGTCACGAGTGCTGTTTTCTTATTGCGTACAGTACTCACATGCAGATATCGGCTGAGGCTCGGTCACGAATGCTATTCTCTTCTTTTATTGGCTAAAGCACTCAGTATGTAGATATAGATAGTGAGTAGAGCCTGCCAGAGTGTGTGGCCGTCAATAAAATGTCTGTGACGAGGATTTTCAATTTTTGAACGACTAGGAGGTTTATGCAAAAATAATTAGATTTTTCGCTCTTAATTTCGATGCGTGATAGTTCAGGATAGACTACTCGGGTCAGCTGCATCCTCTTCAACTATCACGCGATAGAATTCTAGAGCGGATAATCTAATTTGGAAATGGGCAACCTGCATCTTATCTGTTATTGAAAGGAGTCATTAATAAACTTAAGAGGTTTATATTAGAAAAAATATAACTGGAAAACAATAGCACATATAGCACCTTCACCCTCGAGATCAACCTGATGGCAACACATAAGTTAAACACGATAGCAGATAAGGTTGTACGGCTCAACAGCAAAACTATAATCCTCTTTATTGATTAACTATATTTATTCTCAGTACCTGTCTACTTGATAGTGTATTGGCATTGAGAAAGAGAAACGAAATGTTTATCAGACACTATTGGGTATCACTTACGAGATGTGTGGCTGTTGAACAAGGCAAACTGCATCGGGTCTTTTGAACTATTGAGTTTAGACACTGGACAGCTGTAAAAATAACGGTAAATAGTCTAACTGTACTACCACCAATGGTTTCCAAGCAACGTTTGTCAAAATAAATTTTGTAGTTATTAAACCACAATGTCCACAGAACGAAGATTTTCTGTGCTCTAACTGGCAGACGGCCGAGTGTCAGAGAATTGTCGGATTGTTTTGCAAAAATAGATCCTTTTGTGTGCCCCACTTCAGACCAGACCTCTGCAATCTTCACCCTACATTAGACCTCAGCCGGAAGCATTATTCGAAGAAAAAAATGCTGCTTAATTATCTGCATTTAGCCTTTGCCAGCGATTTCGGCTCAAGCCAATTTTGATTATTCTCTTCGTATTTAACTTTGGTGAAAAGCGATTTCAAAATGCATTGGTCAGTCGTGTTCAGCTTAAGTAAGTATTTGCGAGCCACGTGGGAGGGAAAACCCCAGCCGCGGTATATATACACAACCCAGGAACACACGTATTGTTTTGCGTCAATGACGTAACACAACACTAATGCAGCCTAAAATACTGCGGTTGACAAATGATGTCAACTAGACAAAGCGCTTGAGGAAAAGGAAAGTTGATGTGTTCTTTGATATTGTCCACCAGACGATTATCAGACCATGAGATAAACCAAGCCGCATATTTTAGCCTGAAATCAACTTTGTTGCAGCTGAATGCTGTTACTCAAGGATTTCTGTCATCAAGAAACTCTACGATCAAGTGGAAGCGAAATAGCCTTTACACGGACGCCTCAGGTAGATTAAAATTTGCGTATTTTCTCACGAGGGCTTCCAGAGCAGTTCCGCGATGAGCGGTTATCGTCGACAATCTTTTTGTGGTTTTGCGCCTTCCGTAGAGAGGCTGAAGGATGAAAGATACGGCCGAGTCAAGGCAAGGAAATACTCCGAGGCCAGTATTAAACATAAAATAAACTGGCCGCCAAACGAAAATGACCTGGGTGTCTTAAGGAGAGCTTCGTCCTTACCGGACTGTCAAGAAATGGCAAGGATGCACTCGAAAAGGCCAACGCGCAGCAAGGCAGTGTTCTCGAAACCCCCAGAAGGCCTCAAGAGAACAAGGAGCGTCTCGTTCGCTCCTGAAATTGTGTTCTTCTCTGCAGTGGCCGACAACGATGTCACAGAGTTAACGAGACTTATGCTCAAGGAGGGGATCGAAGTGAATCACCAGAGTCCGTCTGGGCTAACTGCGTTGCATTACGCAGCCGCTGAAGGAAGTTTCGAATGCCTTCAACTTCTGCTCGATTGCGGGGCTGAAGTGGAGTTACTGGACTCGCAAGGGTGCTCCGCGCTGGATTTCGCGGTGCGTGGGGGGCATTTCGACTGTGCGTCATTCCTTATCAAAGCTGGAGCCGAAATCAAGAAGATTGTAAATGGTTTGTGATGGCTGAAAGTGGAACATTGATTGCACCATGTTGTAATCAAAAGAATGCTGTGTGTTAATTGTTCACAACTTAAAACCCCATCCCTCATCGTCTAGTTAGATCTAAAAATAAACTTCCAATTCATACTTCTTGGAATTTTAAGAAATGGATCAGACGCTAACCATGAAGTGCTCAACAGACCACAATGCAGTTTTTTAATCTCCTTTTTTTCCTGGCTCATGCCTTACAGATTTATTTGTATAGCTTAGTCTTGTGGCATGCTTTTGTCTTGTAAAAGCCGCACTAAACATTCCTAGCGTTGTTAAATTAGCATCTGGTTTGGCAATGAGAGTTTTATTTGTAGAGAAAAAAACGATTTACACGAACTAAAAGACTGTCAATGTACGGTTAATCAACTTCTGCTTTAAAAACCCGCCAGGGGAATCGTTTAGACCCTGCCTCTGTTGATTCTACGCTTGAGTGAGATTGGCCTTAAGCGGAAAGGTCAACCTTTAATGGCTCACATGCCTGTAAAGGAATCACTAAATATTTGCGATGTGTCAACTGCAATAAATAGCGTTGAACTTCGCCAGAGGAGGTCACTTTTAAGCTTGTTTATACAAAGTTCGGCGCCGAAATTGAAGGCGGATGAAAGAAAAACAAATCACCAAAAGATCTTTTTTATGAAGAAATTCATTGGTTTTTGTTCCAACGGCTGCTAATTCTACCCGTTAGAATATCTTTGAGCAGCTTTCGTGTCAGGATTCTTTTATCTGCTGAACTATTTTAATGGTTGGCCATTAAAGGTGAAACAGGGTGAAAAGACTCTGGTTATCTGCATTGTGATAAGTAATAACATGCTGATTGAATTTGTTTTTGTTCATTTGTCTCGAAAGGTTACTGGAATAGAATATTTTAACAACCTTTTCATCTTTTGTTCTTCAGGACGTCAAGAAGATTCAGAAATGACTGGGATAATTACAGTTGTGTTAAATTGAGAAACTTTATTGACTTTTAAGCTTACGGTTGGCAGGGAAATTGACAAAAAAAGCATTAATCACAAGGTCAGATTTTGCCTGTTGATTTCGGGTATTAGTTCTTAAAGCAAAATCTTCTTGATAATGATTACGTTTGAATAGAATATTTTTGCGGCAAAAGCTCGTCCGACAATTTTTCGTTTTTTGTGAAAAGAATAGTTACCTTAAAGTAAACAGGCGGACTTTTGGGGAGTAGGATATTTCATACTTCCTGTTCATTTCTCGGAGATTTTTTGTATAATCAACGTTGTTTTCAGTCAAGGTCTGGATTGCAGGCGCTTTTGGAAGTCAAGGTCTGGATTGCAGGCGCTTTTGGAGGTTCTCTTTTATAGCTTGTCCCTTGATTTTGTCACCAAAAAAGAGAAAAACAGTTGAATGGGGTATCCGCTGCCCGGACAAGCTCAGTGAAGTATTACTTCCGTTCAGAAAGCGTTTTAATCGTTGTATTTCTTTACTGATGAAGTCGAATTACTATATCAGTATTACCGTGCCGCGTATTACCAGGGGATATAGATAAATTGATTGCCATTGTGGTGATTAATCCTTTGACTATCACTGTTGTGAAAGCTACTATGGTCTCCGTACTAACGTACACCGAGAGCTACCCGACAAGGACTGTTTCGTCCTATACAGTTACGATCTGTGGTTAGGTTAAAAAGTCATGACTTAGCAAAAGCTAAAAATATTTAGAAATCCTTCTTAATGGATTTTGCACATGTTGAGGCAAAGTAAATATTGATCATCCTTTAACGCGAAAATCCTCGAAGAGAGATTTGTCAACAACGGAAGATAAAAGCAAAATCGAACGCTTCCTAACAGAGTGCTTTCATCTGTTTGCCTCCAAGACCGATTTAATTATTTTAGGAGACTGAAAAGAAAAGATGAGAATATAGGTCCAGCAAAGTGGATTATCTGAGCCCGTTGCACCTTATAATTGGAAACAGGAGACTGATCTAGATCATAGTGTCTTTTTCGAGATCCTTTCCATTAGAAAGAAAAAAAAGGGGGGGATTTAGTCAGCTCCTGTTTCTAAGAGTTCTAATTGGTCAATCACCCAAAGCCTTATTAGAGTTAACCCAGACAGACAAACAGACGTTGTGATCACGTAACAAGACCGCAGATCACACAAGCAAATGTGCTGTGAATCACCAAGCTCTTGGCTTCGTACGAGAACCTGTACCGAGTCTATCCTTACGGATTAGCGATTTCAGTTATCAACTACAGGCCTGAAAAGTGATTAACTGATCAATTAGTCAACCACTCGATTCGAGTGTCTAATTTTTAAAATATTTTACAGACTGACACGGCTTGCACTCGAAATAATTGGGCTTTTTTGTGATTATATAATGAAATTTCTTGCTATCAAGTTCTACTCAGTATTTACACTGCAATCCATCCTGAATGACTGGTCGGAATAGCTCGGAATGAATTAACGTGAAACTTTCTTTAATCATCAGTTTTTGCACTGTTTAGCTAAACTATCTTTTGTTATCGCAATTAATCTGAACACGGTCTTAGGGCCGACGAGAGTCGACAGACAGACAGAAAACACCAGCACCTTGCCTCGGTGATCCCCCTCGAGTATTGCCCCAGTAGTATTTCTAGATGACGATTCTCTTCTTTAAAAAGAACACTTCCCCCCCCCCCCCCCCCCCATTTTCTCCGCATTTTCGCAGTGGGTCAGTGTTAGAGTTAGTTTCCAAAACGTTTCTTCTTGTAAGTTAAGAACATGTTGCCCAAAGCCAAAACAAACGTAGGAATACAATATTGACTTTGGGATTACAAAACGTGCCCCAACACGCATTCTCGGGCCAAAAGATAGCTGCCACTAGAGACCAACTCGTTATGCTGTAGTCTTGGCAATTCAGCTTTATCTTCTCAGATAGAGTGGAAGCTGTCTTGACGAACCGCTCTCGTTAGCAGACAGCTCTACTAATATAAAGACAACCTTCAGAAAACCCTGTTTAAACTCCCATAAAAAAAACTCTGTATTCTAGTTTGCGGCCGCGGACACTTGTGGAGGGCTTACGATCTAGACTTTTTCTTTGTTATTAAGATCCCATAAACGGATATTGAAAAGCTATTGGCCTAACTTAGTTTGAAAGATACTTACAAAAATTTGTCCGTGAACGGTATCGCTACTTTTTGTTGCAGTGAGACTGTCTGATGCTAATCAGACAGTCTGATTTCTGGCTGCAGTCATGTTGTGTTCTCTTATCATCAAGGACCAGCCCTTATATTTCGTACTACTAATTTTCTTTTTTTGAAATTTGTCGAGATGATCAGAATATGCCGATAATCATAAATGGTCATTTGGACTGATTTGGTTTTTAAAGGTAATGGGAATTCAGTTAGAAAACGATCACACCTTTTCGCTTATCAGGATTTCTAGTCGTTATCTTTTGATTAACAAAACCGACAGCATCTGTGTTTTATGATAATACTCAAGACGAAGGTTGCATTGTTTAATAACAAAAAAGGCTATCTTTGCATGGAAACATATTGAATCCATGTTTCAAGTCGACGATCATTGCTTTTTACGTTGCCTCGTTTGTCGAGAGTATCATTTCTTGATTAGTTTTTGAGGACAATTCGCAGTGGGAGCCACAACGAATGCCTGTCATTAGTGCTCTGAATTGTACTTAAAGGTAATTAATTTTATTACCGATATTATACGGAACTCGATGACGATAGTCGGCTTTCAGTGCGGCTTCTTATTTTGTTCTTTAAAACGACCCCGGGAGCTTGGCTGCGGTAATAAATTTAATTCGAGGCAAGATTTATGATCTAAACTAACAGACTAAGGCAAGGAACACTAAGTAATCACTGGCAAACCGGTCTACTCTCCTTCTAACTCCATGATCGGGGAATACGGCTGAAAGCATCTGGTGAACACAGCTTCGAAATACTAATTTCTTCGGGCTTCTAGCAACAAGAAATTTTCGCCCATTTGTATTTGAAGGGTTATTAAACTGACGATAAAAATAGTCGCCTTGCGGCTAGCTAGGAGAAAAACTGTAATCCAGCTTAATTTGTCTGGTTCCCTACTGTCCCAGCCGACTACAATGCTCTTGGTATTATTGTTTCGGTGGAAACTGATCAAAAATTGCAAAAATAGTCTGCAAAGTAACTTAATGATAAGGTGGAACTTGAATAAACATCGATAAATGGAATACATAAACACCTTCGTGACCCTGTCTAAAGTCCCGGCAATACTAAATCTGTCAGCTGGCTAAGCATAAGGCTAATAAAGGTAGCGTAACGAGTCAGTTAAGCGCTCACTCTGTTAATTTAAGGTTTGAGCAGACCTCCACGAACTGAAGCGCTTGTAATCGGCGTGATATTGAGCGCATTTTGGTGAGAGCTAATTGTAAGCACGTGATAAACCGCAAATTAAAACATTTTTTCATTCTTTAAGTTTACTTTTATTCCATAAAACGTCTTAGCTACGGTTTAGTTGAAGAATTGTGACCACTCTAGAGGGACTCTAGCTTCAAAGATACTCAAAAGCTTGAGGTAGTAGAACACGGAAAACAGTAACGTTACTCGGCGTGAACTTATCCCACTAGAGCATAATCTAGGTGTCTTTTTGCAGCATCAGGAAATTTAGAATGTCCTCAAACTGAAAAGAAAAAACGGTTTTCGAGACATCGCTGTTTCTGACTGGAATGATAGCAGGGGCACCCAACGAAATATTTCGGTAAAATATCTGTTCGGATGGAAGGTGGCCTAAAAATTTCGAAATACTTTTCTCAGCGACGCTCTAGACTTTTCAATTTTTTTCGGAAAACCATAAAGTTTCCCTAGAATTTTCGGAATTGACGTGCTCACTTTTATCACGTCCTATAATTTTCGGACGGTTTTCTTTGTTCTCTTAAATTTTCGTCTGGCGTAATTATTCCAAAAGCTGCTAAAAGTTTCGCCGGTGAGCGTTAGAGGTAATCAGGAATGTACATGAACCTAATGAAAGTTAAGGACGATTGAGGCGATTGAGCTAGGCATTAGCCTACTTATCATATTATCGGAGCAGTTATTTTTTTGGTTTGAGCATCTAAAACGATCAAATTATTCAGTTTTACGCCCATAATATTCGGATAAGCATTTTTAATAAGCGAAATTTCTATAGGCACACGTATAACGAAACTTTCCCCTAATATTTTCTAGTGAAAATATGTTTTCTCAGTGTCCTCGAACTTTCGACAAGACCCAACAGGATAGCTAAAACTTTCTGATGACTAAAAAAAAGAACCCTAGAATTTTCGAAACGACTTAAGTTCCCCTTAAATATCCGAACAGATAAATATTTTGGGGCATCTCCAAATTAACTAAAAAGGGTTCTAGAACATAGAGAAATCCATTTTAGACACTTCTGACGTCGTTGGAAAGATTCGGTCGTTGGGTGCCCCAGGTTTGCGACGCTGTGGAGTGCGCAAGGACGCATGTTATAACTTGAAGTTAAGTGCTCATCGATTGAGAAGGTACATGTCAGGATTAGAATCTATAAGTGCATCCAAACATTGATATGTAACGAATCACGTCGGCACTCTTGTCTTCTTTCTTTCAAGAGAAAGTAACATTCAATCATTTCGCGGGCGAAGACGATGAAAGCAACAAACAACGCTTGACATCATCAGACTTCATCACCCTCACCGCGCAAACAAGGAACCTCGAGAAAGAAAGATCGAAGATAACTAGCATTGATAGTTTCGAGTCTTTTTAATAGAGGACACTGTCAATTAAGCATACCCTGCAACTCTTCCCAAAGAGGTTAAGGGAGCATTATACAACTATCACGAACATTATGTATCAAACTATTGTAGAAGCTGGAAAGCACTTCATGTATGCACGTATAACGGACCTAAATTTATTTCAAGAAACTGCGGTAGTTACTCAGAGCGTATAACAGTAGAGGTGGATTTTATTTCAACGGAATGCGAATTATCACTGAAGGACATAATCTGATAGCACGAAAAAAACCCTAATCTCTATATGGTCCCTGCTTACCGGAACTGTTATAAATTAAAAGTTCACAGACTGAGTCTTTGTCGGACTCGTCTTCAAACTTTTGGAAATATTTTCACTATCGTTTAGGTTTACGGTTACTGAAGTGTGAAGTTATCTTATTCAAACAGAGTTACAGGTTTATAGAATTAAAGGTCTACATAGATGCGTGACTTATGACTGATAGTACACGAGAATTGTTCGAGAATGTGACTGCCAGACAAAGCGCCTCCAAATATTTATCCTATAAGGAAATTGAAATTAGGTTAAGATGTCCTTTAGATGCTTTTCATTTATCAGATGCTGTTAATTATAGAGTTATGCCAGAGAAGCCACTCTGAAGATCAAGAGTTGGCCTCAGGTAAGAGATAAAAAGTGATACGCCAGTGTTTGACGCCGATCTAGAGAGTTAGTACGAGAACAATCTGTTCTATGCTCTACAAGACTTCTCCACACACGTACCCTGCATGTTCCAATATAACTTTTCTGAAAACATCGTTGGGTCTGATTTGAATGTTAGATTTTACGCGCAAACAGAAATTTAAAATTGTATAGTTGGTGATCCATCGAAGGGTCTGAATCAATGGAATATCAATAGAATCTAAAAGTGCGCCAAGACATTCAGAATGTACATAGAAGCACGCCGGCATTGGTGTCTTCGATTTTTCAGGAAAAAAAGTAATATTCAATCATTTCCGGAGCAAAGTTTGCGACAGAGCAACTAACAATGCTAGACATCATGCAAACTCCTTCGCACACGTACCGCCGCGCAAATGAATCTTGATAAAGAAAGAAAGAGGATATCTACAACTGATAGATTGTTCAAAAAGTTTCAAGCTTTTTTACGAGAGGGAGCTGTCAACTTAGCATGTCCCCCAACTCCCCCGAAGACGTTAAGCTATCGTGACGACTTGCTAATCAAGACTCTTGTCGGAGCCGGAAAGCAGTTTATATATGCACGTATAACGGACCTACATTTATTTCAAGGCGTTGTGGTAGGAACTCCTGACAGTTCTGAAAGCGTATAACTTTAGAGGAGAATTTTGATTGTATAAATTACCCTGTGGTCTGTATATGGTCGTGGATTACTGGGAGCTGATATACATATCGTTCAAATTCGGCCTCTGTCGGACTTATCTTCTAACTTTTGGACATATTTTCACTCTCATCAATCAAGGTTATCGGAGGTCCGCGTAGCGATAGCTAGCCTGCCTAAGGACGTAAGCCTGTGGCGTAGACGAGGATTGTTCAAGAATGTTACTGCCAAAGTGCCTCCAAATGTTTATCCCGTATAAGGAAATAAAATTAATTAAGTTAAAGTGTACTTCAGATGGTGTTAACTATGCGGAGTTATGCCAGAGTATGACCTCAGAAAGGAAGTGATACGCCAGTGTTTGATGCCGATCTAGTTATTTAGAGTGAGAACAATCAGTTCTAAGCTTCCCCGAAGGGCTGCTTGACACACGTAGTCCGTTCCAGGCCTCTGGTTAGTTGATGAATAGCGCAAAAAAGGCGAAAGAAAAACTGGGGAGAAGTGCATATTCAATGTTAGAGAAACAACGAATTTTATTTAAAAACAAAGAAGAATGCTTTACTTTGTTCAATATAAGCCGCGTAAAGGAGGGTAACGATCCTTGATAAAGCATTTCATTAGAAAAAAATGATTAGAGATTAACGGAAATGTGAATTTTATTATCACTGAAATAGGAAAGGAGATAGTATTGCATGCTGTTGCATGTTTCAAATGGGCATGAATAAAACCAGTATCGATTGTGTTCTGTTCCACATATGCCTAATATGAACTGATGAGAGCATGTTGAACTAACACGCGGGAAAAACTGACAAATAAAGCATACATTTTGACGCTAGCAAATATTGCTTAGAAAAATGATTCGCCGGATACAGTGGAGATAAGGCCTCTCAGTTTTACAATGTAGGCCGCAAACGGAAATTAAATTTGGTTCAGATTACAGTACTTAAGACTGATTCCTCGCTTATCAGTTGGACTGAGAAGTCAGTCTGAAGAGAAAACATAGATAATATACTTTAAAGAAACGTCTGGAGAAAAGAACAATTTGCTCTGTGAAGTTTAACTGCTCACCAGAGATGATTTCCGTGAGATTCCCATGTTGTGCACGTTAAAATATGGAAGACAATAGGGTAGTTAAAATGTTGCCCACCCCCCCCGGGATGGGGTTATTCCCATAAAAATTGGGTAGGGGTTTGCGGCCCGCTTCCCCAAACCCTTACCCTATTTATGACCAAAATCTGCGATTTTCCCTACCCTACTTATGACCTGACCAAAAATTTGATACCCAATTTATGACCAAAACCATACCTTGTAGGGCCGCACATACCTATATAGCCCATATAAGAGAGTACCCCCCCCCCCGGGTATGTTGCCCAGTACGTAGTGTCTTGATCTTTATTATTAAAAAAAAAAAATAGAATGAATACTCTCCACTGTAAAACACTCTTCTTGTGCCTAACCAACCTAGTTTCCAGGGACTTTTTCCTGGCTTGGGAGCGCCTAACATCAGTTTCATTTTTACCGGATATTTTCCATTGCTCCCTTTGGCTAATCCCCCGGTTTAAATCCCCCCCCCACTAACTTGATTTTCCCCTTTCGACCCGCATGCACTTCCTTTTTCTTCTTGTTCTTCTTGTTCTTATTAGCTTCCCGCTGTCATATCCCTCTTGAAGATAAACAAATCGCTATTTCAACTAGACTTGATTTCTTGCCGTTTTGTGCCCACGTTCCTTGACTTTGTTGATTACTGAAACGAGGCAACCTTTTCCTTGCGCCAAGGCCCTGCCGGCTAAGAAAGACAGGCGTCCCTGGGCCTAAACTTATTATTGCATCGATTGCAAATAATTTTCGCTCCTTCACCAACTTCGCATTGCAAGAGGTTATTCAAAATTTTGTCTAATGCCGTGTCTAGATTACAAGAAATGTTTCCAAACGTGATCTAGACAAACGTTTGCTGCTGGAACCTTCCAGACGGAAATTCGCTCACCTACTGTAGAGTGCCAGAAACGGTAAGCTTATCTGCATAAAAGTTTATCATGTAATAAAAACGTTTTGTTTTAGTACTTCTTTTGAGTACTTAACGGTTAAAAGATTGAACATTCTTGATACATTTGTTTTAGCCAAAAATAAATCGATATCTCGGTAAATCGAGCGTTTTAATTCTTGGAAGATAAATACCATTGTTTTAATGTAAAAAGTTAAAAATTCATTTTAATTCCGGTTTGAAAAAGCTTTTTCAGAATGAACATATTAGAGGTCTTAGAATATTCCGGGATGGAGAAAGGACGGTATTATCATAAGAATTGTCGAGTAAATATAACTCATTAATAGCAATTATTACAGCAAGACACGACACTTGAAAAAAGTCGACAAAAGATCTTGGGACTTTCACTTTCTTGACTAAAGTGTTTTCACGGTTAACACTTTTTACGGCTAACAGTTAAAATTGTCTTATTTTTGCGCCTAACTTTTAATTTTTTGGCCCATTTTAGAACGGATAACCTCTTTGTGAATCTCATGACGAAACTGATCCGCTGTGAGAGGTTGCAGGCGCCGAGTCGGTTGGGAGCCAAGAGGGCTTTTGGGCCTCTTCGGAGGATGGAGCCTTTGTCCAATGATGCAATGGTGTGTTGTGCTTTGCTTGGTTTGGTTTAGGGCCTTTTAACTGACATCGACGGGTGACTTTGTCCGGTTACAGAAACAGTTCACTGAACTGCGAAAAATTCCGTTTGCAATCAACGATCGAACATATTTTAGTCGGACAATCCACAACGGATACGTTTAGATGCGTTAAGTTTAACAGAAAATCGACGCGCTGACTGTAAATGCCAATGTCAAGTGAAAAATTTCGATACCGAATGGGATAACACAAGACGTAAGTTTCACGAAGCCTCAGTGCTCATTGACAGAGGCATACATGTTGAGGATGCGTTCAGGCAAAAGTTGAGATACCAGCGTTATATCCCAAATAATCGCACCGGTTATCAATTCAAAACTCCATCTCATAAAGCCGGCATTTAGTTGAGCTCAGCGTTGTAAGTATCATTGGAAATGAACGCTCTATTAAATTAACGTAAGTTCAAAAATTTTTCGCGCTAATTAACTTATGTTAATTTCATAAAAAGGTTAATTTTTGGTGTTCAATTTTTCACGACCGATAAGTCCTATTATTTTCAGACACAATTTTCAATCTTGCCCTAATATATGAGCCATTCCATAAATTTACCTGACAACTGTTCTCTCTGCCAGAAGGCTTTTTTTGTGTGCACCCATTAACGTTAATTTTCCTTTTAAGGACAACTTCACCCTGTTAACAATTTTTTCTCAATTCAAGTCGAGGTGCATTACCCGCAAAACTGATGTTCAATCACAAAAATACGATTTCCCGACTGCACGTTGATCGGAAAGAAAACGTCATGCTGACAGAATTATGAGAGACAAAACATTTTTAGCACTTATGGAGTAACATGCTTGGAATATCAAAATAAATTCGTTTTACCTTAATTCGCTGAACTCAAGATCTAGAGTCCATGCGAAAACCAAAACGAACAGAGCCAGGTTGTTGAAGGAGTCCATGGGTAAGCGTATCCATCGCACAAATCTCTATCCAGTGAATGTAAATTACTATTCAACAGTGATAGTGAATATAAATTACTATCCAACACTATCTGGTGGCCAGAGTCTAAATATGGTGCTTCTGAAAAGTTCAGCCATGCACTTAAAAACACTCCATTGCTGTATCTACACGAGATTGAGTACAATTGAAAGTGCTTCGATCAATACATTTGAACGCACGATGATATGTTTGAACGTGCCGGATATCACCACCCTTAACAATGACTGTTCTATAGTGTATTGGTATTCATACTAAACAAGAATACAACATTCACTAACATGGTAATGCGAGGAAAGAGAGAGCACTTAAATAAGAGTTTCAAAAGGTTTGTTAAGCATATTGAGCAGCATACAAGCGATCGCAGAAGCGAGTCAATTTTGTTAATGAATATGAATCTAAGCAAACAGGTCGGGTCACATATTTATCGACTTTATTGCTTTAAAATAACATCGTCTGTTTTCTTTGTTTCTTGTTTCATCCCGGTCGTTTCATAAAAGGTTTCGCCCCTGTGCCTGTTTCGGCCAAGCTATGGGAGGTTTTTAAGCATATTGATGAATAAAACAGGTAATCAAGTCACAGTTGTTTCAGAAATGATTGATGTTCTTCGGACCGTGTAGAAAGAGGTCGGTGGTTGCAGTGAATGCTCTCCTCTGGCATATGACAGGTATTCGGAAGTGGCCCTTCAAGGTTGAATGGATAAGTACTTTTAAAACGTGTTACTCGGGAAAATATATAAGCAAAATTAATTACTCCTGATTCAGCCGGGAGCATTTCCATAAGCACTTCTCAAGAAGCAAAAATGGATGGAAACAAAACTGGAATGCCACTTTTTTTCATGCTATTTCTTTTTGTAAAATTGGTTTTAGGGAATTTAAGCGACGAACAGCCCACACACACGCAAGAGTCAACCGTTTGGAAACATGGAAAAGTCAAAACTGGGCAAAAAGAGGTAGGAAAATGCTATGTAGTTGTTTGTTTCGAAATAGTTAAGGGATTCTTGTTATTATGATCCCGGAGTAAATGCACTTGTCATTTTGTGTTCCAGTGGCGAATATTTCAGACTGAACGGTGAACGCTAAGAAGCGAGATTACCATGAACCGTGTACATGCACGCTACCCTATTCCTTTGAATTTGGACGGAACTACTATGTTTAGTAACAGTCGTATTTGCATGATCGATGTAAAATTCACTCACCACGGAATTAGAGTCATAACAAGTAGTGACAAGTCTTTTTTCTGTCGAAATGTCCAAGCGGAAAATAGGCTGAATAATTTGTTTATTGTTCTTGTCTTGTTGAACTTGAGAAAAAACAGTGCGCACAACTCTCAGATTTCTCAGATTTTTTTCTCAGAGTGCTTTAGGTTGCATTCAGGAAAGATAAATCATCACACGCTATTTTATTGAAATTACAACTGAGTCATTGTTATTTTCTTATACAGTAGATAGCTTTTGCCTGAAAGTCGCCACGGTTGTATATGCTTTATGAGACTGTGTTCAACACGTAACAGCGGACAGAAAAACGTAGCACCATCTTTTCATGTTTTGAACTCCAGAAATAAATCAACCAATGAACCGGTGGAGGCGCACTGCTACGCCGGACCGATTGACCAGGATCGAGCAGTCGATCAGGAACTAGTGAGCCGAAATGGCTGGCTGGGCAGGGTGGTTAGAAAAGCGCTTCAAGAAAGAGTAACGCGTGGGAAGATTTGTCATAAGTCAATTAATTACTCTTGAAAGTACACTGACATCTCCTGCTAGTGTTAACTAAATTAAATATATCCTTGTACTTTGCACTGCCTTCTTTTGTTCAAAACAGGAACACTTACGCCCAGATGCCATAGCTTACAACTCCTTTGTGGATTCACTTCTCCATGAAACAAAACGCAAAAGCGCTAGCAAGAACGTTGCTCCAAGAATTTCTTTTTTCCACAAAAGAAAGACTGTTGCCGGCAAGGTTATCCCTGAAATTGCTCGAGTTCTTGCAAAACACATTGAAGGCATGGAACCTCAGTTTAAGTCAGCTTCCTTTCAACAGCTATGGCAAGAGCTACGAGAGCCGTTGACCAATGTAATGAAACCGCGAAAAGTAGAAGAATTATTGACTGAGCTCGACCAATGCAAACTGGGCGACGCCCAACATACGTACGAGTTTCCAACTGATGTCGAAAGTATCAAAAGAGACTTGGTCATTTGCAAAATCGGCGAAATTCTGGAGGTGAACGGAGAAGAATCGTCGCAGAACCAAGGGAATTATGCACACATCTGGAGCCTTCTCAAGAACCCGCTGACAAGCTGTTTCAAGGTCACAGAGCTGTCATCACTGATAAACGACCTTCGTAAATGTTTGCCCCGATTTGAGCTGGCCGGAATTAAGTACATTGTGCCAAGCAAAATGTCTGAAGTAGCAAGAGACGTAGTCATTTGCAAAGTCGATGACATACTTAATAAATCTTTAAGTGAGAGAGGATCAGGAAGTGAAAACATCGCATAGGAATTGGTTTTCTGCATGTTTTTGCAGCGACATCGTTCTTAACTCTTGTGAACCTCTATTACCGCCATATTTCAAAATTGAAAAAAATCTAACTTTCATTTTTTTTATGATGCAGTGGAAGTATAAACAGAAACAGTAGTATACGAGGGGACTGCTTGATAGCTTTCATGTAAATATTTCAATTAACCTAAGGTTTCATCCACAGTTAAAATCACGAGCATTTTTTTGTGAAAAATATATTTGCCGGAAAAGTTGGTGTGGTAACGTTTATGTAACAAATAAACGTTGAAACATACGAAAAATTGCTCGTGTGGACGACTCGTCACATAAAATGGGGCAAATATGTTCGTAAGCACCAAGATTTTCGGAGGCGTCTAAACAGCCCTGCCTCGTTTCTGCATATCTCTGCTGTCTAACGTCATTGTTGGCGCATTAACTTTGAACTAGATGCTGACAAATATTTGCTGTACTATCTACTCGATCACATAAAAACTGCTCGTGTAGACGAGGCGTAACCCACAGTTTGATCATGGAAGTGAAAAAGTCAAATGAAGCCAACTACATAGATGATTATTAGACCAGTAATAAAAATATCGTGATTTATCAGTGGCGAGCAGATCATGAACAAGTTATCCGGCTGAGGCAAATAATCGATGTGTGAGACACTACCAAATCACGATATTTTGCGATAAAGTAGTTCAAGAATTGTTTTATCCTTTTATCACCAACTTTGTTTTGATAATTAAATCACTCACTGACAGGCGATCTGCCATTTTTGCCCAAGAGCTTGGTAAACACTAGGCATGAGCAGAGTACTATTTGCAGGATAACACCATTGAGGCCCCTTTAGCAGGGGGGGGGGGTGCGGGGCAGTTTTGTTACTCTACACCTTGTATCTTGTTTTATCTGATCTAAATATCCCATTAGGTTTTCCCCCGAATTTACTGTTCCCATTAATTATTTCATCTCAATATCCCTTGTCCCGAAAACCCCTAATGGAGCCTTTTAGAAAGTCACGCATTACGCATGTGCAGACATTATTTGTAGGCAGTTATTTGCAGATCACGTGATGGGCTCTCGGCCAATGACAAGGAAGGACAAGAAGTAAAATAAATAAATAAAAAATATTTTTTTAGCGAAATGTTCAGCTAAAAAATCTGCCAAGTTCAGGGAACTGGACTGAAGTTAAGTTGTAATTAGGTCGTTCGAATAAATTACAAAAGTTGAATTATTTTTTAACTTGAATTGAGATAAATAACGAATTGTAATATAGTAATTGAACTGAAAGAGATCGTTAAACGAACTATGACTAGTAAAGAAAATGAAACTTTCCAACGTGAATATGTTTTGTGACTATTATCTATGAGCTATTATAAACTAAAAACACCTAATATGAGAGCTGTGGGAAGCGGTCTGCCCGTTATCTACTCAAGAGCGTAAGAGCAGAATATATTTGCAGCAAAACACTTTGACACTGTATGGTACTACGCATGAGCAGACTATAATTTGCGGGCAGTTATTTGCTGGTCATGTGGTGGGCTTGCAGCCAAAAAACAGAAGGGAAAACGGTATCGAATGATATGTTTCATTAATTGTCGAAAGAGCAAATAAACCACAAACGAATTGTTCTCAAAGAGTCAACAAGATTTCCTTTATGCTTTAGATTGTTTTTCAATATTTGCTTGTTAATTCTGCTGCCTAAGAAGCTCAGAACTTTGCATACTAAAGCTTTGTCCAAACGTACTCACAAGTAGCCGCAAGTTGAACTTGCGTAGAGACTTGCGCCGGGCGGCCAAACGGACTCGAAGGTTTCCCCGCAAGTCGTAATAACACCCATTTCAAGCCAGAAATATCCCGTCTTTCAGTAGCTAATAATAAGTGAATGCCGCGACACTCAACATGCGTTGTCTTGGGTTGAACTCGCAAGTTTCCTCGAAAAAAAAACAAAACAAAACAAAACAAAACAAAGCAAAAAACTTTTCAAAGCCATTTAACGCCGACATACCCTGTATGTCATTGGTTAATGGATTTGCGTGCAAATTTGATTTCGACCATAGTGAGCACAGCTCATCGCAAGTCAACGCAAGTGCAAGCAAGGCCTGGCCAAACGGAGTGACAAGTAAACCAAGGTTAGTTACGATTCCGTTTGGCCAGGGCTTCAAATTGTACTCTGGCTTTCAAAAATGACCGTCAATCGTATAGAATAAAATAACACAGATAACTCTATTTATAGACCGTAAAACTGATCAGACCTTATTACAAGTTAACGTCGATTGAGGTGTGTCATTCAGAGTTAGTCCGGAAACTGCTAGCATTAATTTTTATCATAAAGGCTCAGTATATTCCTTGGAATGATATCTTCGGTGCGTGCCATTCGTTTTTTTTGATCTGTAAAAGGTGGGCATATTTAGGAAAACTTTTAACGGATTTCAAAAAGAAGGCAATGGCTTAATTAAACTATCTCCAGCGGAACAGTTGAATACGTGTCCTTTTGTTCAGTCTTGTTTGACATGGGAAAGATGGCTGAAGGTATTGAGAGCTTCAACTTATCTCCTAAAAATGTTGACATAGATTTGCATTTGAGCATTAAAATGAGAGGTCGTGCCATGACGACCACTGAAAGCTGAGATTCGATATTTTTCGACATAAAAGGCGGCCGATGTACCCGCGCAATGTAAACAAAGCATACTGTTATTACCATATTTTTTCCTTTTTCATAGTTGAACTGAGTGTAGCCTTGTAAAAGCATAAAGTGATCTTCAAGCAAGTTTCTGTTCGGTTCTCACAAACAGTAACTGCAGAAAAACAACAAACCGGCATGGGTTGTGAAATTGTGTTTTTTGTGTTCAAAGCGGCGCACGTACCTACTGTTTTCTATAAAAGAAGATTTTCTTATCCTGTCAAAGAATTAAAAATATATTATTTATTTGCGTGAAACCAGCCGGGAAAAGGTATACGTATTCTGATCACTCTGCTTTCATGGTTGTCCTAGCATGTTTAGCAATCGTAACCAGTATTGGTGCATTCATGGAATCAATCGAATAAACACATATAAATGTTGCCAAGTTTGACTCAAAGACTCCCGAAGGGTATCAGAGCTACCTTAACAACTGGAACACTTGCGATGGCCTAGAAGAGAAATATTTTCATCTCTCCTTCCCCCGAACTCGATGTTTCCTGATTTCGTACTGCGGCCTGAGAATCCCATGGCCAGATTCGTGAGTTACCCCTGCCAGCTAGTGAAAGTCTCGCAAATTTTCCAGCAATTTCAAAATTTGGTTTAAAAATGATAATAAACTGATAATAATTGTGCGAAATAATAATAATAATAATAATAATAATAATAATAATAATAATAATAAATCTTTAAACAGGAGGCTCCACTCACTACTGTGGTTTTCAGGGAGGTCCTGAAAATAAAATTAATGGCATAACTAAATAAATTAA
>OMLO01000601.1_pt1 | contig 24338 bp, 21 predicted proteins | sample 1674811 | NCBI WGS metagenome assembly OMLO01 (sample SAMN06265003, study PRJEB25207) | coral metagenome | isolation source: Coral host | place: Mexico:La Bocana,Puerto Morelos, Mexico | collected 2008-11-13
CACGTGCACCTCCGCCAACGTCATCTATTGCATAACTTGCACTTATTGCAAAAAGATATACATTGGCGAAACATGACGACGACTAGGTGACCGATTCAGAGAAACCCCGAGTCCGAAGGCAAAGCAAAGGTTAATGTCAGGTTCAACAAGTCGCAGTATCTCGAGGAAATGGAGTATCTTCAATCATAAGTTCCTGTGCGATATTATTGAAGTATTCTTTCTCTTCTCTTCTCCTTGTCCAGCCCCTGGTCTCCCCTCTACTTTCCCTTTTTCCATCCTCCTCTAATATTAAGGATAGCAACCACTCTTCTTTAACTTAAACCTTAAACCTGTGAAGTCTCACGTTCTGCCATATTGAAATCTCGGCTGAGTAAGGTACGCTGGGTAATTTTTTTGTTTGTGGAGTTTGATACGGTGTTTTATCAAACATGTTTTAACCGTTTGGCCACTCACTTCAACATCAGCATGTTTGGTCACCAAACAATGTTTGATGATGTTTGGTCGCCAAACATTTCCCGTTTTCGCTAGTATAACTGCGGAGAAATGTCACATTAGGCTGTCGAACGTTTCCTTCCCGAGATTCAGCTCGGTCAGTTCGTGTCCAGTCCCTACAGTTTATCTTTGCATGTATGTTCGCCATACCGGAATTTTAAAGGCTCTATCTTATTTTTGCTCGAAGCACCAATCCACAAGGCTTTTGTTTTCTTTTTATATTCTTTTTTTTCGTTTTATTCCTTGTTAAACTACGATGGCCCAAGAACAAAAGCCTTTATGATATTGTGCAAATATCCTTTTTGATCTTATACCTGTATCTCACAGGTACTAGTCCAGCCTAAACTACGAGCTGTCCGTTCAGGTTCTTGAATCCTCTGCGCAATAGGAAAATTTATAATTATGCAAATTAGGAAGGAAACCACTCAATCGTTCTTCTTTTGCTTCGGATTCGTGTCTGTAGGGGAATCCTTGTTTACAATATTTGCCTCATTAGCATAAGCATTTCGGTTTCTGATGGAGTTACAAATAAATCAGTTCTGAATATTGAAAGTTCATGGTATGATTAACTCTACCAGTGAATATGAGCCAGGTCTATTCAATACTTTTTGCGCAACACGGGTTAAAAAACTCAAAACTTTACAAAGAATGTATGAGCTCATTAGCGCTTTTGCCACCCAGAGATTTTGCAGTTTTTGAAAGACAATTTCTCCCTGAATATTGTACACAAAGAGCTAAAACTTCCACCATGTACTAAATTCCACTAGCTCTTTAGCTGCCTGGAGTCAATTTATATCTAACACTTTTCCTTCTGTACGTAAAGCCCTATGCAAATGAGCAAAAATGTAAATAATGACGTCAGCAAGGATCCCCCTATTCCCTGAGTGGTAGTCGGCTTAGGAAAACAACTTAGATAAGTGAAAGATGAATTATTCAACACGACACGAGCGTGGGACAAAGAAAATATCTGAGCTCCTGGAGTAACCGATAGAATCTAGACGGGAATCGAACCCATGACCTCCCGAATACATGGCGGGCTCCACTGAGCTACGAGAATTCATGGAGAGCAAGGTTATTTAACTGAGTTCATATGTGACAGGCGCCCTGCCTACTGCTAGGATCAGCACTGCAAAATTCATCGTGAGTAGTGATAAGTGAATAAAGATGGTGGATTTTCGGCCTGTCACATATGAACTCAGTTAAATGACCTTGCTCTTTTTGAGTTCTTGTAGCTCAGTGGATAGAGCGCCCGCCATGTGTTCGGGAGGTCATGGGTTCGACTCCTGTCGGGTACTCAGATATTTTCTTTGTTCCACGCTCGTGTCATGTTGAATATTTCATCTTTCACTTTTCATTACCGAGCTCAAAATTCACCATCATTATTCACTTATCAACTTAGATAAGATACAACGGTGACCAATCTATTCCGTGTCTGTTTCTTCACTCTTTTCTATCTTCAATACGCCTCTCTACTAAGGTCATTTGAAGATGGCGGAGATTTTAAAGGTGTGTAATTACTATTCTTGCAAAGAAAAAAACTACGAACAAAGTATTTTAGGTGCACGGAATACCGAATGATCTCTCCAGGAGATCTGGACTTCAACTTGTAAACTACGATTTGTTTCATTTTCAGCACGAACAGTTTGTTGCTCGCTGTACATTAGAGACCATAATCATAGTCTTTTGCTGTACAGTAATATGATATACCTTTAAATTCCAGTTCGAACACGACCATGAGAATTCTTCGCGAAGTAGAATAAATATTATCAGGCACCAGAGACTAAATTATGATGCTCACAAATGGGACATGGAAGCTGTGTGGAATATATTATGCATGATTAACAATTTTACGGCACGCAAAGTAGACTACCAAACATTTTTCCCTCTCGTTTATAATCGCCGTGATCACTCCAGCAAAAGTTGAGTGATCTGTAAGATTAACTTTTTCAGTGGTCCAACGATCACTTCGGGATTTAAAAAATACCTCGCAACACCGATCGCAACACCTGGATAAAACAACGACATTCTGCATTCTGTTATTCTGCATTCCATCGCTTGATCGCTGTACATCTCTGAAGTGAGGTTTTTCATACGATCAAACCAATCGTTTAACTTCTTTTGCAGTGACGGAGGCAATCATGCGGACACCAGCCTTAAACGAGCACAGGCATGATATTTTGAATCAATTGGGAATCTGAAAATAGTAGTTTAGTAACATAGAAAAATACCTAAAAATTTAATAGTTACCCATAAAGAAACAAGGATCGTTAAGGATGGGGAAGATTGAAACGGATACAAAGAACTGGAAAGGTTTGTCTTAGCTTTTCAACATGCGCAAACCGCAATAAGCAAGTCTCACGTGACGTCATGGCTTTTTATAAAAAAACACGTGATCACTATCAAGGAAGATAGCACTCTTTCCTCTCCAATTACACATCATCAGTAGATTAAGAAGACAATCACGGTAAATGTCATTGTAAAGGTTTTCCTTTACACCTGTCTTGCAAAGTAGCCGTTTGTTTGTAAAAATAAGTTATTGTCTGACACAGCTGTAGCGCACGAGGTTGAAACTATGATTTTATTTAGAAACAAAGCATTTTTGTTTTAATGAAATCAAGAAATAAACCAGTGCATGAACCATAAACAATGACCTTGATTTTGAAAAGAAACTAGACCACAATGAAAAAGGGAAATAAGAAAAGAGGATTGAAAGATCTACACAGACTTATGTCAGTAAATTCACTGTCTAACCGGGAAACATAAACAGTAAAAAATGTACGCACGGAAGTGTGATACTGAATTTACTGACTGATAAGGCGTACTATAAGGCGTATCAGTTGCTCCATTATTACCAAGCGTAAGAGTATCACTTTCGAGATAATGTCAATGTGTCCCACGGCCCTCCGAAAGTGAAAAATTAGTCCCACTTCCGATATTTTAATTGAGGAAATCAGTAATCCACGTACCAGCCCAGAAAAAAATCCTCTCTACTTTTCATTGATCCAAGTTCAAAGCTTTAATGTCCCCTCCTATTGCTACAAATCCTTTCTAAGAATTTAGCAGCAAATCAAGATATCACCCAAGTTGGTAATTTTTCGTAATTTTCGCACCTGCCCACCCGATAATACATGTGCACAATATTGTAAGTCCGAGAATCGATACATCGATCAGACTTGTGCTTTATATTAAGACATATAGGGGCGGATGGACTGAAAGATATCTGAATAGGTGACAAAAGCCGGAAAAAAGGCCGATTTAGTTGTACAGCTTACTTTCCGATCGGAAGAGACAACTCCTCTTTTAGTTTTTGACAATAAAAGCAATTAGCACTGGTATAAGCAAAAGGAAATCAGCAAATGTGTTTGTCGAAAACGGAATTTATCAAACCTTAAACTACTTGTCTGGAGGGCAGGATGTTAACAGATATTTTCAAATCGAATTGAACGCCTTACGTCCATATTCCTCACGGGCTTTGGAAGCACGATTTGCTGACTTGCTCAAGAAGCAGTTAGCGTGATGCCCTATAGCCTTGTTTGATTTTTCAAAGAATTCTTAACAAAAAGATCTTAAAGAAGCTCGCGAACGCCTGCCAACACAATTTGCGGGTTCTTGATAAAAAAAACTGCGTGTGATGAAAATATACAACAGTTCATTTACACTTGTTGCTAGATAAAGCATACTCTTAGGCAACTGACTTGCCCTTTAGTATCTGTTTTACAGTGAACTCTGTCTACACCTTTTCTGAAGATAATCTCTCTTTTGTTAAAGAAGTTACTTGGTGAAAATTGTCTTCTGAAAAAGCGAAGAAATCGGATCATAAGGGAATTAAATTTATCCTTCAATGAAACGACCGTCGTACAATGTCATCTTAAAAATTGTACGTTACCAAGTGAAAGAAATCATTTTCGCTCCTTTTTTAACCTCGCTCTTGAGCCCATCTTCTCTATAAACGACTGGCATCATAAAACCATGCACTCTACATAAAATATTTAGCATTTAATTCTATCCTCTGACATCAATTAAGTTATTGGATTGGCTTTTTTGACCACTGGACTACTTCTTCACTGTGTAGTTTGTCATTGTAGTTTGTCATCATGGTAAAAATTAAACCTCCACATAGTCGTAACCGTGGAATGTTTAAATCTTTCAAGGAGAGACATAAGCTATGAGCTCTAACACTATTAAGTCATTACAAGTTCCAGAAAAGCCTGTTTTAATGTAACAAAACACACATTTGCTTTCTTATCGGCCAATCAGATGGAAGAACTCGACAGACTTTCCCGCGCTTTCCAGTGTACATGAGAACTACGATTGGTGGGTTTATTCATTATCAGACCTTGTGTAAGGGAGGCTGTGGTTCATTCAAGTCATTGCAAAACGGCTATGATATTTCATTAGGATCCATTAGAGATTTTGGTTTTCTATGACACAGAGCCACGAACACTTTCTAAGATACGTGACTAACGAGTTGATGTCTGCTGAGAAATCGGCGTCAACTTCTAGTAACTCAACAGTTTTGAGTGTTCTGCTCCGGTGCCTTTTGTTTGAAATCGCTGAAGCGTTTATTTAGTCTGCTTCACTCAATTGACAGAAACAATCAAAATTCAGCATGACGGAAAACTCATAACGTATTTGTGTGTACAATTCAGCAAATGAAAGACTCTCCTTAGAAGGCAATGTAAAGTTTTTTTTATCAAGCATTACTAGTGAAGCGATTCGATGTTCACGTCGTACATAACCGACAAACATGTACAAGATGCTTGAGGATGTCATGACAAGTCAACAAAGCAAAGTTAACAAACCCCTGTCATGTTACTTTTTATAGAGTTGCGGGTCGTCAGTCAATAACATGACAGTATTGCATGGGTCGCGCCCATAAGATACGTACCAATATTTACCTGTGCACGCCAAACAGAGAAACGTGCACTGAAAAATACCTCTAACCAATTGGAATTGAACCTGGAAACTGGATACTTACAACGAAGCGTATTTCGCTTCTTACCTTTGCCTAATTTGCTTAAACGTGAAAACAAAACGTCGCTTTAATTCCAGCACATTTGCATAGATTTTAAGTAGCCCTGTTCCGGTTTGCTGCGCACCAGTAACCTCCTCTCATGCGGCAAACATCATTAATTATCAACAAAGCCAATTATGCTTTTATCGCGCAATAAAGGATTCTTCGAAGGTGAGTATGGAAGACCGTTTCACGAGGTCTACCAGTCAGCTCATAACCCTGCTGTTCAACCGGTGTTTTGACAAAGAAATCGCCATATTTCGCACAACACCCACTATTTTGATTGCACGTGCTTCACAGTTCAAGCGCTAACTCGCTCGCTGATTGGCTACGGACCAGATGTCTCGCACAATAGAGCACGAGAAAAGAAGTGTGTGGGAAGGTGTGAAATGCATTTTTCCCACGGGTTTTAACGCCACGAGGCCACTCGAACCGTCAATATTTACAAACTCATTCATTTTCTTTTGTTTCGATGCTCCTTCATAAACATGCACATCAAGAATCTGATTTGACAGCAGGATTTATGCGATTTTTGATGTTATTTTTCTTCCTTTTCCAACACGCCTAATTTCCACGCAATGAACTAACTACTTTGCAAGCCCTCCTACATAAACCTATTTAACAACTGGCGACAAAACATATTCACACTAATTGATAATTGTAGCGTGCTCCACAACACAGATAATAAACCTGTAGCTGTCTGCTAGGTTTCTCAAATTGGGCGAATGTCCAAATACAGCGCCACAAGCGTAAACAATTGTTCAGACTTTTGTATCATTCCGTGCAATGAAATTGTTTGTGGAATCGTACAAAAATTCTGGAAAAAAATACAACCACCAAAACACACCTGTATGCTTCTTTTTGCAATTCAAGGTTTTATTTTCCATCCCAAAATACTCTGTTATCGTTTATAACACAGTTACTTAATGAATTCCAGGTAAAAGTTATAAAAATAATATACGGGGTTAGTACGGAAGCAACTCATCGGTTACAACAATCACTAAAACCGGCTTGAAAACCCTTATACTGCTGACAAGAACTCAAAATACCTCGAGTACATTGTCGAAAACGAGTGGCGAAACGGTGGGGCATAAATGCTCTTCAATGTACAAAAAATGTATTTACAGTCTTAAGTTTCCCTAATTACATCTTAAAAATATATTAAACTTTTCTATAGCTCTATGTGTTAAGTTCCAACAAGAGATTCGATTATTCGTCTATAAATCAATTGAATTTAAAAAAAAAAAAAAAAAGAAAGAAAGCAGTTATTATTCCACCTCATCATATATGTGTGGTTTGTTAGTTTAGGAGCAGTATTGACTCACTGCAATTTGCATTCCTCAAAAATACCACAACAGGTTATTATCTCGGCAGAAACACTGATCAAAGTCGTATTTAACTTCAGTCTATTTATTCTTTCCCGTTATTGTAAACTCAATTAGTACGTCTTCTATAAAAATTAAACGCGTTTGACACGACAGGGTTGCGAGATTATTTGTTAAAGGTTACCCCCTAGTAAAGCGTTGATTAAAATCATCTACAACTCGACGTGTCTGTTTTTCTCCGCCCCTGTATTCGCCGCAAAAAAATCTGGTGTGTACGAATAGTTGTAAGAAATAACTAAAATATTAAAATACAGTAGTATTAATAAATAACTCGAAAGGACTAATAACATTATTGTATACAATAAACACGGTAGTTTCACCAAACATACGTTTTTCATTGTAACACAATTTTCACCACGTAAAGAATATTAACTACAACAGGTAGTGGAGTTCGCCATAAGACATAGTAACCTTTTTTGTAAAAAAGATTGAATCGTGGCATTCCACATAAGCGCGCATAAAATAGTCACCGCTTTTAAAAAACAACGGCCAAAATTCACACAACGCTACCAAGACATTAAGAGGATAGCGGAAGGGAAAAATATGCTATTTGTTTGTGTGAATTGTGACTGATGTTTGGATGACCACGCAAGGTTTCTGTCGAAGTGTTCCGTGACACCTATAGTTTGACTACAAGTTACCGCAAGTAAAAGGTTATAGGATCGTGGCTCCACTAACAAATGAAAACAACGTGAAAACAACATCTATAGTGACGACTCTCATTTGGACAGTGGACAACGAAGTCATGGTAACAACACGAAAAGTACACATTCACTGACTAGCACGAAGACGATGATGATGACGAGGACCACTGCCCCGGCGAATCAGGGGAAGGGGTTGGGAACGACGAAACAAACTTCTGAGGTGACGACTCGTAGCCGTTAACAAACGAGCGAGCTTGTGGCTGCGAAGGGAGCCTTTCTCCGCCCGCAAAAACAAGTTGGTGATTATGTAACTGCAATTGCTGATGATACATCGAGTAATCGCCATTTTGGTAGTCCTTTCTTGGCGGCATCAAGTTTCCTCCTCCTCCTCCGCCGCCGCCGGGGAGCATGTTGGAGTTCGTAATAGCCTGATAGGAAGCCAATTGCGAAGGCGTCGTATTAGGAGGCTTCTGTGCAGAGTGAAAAGTTCTTCCATTAAACACTAGAGGCCGAGAGTCCTGGATTGGCAGACCGCCATTGAGCAAGTCCGGTGAACTTTGCGCCGAGTAAAGTCTCTGACCCTCTAGAGGGTCCACCACACGCCTCGCGGGCGGTGCCGCATTCGGTACGTACATACAGTCTGAAGTAGTAGGCACAATGTGGTCCACAACGGTCAACGGCCCTATTGCTGTGCTTGGAGGGAACCCGCACATGGACATGTCCGCAGGATCGTTAAAAGGATCTATGCCGTCCAGCGACAAATCATCCCACCCGATTTCGACTTCCTCCAAGCCCGCCAAGTCGGCCGGAGATAATATTTCTAAAGGTTCTAATGGTGAAGGCGGCTGCGTATCAAGCGAATTGGGAGCCTGAAGCGGTGACAAGGTAGTCGAATCCCCAGGCGAAATACCCGTGCTCCCGAGAGGAGAAAGTCCGTTTGTTATCGGTACACAATTAGGCGAAAACGCCTGTTGCTGTCCGGTAGCACAAGAAGTTGCCAAATTAGGCGGCGAGAGCGTTGTCACAGTGCTCATGGCAGGGTATACTTCCTCATCGGGACGTGTCTTCTTCCGCTTCCGTTTTGCATTATTGTTATTATTATTACTTCCTGAAGCAGTCGACCTGGGTCGTGTTCCAGGTGTTCTGTTGACCGTCGTCTTGGGACGCGCCGGTTGGAAATGAGCCACCAAGGAAGGCGCGCCGCCATTATGAATTTCAACCGCAGGAGGAGATGTTGCGGGAGGAGAAGCCATACTTGCGAGCGGCGATTTTTGCCCCTCGGGGGGTGAGGTGGGAGCTGGCACAGCCTTGGGCGAGTTACAGCCTAACGACCAATCCGTGAGCAATTCCACAATGTCGTGATGATGCCTTTGTTTTGCGATATCTTCCGGTGTCATATCCATACTATCCGCGACTTTGCGGTTAGCATAGTTCACTAATAGATGACGTACGGTCTGGATACTTCCCTCGCGACAGCCAAGGAACAACGGCGTTTGACCCTACAAGGTAACAAAACGGATTTTAGAAGAGAAGCGAAAATCCTTACCATCTCGCTAGCCTGGGTCAAAATGATTGCATGTCAAGTTATATTTCAGCTGACCTTTTCATCTTGAGCATCCTTCTTGGCGCCATTCCGCAGAAGTTCTTTGGTCACTTCCAAGCTGTTCACTGAGGCAGCCCAATGCAGCGCGGATTTCCCTATAAACACATAAATCGACGGTATCAGAGACAATGGCGAACGCTCAAATCCTCAATCTCCTAGATAACGGAAAAAGTGTGTCAAGCACATACCTTGATTATCAGCACTGTTGACCTTTACGCCGGCTTTGATGAGGTGACGCACGAGATCTGGCAAGTCATGCCTTGCAGCCAGGATAAGCGGTGTAGTACCATCGTCCATTCTAGCTTCAAGATCGGTAGCACGATTTCGTAGCAAGATCTTAACGACAAAAGAAACAATACCGTTTAGGAAAAAAACATCGAGAATGAAGCGTTTTCTTTGTCGTTAACAGCAAGGAAAGTTCCTGTTACATAACTACTTAATGAACATGCAATATCAATTTTTACTTAACGGAATATGAATATCACTTCGTATTTACCTGAAACACTCCCTGAGCATCAGCGCCAATGGCTAAGTGTAAAGGTGTGCGGTTGAGTCGATCCCGTGAGTTAGCATCAGCTGTATGATCCAGCAGACGTTTAGCAACATCAGCTCTGGAATGCCGAGCGGCAAGATGAAGCGGCGTCTCACCTTGGTCCGTCTTCGTTCCATAGCTTGCCCCGAGAGACAGCAGATCCGAGACCATTGCTCCTCCACTGTCGTCGCTGTCTTTATCATCATCCAGGCTGCTGCCATCACCGTACCCGCCGCGACATGAAGCCAAGTGCAAGGCCGTCATTCCACCGGGGCCTCTGGCATCCACCTCTATGTTTGGTGCTCCTCGCTCGCCACTGCCCTCCTGTGGAGGGGTCAGAGCCAGCGATGGGTTGCGTACAGTCACATCCGCTGCTTGCTTGTGAAGGCTGGTCCATTTACGCGTGTCTTCTCCGTTGTCCAACTTGACGCGCTTAGATTCTCTGGGAGGGGTCAGGTCTGATCGGCTGCTCTCGCCATCCGCACAAGCACCTTCTTCGTCAATTTCTGAAGAACTTTTGCTCATTGATCTGGGGGAAAAGAGAACAACGAAATAAGAGACAACTGTTCCTTTCTTAAACCTAGTGTCTCTCAGGCTTGTAGACGTCCAGATGTCACAGGGACAAAAAGTTTACCTCATGGACACTTCCTGGCCGACGGGTTCACGCCTCGTGGAAGGCTGTCGTCGAGGTCGATGTCTTGGAAAACCTTCAGGTACCCACAGCTTGGCGTACACCCTCTTGGCACCAGCCAAGACTCCAACAATAAACAGAGGAATACCCACACACAGCATTGCAATGTAAAGTGGCGACAGAGCAGGAAGATCCGGGATTGGGGGTGGGGAGGGGGTCGGAGTAGCCTCGTCAACTGAAAAGAGAAAAATTCATCAGATCAATGCCAATGGTTAATGTCGCTCTCTGCTCTAATTGGCTTTTTGCGAAACGTTTAATAGACGACAACGCGTGACGTCGGTGACGAACGGTTTTACGCCTTGAACAAAGCAACGTTTATGCTCTTACGCTTCTGGAACGCAATTCGAACAAACAGAATTAGACCCACTCACACTGCGTTAAAGGTAAAATTAAAACCATTACCTCTCACTTGATACACGGGGTAAGGTAGGTCTAACTTGCCAGAGGACTGCAATGCACCGAGGTAGCGCGCTGCCTGCAAACCCAACAAGGTTCAGTTAATCCCGGCAATTAAACTAGAAGTAACAAATCAACAGACACGACCATATTTGAAGGTGAACTTACATCGCTCGCTTTGTAGATACAAGTGTGTCCTGAGCAGCCTCTCCGGTCGAGATTCGCGTGAACTTCCGTTCTTTAAGCATAAAACCAACAGAGAAAACAGTTAATTCACTGCTCGCTATGTTACGTACTAGGATTTCATTTACAAACCATCCCGTAGAGCATAAAAAACCGCGCCACCCGGAAGTACAGCTCACTGGCAGACTTCCATTTGAATGGTCAAACAGGATTTCATCCACAGCCTTTCACGTTAAAACCACCTTGTAAAACATAATAAACAGTAGCAGATAAAAGTGCTGCTAAATCGCTCTTGTTTCACTGGAGCGATAACCATAGTTACCTCTGGCAGTGAAAGAGCTACATATAAAGTGCACTCACACAGAACACACTTGCTGACTTACTGAACAATCACCGAACACTTACCCTTTTGTGGACCCTTCTGCTGCGCGCCTGACAACATAATGAGTCAGCTTGAGGATAGCATGTCGGCGAGAGCGCTGTTTCAGGGCCGCACTAGGGGAAGGAATGGTCACGGGATAAATCATCTGCTTGTTATCCTTTTTCTTGATAAATGCTATGGTTTCCAACACTGCAGAAAGTTCTCTCATGAAAATTCTCGACCCATTCCTGAACGTGTCTGGCGTTACCAACAGCACAAGCACAAGCGTTTGTTCACCCTAGAACATTTAAGAACGACAACTTCATTTACCATTGCCACAAAACGCAGAGGAAAACGACTGTTACCATACTCTAATGTTCTTCTACTATAAACAGTCGAAAACAATTTCACCCACCAATTCAGGACTCCCTGTTTCACAGTCTAAACCATCCTTTAAGCAGGCTTCATTGTTGCAGATCGGATCACACCATGCATTTTCAAAGAGTTCAGCACAATTGTCGTTATTGCTACAATTGAGATAAAAACAATTGAAGTTAGGCGTTGTGAGTCCGTCCGTACGACAAAAAGAGTTCATTGAAGAGTCACGGGGGTCACCCATGTTCCCCTCAAAAACTGAAATGGCAAAAAAAAGAGAGAAAGGGACTCAGCAACTCCTTGGGGACACATGTTCTCCTGATTAAGTAATACTGGAGACAGACACAGAAAGGGTTACAGGGTGATCTGGGTATCATACCTGCATTTCTTTTTAGGAGGGCTGCAATCAAAGCCATCAAAAAGACACTCTACTTTGTTGCAGTGTTTGTTGCATTCACCATTTTTGAAGACTTCGTAGCAGAATTTTCCAGATTCCGTCAGTGCAGAGCAATTTTTCCATGGTTCAATACCAAGCGAACAGGAAGTACCGTCCCAGTTACAAGAACGAGTGTTGCATCTTTGCTAAATTCAAAATAAAGGAAACAGGCACGAAGCTGTCAGAATCCACAAATAAATAAGCAAAGTATCATGGCAGCACTTCGTTTTTGAGAAATTTACCATTTTGAAAACTATCCCGCATGAGTGAGGCATCCTTTATCCTCAGACAAATTACACACACTTCAGTGCGATATACCACTACTTGAAACCAAGTAAGAATAACAGGGTACATTCAAGTATGCTTTGCTATTTTAGTAGGATGGCTCATATGGCCAGTGCTCAGATCCAGCTTTTACAGTACGAGGCAATCTAATTGGAGATTGGAGACGTTTAAGATTAAGTCATTACATATATCAGCCTTCTCCTGCAGTTTGTCATTTTCAGAAGTGAAGAGAATGATGTTGCAATCTTGACACCCTAATGAAAATGTGTCAGCTCACATAACAACAATTATGCCTTTTTGTCGTCAAACAATTGGACACACGAAAAACATATCAACTTACACTGCATGGCCCTCCATCAAACTTCTTTGCACAGTCATCATAAGGGCAATTTGCTTCTTGTTCACAGTTTGTACCGTTAAAATTGTCTAAAAGAAGGTACAATTTCTTGATTAAAATCTTATTCATACACACAGTGTACTTAAAATAACATCAAAATATGAAATAAACAGAGGGGCAAGGCCAAACCCATTCTCAAGTTTCTATAAATAATCTTCATGCCATTAACAAACTTTTGTTCCCAGTTAAACAATAACTCAGTTAAATGTATAATCAAGCCTGATCTTTCACCCAGTTTAACGTTAATAAATTCATACACAAGAGTTAATTTACATCCTGTGCATTCCACTGCCCCAGGGCAACTGATCCAAACAATCACTTCCTCAAACCTGACACAAAACGTCTGCTTAACAATGCATTGATTACATCTAGCCCTGCTTTCTCCACACAAACACTGTAATTAAGCCTTACTTAAGATTACAACATAAAGGCAGTGGCATCTGAGCTTTCCAATTCTAGACCTTGGTACCAATAGGTTAACCAGCCATGACAAACATCACTTTGAGCTTAATTGTTTCCCTTGTTCAATAGAGTCTAGACACCAGAGATTCGCTCCAATATTCCCACACTGATGACACAGCTATTCAAAGTCCATGAAGTGTGTGGCAAGTTGGTTGTTATTTGTGAAAAACTAATCAGAGACACTACACTTATCCTGGAGAGCTTAATCATTGACATAACATTTCATGAGTGAAAGAAAAACTGAGCATGCAAACATATGTTGAGAGTGAAATAAAGTGCTCAGGTTTACCTGGACATTTACACCTGTAGTGACCTAACATGTCTTCACATGTACCACCATGCATGCAGGGACTGCTTTTGCACTCATCCACATCCTGTTCACAGTTTGTTCCGGTGTATCCAATGGGGCACTTACAAGTGTATGAACCAAATCCATCCTCGCAAGTTGCTCCATTCTGGCAAGGTGTGGAGAGACAGTCATCCTGGTTCCACTCACACATTCGACCATTCACTCCATGCATACAAGAGCATGAGAAACTACCATTGACATGTGTCAGACAGGTGCCACTATTGAGGCAAGGATAATCTGAACATGAGGAGACTGCACGCTCACAGTTTAATCCTGAAAATCCCTTCTGGCAGATGCAAGTATATTTGCTGGCACCATCTTTGCATTCTGCTCCATTCTGACAGGGATTTGACAAACACTCATTTATGTTAAAGTCGCAGTTCTTGCCCAGAAATCCAGGCTTGCACATGCAGCGATAATCGTTATCAGGCAGTGAATAACATTTGTCAGTGCCTAGAGGAGAACAAGGGTTAGAAGCACATTCGTCAATGTCCACTTCGCAACGCAATCCTGAATATCCTTCTCTGCACAGACAGGAGAAACTTTCCAAACCATCTTGACAAGTACCGCCATTGAAGCAAGCATTCATTGGACAATCATCAGGATTTTTTTTGCATGTATTACCAACATATCCAACAGGACATGAACAGTAAAAATCATCAACAAGATCAGTACACGATCCACCATTGTGGCATGGGCTTGAAGCACAATCATCAACATTTATTTCACAGTTGTCACCAACAAAACCTTTGAAACAGCTGCAAGAGTAGTTTGACACTCCGTCAATACAACTGGCACCATTTTTACAAGGTCCACTGGCACAATCATTGATGTTGACTTCACAATAGCTTCCTGTAAAGCCAGGGGCACATGAACAGGATTGCATATCCTGGCATGTTCCTCCATTCAAACACACATCACTCCTTGAAGTTCTGGCCTCAGCACAGGTAATATTCTCGACATCACAAATAACACCTTTGAATCCAGAGAGACAGTCACACTGAAAAGCAGCCCCAATCTGCTTACATGTCCCACCATTTTTACACGGGGAGTTCTGACACCAATCAATTATATTTTCACAACGTATTCCAGTGTAACCAGGTTTACAGTAACAGCGGTATGACGCAATTTCGTCGACACAAGTGGCTTCATTCTGACAAGGGGATGATCTGCACTCATCTATATGCTGTTCACACCTTCGTCCAGAGAAGCCAGGTGCACATTCACAAAAGAAATCATTCACTCTGTCGACACAGGTTGACCCTTGTAAACAGGGGCTACAACAGAAAGCAAGAAAGCATATAAACTTAGTCAAACTTTTGAAAATAAACACTTATTAATAATAATTATTCTTATTCTTATTACAGTAATAAGATTCCACACTGCAAGTTTGGTGGTAAACTACTACTGTATGTAAGACCAATTGACTAAAATACAATGAGCACTACTTTCATGTCACTTTTTTTTCTCTTAGTTTTTTTGCCCACTTTTAAGTGTAACAAGGCACTGCTGGCAGTGAAAAGATGACTACTGGAATCCTTGGGTCTGGTTTACCACCCAGCCCACCCCACCTTCCTGAGTAACTAATTAAAGTAACTAAAGTAAAGTAACTAAAGTGTATGGAGACCACTTCCGGTACTAATTGAACCACAATCTTTCTTAAGGAAATCTTCAACAAGTAATACAAAAAACTCACCTGGATTTACAATCGTCAATATTGATGTCACAGTTAGCACCTGTGTAGCCAGCATAGCAATCACAAATATACCTGTTGACCCCATCTCTACACTGACCATGTAAGCAGGGGTTTGAAGCACATTCATCGATATTAACCTCACACAACTGCCCACCATACCCAGGCATGCATTTACATGAGTAGCCATATTGTTGTGAGACACAAGTTGCACCATTTTTGCACTGGTTTCCAAGACAGCTGTCAATTATGGTCTCACAGCTTCTACCTATCAGTTTGAAGAAGAAAAAGGAGAAAACCACTTAAAGGAATGCTGCAACATGTTCCCAGGAGGTACACTTTTCAAGCTCCTGGTGCCCCCCCCAATACTGTGAAAGTGCACTTTTCCTTCCTTACATGTGGGACGTCTATATATGTTTAACTACCATAAACACTCGTGTATAAGCCGCACTTGTGTATAAGCCGCACCCCCAACTTTCAGGCATGATTTTGGGAAAAACTTACGAGAAAGCACTCTCACAAAAAAAAAGCTGATCGTATATGCAGCGACATTAATAAGTCAAACAACTCTCAAAATGCCTTTTAAAAACGTTTTTATTTGATTTCCCTGACTGACAACAGTTGTCTTCATTGCTAAGGTCCACAGTTGCAAGGAAAACGATGGAATTTGAACAAAAATAAAGCCCAGGAGAACGATGCAAAACAATAGCTTGGTAACCACGCAACATGAAATGTTTGCTTTCGCATCAGCTGTGCATGGATATCATGTTTATCAAGACGTCTGGAAGCCATCGATCCAAGAAATACTTGTTGCTAATCGAGAGTTTGACAACCCTATGGACAAGCACACCGTGAAAGTAGTGCTGAACGGCCGGCCATTTGCCTCGCAAGTTCTCCTGAATAGCGTGGTATTTTTTGCATGTAGTGGCAAAGTGATCGGTCACAGACGACATTTGTAAGCAGCTGTGCAGAGGAATTCTATGCCAGTTAGAGTTTACCTGCTCAAACATACTGCAAATGAAACGCTTGAAAGAATTACTGGCGAACAAGATTTCAAACAAATGGCCCCTTAAGGAGCCATCACTTCTACCGAAAGCAATGATTAACAAAAGATTTAAATATGTTTTATCTTCATTCACTGAAGGTTTTCAGTTCAATTTGTGACCCCTACAAGCCCTTTTACTCCCTCTGAAAGCAATTGTCTCGTGTATAAGCCGCACCCGCGATTTTTGGCCCAAAACTTAAGCAAAAAAGTGCGGCTTATGTGGTACTTTATGAAATCACCAGCAGAAAAATTAATTGAAGATATACTGAACACAAACCTGTAAAACCCGCCTGACATTGACAATGATACTGGGCAACACCATCTGTACAAGTTCCCCCATTTCGGCAAGGTTGTGATGAACACTCGTCGTAGTTACTATCACAGTGGCGGCCATGAAAACCAGGATGGCACTTACAGTAGTAAGCATCAAGTTCATCGATACATGTCCCACCATTATTGCAAGAAACTCCTATGCAGTCATCAATATTGTGCTCACATCTTGTACCTTTAAACAGAATGGAAGTTACTCATGACATAAAGAAAAAGTAACATCTGCAACTGTCCAAACGGTTTTCAAACTCTTTAAATCTCATTAAATAATTGCATTTTATGTTTTTTGCTCATACTAATGTTGTAAGGAAAAATTTGCATGTAACACTGACCACCTCTGAAAAATAATACCCACAAAGGTAAATTTTCAGGCAACTTACCACTCGTTCCTTGAGGACATTTACACTGAAACCCATTTTGTTTATTCTCACAGGTTCCGCCAAACATACATGGATTACTGGAACATTCGTCAAAATCTATATCACAGTTCTTTCCAGTGTAGCCTGGGGCACAGACACAGGAATAGCTGTTGACTCCATCAACACAAGTTCCATAGTGCTGACAAGGCAATGACTTACAGTCATCTATGTTGGTCTCGCACTGTTTACCAGTGAAGCCACTGGCACAAGAGCAAGTATAAGACGCAAGGCCATCAGAGCATGTAGCACCATTCTGACAAGGATTTGGGTTTGCACAGTCATCAATATTAATTTCACAGTTAGTTCCATTGAAACCAGTTTTACACTTGCACTTGTAACCATTCAGTTCATTAACGCACTGTCCTTCATTTTTACAAGGGTTGCTGCCACATTCATTTATGTCCACATCACATCTTTTGCCTGTCCACCCTTTTTGACAAACACATTTGAACTCATTGATGTAATCCAGGCACGTAATGCTGTTCTTGCATGGATTGGATGCACACTCATTAATGGGGGAGTCACACCTATCACCTGTAACAGCAGCACACAAAAATTATTTACTTCATGCCTATCGTTCACATATTTTTGTATAAATGTAGCTTGAGGAGCCCAAAATGTCTGGATTAGTCCTTCCTCTATTAATTCACATATGTAAGTCAAGGGCAGAAAAAAATATGACTGCGACTCTGTGTCCATTGTTAATTCTCTTTGTAGGTATTTAGCATTGTTTTCATTTCCTTCTTAAAAAGCCAACAAAAAAGAAAAAAATTACCAAGGCAAGAGCCTTGGCTTGCCCTACTATAGCCCATACTGGCTATAGCCCTGCAAGTGGGACGTTATATGATAATTACCTGTGTAACCTGGTACACACTGACATACGAATGATCCAGGTGTGTTGACACATGTGCCGCCATGGTGACACGGCGAAACACTACTGCTCATGCAGTCATCAATGTCAGTACTGCAATTTTTCCCAGTCCATCCCTTTGGGCAGTGACAATTATAACCTCCAAAGGGATCTGTTGCACATGTTGCATCTCCATAACATGGACTGAAGTAGCATTGATCAACAAACTGGCACACAGGACCTGCATAACAAAATGTTGTTTGACATATTAGTAAAAAACTCTGAACAAGCACCAGTCACATCAATATCAATGCAAAGCTCTACCACTTCAGGCAGCAAGTACTCTATTTAATTGATTTGTATTTGTCTTTAAAAAATGTAAGGTTGAATCAATGCTCAATGCTTACATGTACATTTGTATATTAGTGCAAGATATAAGAAATATTTCCACAATTTTAGTGACTTTTATTAGCTAGTCCATTCCAAGTTTCAATACAGTACATAGTTAGGTGTTATAGAAAGTCCAAAGGTCACTCTAGATCTCTTACCTGTCCATCCTGGAGGACAGATGCAATTATATTTTCCAACTTTATCCACACAAGTGCCACCACTTAGACATGGGGGACTCCCATCTGGTTGAGTAATACAGTCATCCTTGTTGATGGAACAGTCAAATCCTTCCCAACCATAAATACATCGGCAATCATAGCCACCATAATAGTCTGTACAAGTTGCTCCATTTTTGCATGGATTTGATAGCACTAGACACTCATCAACATTATTCTCACAATGGTCCCCCGTGAAATTTGCAGGACAACTGTTAATGACAGACAATAAATTGTGACACATTTTGGCATGCATGTACGTCCATGTTTCCAAGTTGTATATTATAATAAATTATATTAGTTCTATAACAACTCTAAACATAAATTCAACCATGCCATACTAGTAACAAACCTAATTTCAAATATACATAGACAGTTTGGTCTTTTTGAAAATAATGGTAGCTTAAAGTCAAGTAATTTTAGGCAGATCTATTAATTAAAAAAAGAAAATGAAGAACTATCCAAATAAAAAAGCAAAATTACTTTTGAAATGATTGTCAGACACAGATGTATGCATACACTTATCCAAGTTTATTTAAAATAACCAAAAAGTACATGGAACAGGTCAAAACTGGAACAGACTTAACTTGGCTACTTAATTCAACACTTCTTTGGTCAAATGGAAATCACGTCTTCAGTGGCAATCTTCTCTGTACATATTAAGAAACACACAGATGGTACCAAAATGCCTGGCTCAAATTTATGTGACACAAGACTCTTTCACGACATCTGTTCACATCTTTCTGGGCCCTCAGGGTGTAAAAACCTAATTGACTTGTCAGAGCGAGTCACTGAGTTTTAATTTTGACAATATTTATTTTGAGGAAAGAGATTTCAATGTAGATTGGGCCCACACGCAATTACCCTACAATACATGTTTTCTTGTTCCTCCAGCAAACATTCTTGTTGCACTTCACTCTTGAAGCACACGCTTATTAATAAGACAACAAAACATTTGAACAAAACTTATAAGAACAATGGAAATCATGGTTTGTCAAACTGCCTGGTTGTACTTCATTGCATGAAATTTGACTTCCTGCTGTGAAAAAATTAATCCTCGATAAATCCATGATTTTGTTTTTGTTTAGCTCACCCAGTGAGGTTTGTGTTCTCATGTGTTCTGAGCACAACTTTAGAGATCACTCTCTTTAATTCCTTTTTTTACAGAATGTTGTATCATTCAGAAGGAAATAATGAAGATTACCTTGTCATATAGTAATAAATGGAACAAAACTAAGGATTCTTGCACCCTTAAAATAAGCTGGTTGAATTTTCAGCTAATTAAAATTCATCAGAATATATTATTACATAAATTAAATTAAAATAGAACATAAAAAATGAAAATACTATCAATGCAAAATAGCTAACCATAAGGAAATATGACGCATAGTATAGACTTTGTTTTAGAGACAATGTAAAGGCAAAAAAATAATCTTTTTTGGTCGCACATGAAAAGCTTATTAACTAATGTCATAATTAAAACAATTTGTACGTCTGTCAATTTTGATCACATTCCTTTCTCATATGAATCGCATTAAAAATCAAAAACAGCAACATGACTCATAGAACACTTATTTAAAACATGACAGGCTATTCCCTGGTAGTAACAATATCAAGAATAGATTTGTCCCCCCCCCCCAGGAAACATTGACTTTAAGCCATGCATTGCACATAGCTTATGTCATCCTCACTGCCTTAAAAAAAGTCCAAATTCTTGCAGCAACACCATGAACCTCTTTGAAGTCATCAATTGATGGATACACCCTGATCTATTTTCTTTTCAGAAAAGTTAGCAAATAATATCTGCTGTCTGTACATACAAATTATCAGAATCCCTATGGGACATAATCTTTACTTGAAAACAGCAAACAAGGTATAGCATTAAGCCACTAATAATTCACCAAGGTAAGGACATTCTGGCACGAAAATGCAAGTTTCCTATCATGCATGCAGCTGCTTACTAGCCTATGCAAAATCTCTGCATGTTTCAAACAATTGAGAAATAACAGTGAAAGCTACAATCATATTTCCTATTTGATTTTAACCACAGTGCCAAATATCACTGATGATTAAACTCTTAACCATAACGGTTTGGCAAAAACTAGATCAAACAACTTCCTCTGGTGGTTTGATTCCTACATATTGTAATTGACCATTCCTCTTTGAAAACGGATCTACTTTAATAACAACACATAATAAACGTCCAAGTTGATACGATTACGTAGTATCAAACTTTCGTCCTTTTGGCCAAGTAACAACAAAAATGTCCCCAAAATGTTATTAGTTAGCCTAAGGAATGTATGTCTGAATAAGGTTTGCTTCATCTTGTGTTTTAAAACAACCCTTTAAGTTCAAGTTTTGATCTTTTTCGACGATAAGAGGTTTGTGAATTCACAAAACATGGAAAGATTCTGTTTGAGGAGTGTTTTTACATGGATCTCCAGAAAAAGAAAGTACAAAAGACTGCCCATGCTAAACTGCGGAGTTATGGCCCGAAGTTACTGCACCAGTTCTTCGAACTGTCTTTCTTTATTCGTAAACCATATCAAACGTTCCTGGAATGAAACAAGCTATGTAAATATAGATTATTCAAAAACGCCAATAAAACTTAGGCAGAACTGTCGTTTTCGCAAATAAGAATTAATTATCAACTGAGACGAATTACGAAGTGACGAAAGATGACCAAAACAGCGTTAAGGCAAACAGGAAATCAGTTTCGAATTCCTCTTTCCTTTTTTCAGCTTTGAATTTCTATTATCCTTTTACAAAACGTTTTTGTCGTAGGTCTGACTTGTCAGGTACATCGATTCTTTTTGGAGACCATTGTTATTGGAATATTTAAACGACTGGCATGTTGAAACGAAAGAAGGGATTCGTGCAGCGACTATTTTGAGCTCAATAATCTTTCGCACTTTATTCCAGACCTAATCCCTCCGGAGACCACTTTCTGCCACAATTATAAATCCTGTTGAACGCGCGGGATTGGTCCATTTTGCGCAATAATAGCTACTAGCTCAGTGCGTAAATACTTTGTCAACTTGATCAACGCAAATCCAGTCCAACAATTCGTAAATTGGTTAAGCCCTGGGCAAGCTTCTGCGATCACTTTTTTTCTAGAGCATCTAGCTTGTAGCCGTTAAACTGAAGTCTTGAGAGTTCATACATAAAAGCCCTAGTAATTAGGCAAAGCTGTAGAAAACGTGTCGACGCTCCAAGCAAAGCTTACATCTAATATTTGCGGCGCTTCAGGAACGAACACAGTCTGTCACACACATCCGATGAAACTTTTCAACACCAATTTTCAATTAACTATCTTATTTAGTACACTTAAAACGGGTTTATTGAGGACAATTTTATGTTGAATAAAAACATCTGCTAAGCTTTCTTAATAATTCATGTTGTTTGCTGCCAGTGACTGTTTAAGAATACCCACAAACATGTGTCATTACCGTTGCTAGTAATGTTAATTTTGATTACGCGGAAAAGATCTGAAGGTTCTGTTAGCCTTATGCGAAGGAATATCAGCTGTGTTTCTAAATTCTGATTTCTTTACGACTTAAAGGCAGAAGGGTTCCTTCGTTCACACAAGTGAATATTGTAATTGAGTCTGTGGCATACACACAGAGTTGTGGTTTTTCGGTGCCTATTATTTACCAATCTAAATGCCGTGCTGTTCTTGGGGTGTTGAGCGTGCGAGGCTTACGAATTGACAAGACACAAAAAATAAGATCAAATAAAACCAAAAAGGCCCCCAAAAAAGCTACCTTACTAGAAAATGAGCTTTCGAAGCGATTACGAGACATGAATTTCTGTCTTGCTAAACAAACATCGCTCTGTCAACTCTGCGCGGAAACCATGCAGGCAAGAATTCACGTGCCGCACACAATCAAGACTAATAAGAAAAGCGTTGTCTTTAGCAAGGCAACTTGAGCGTTCGAAAAGAGCATACCTGCAATTGGCCTTTCCCTGGAATACTGAACATGTTCCACCGTTCTTGCAGTATCCGTCATAACACGTGGAGGCTGCAAGAGACAAACAAAAGGACGGAGTTGAGCCGAAAAGCCGTCAAAAGCCAGGTGGAACCTTAGAACAATACGCTTGAATGTTACAAGGTGAACAGAGACAGCTGTGCGATGGTGTAAGCTGCTCCTCATCCACTTCCCTGCTAGCAATCTGAGCAGCTTTCGATAAGCTCAGCCAGCTTTTTAGGGCCACATATTTGCGAAACTCAATTCTGCGGACAAAATTCCACAGGGGATCGTTCATCAAAAGGTTAACCTAATTTTCATGAGTGCTAATGCAATGTCCGGCAGAGTCCTGTCAAACTAATGTTAAATATCCTACCCAGATTCTACCCTTCGTAACTTTAAAGATACAGCACAATCTGTGCCGGATTCCCGTGTTAAACTACGACGAACGTAATTATCTGGGCGAAATGTAAATATAGCCGCAGTTAGACATAATGAAGTAGCGCCCCATGGAATGGAACCAACCGTCTTTTCAATTACAAAAACCCACTAGATTCTTCTTTCACATTAGAAACCTCTTTTCAAATCTTCAATCGTGAAATTCCCAAGCCAAAAGCGAGCGTTTGGCGCTGAAGCGGGCCAAGGTTCCAGTAAAGTGCATCTTTAAACGCCATTTATCCAAGAGTGGCATCCGACGGTTAATAATATGGCATCAGAGCACGCACTTCGAAAATAACTTTTCAACTTACCAAGCACCATCGGAATGAACACGATCGCTATAACATAGCCCTTCATTGCGAACTTGGCGTTCAATTCCTAAGATCGATCAACTTTTGCACTTCATCGGGTGAGTCGGACATCGAACCGTGAAAAGCACAGTATTCCCACGAACGATCGGAGTACTGAACGATAGAGTTTCACTACACTGAGCTCCCTAGCGGGCTTCCCACTGATTAATTTGCATATGCAATGAGCGCCGACCAATTTTAGTACAGTTGACGAGCGCGTCGCGCTCTTTCCTTTGTGGCCCAAGTGGCCAATCACAGAGCGCGGTCGTTGATTGACCAATGACACGGTATTTCTTTTGATTCTGCTGTAGTGCCGTGCTTTCGGGTGTCGTCACAGGGTTGCTTAATTGTCCCTACTGCCTAATTATAACATCAACTCGTGTAATTTGTGCAGCCAAGTGTACCTGCACTTCCATCCCCTTACACATCACAAGGGATAACTTAACGGGGGAAAAAATTCTGAAGACATGGGTCATTCCATGGGCAAGCAAATGTCGACACAAGTCCTTGGACACATTTTTGCCTCCAGTTAGTCTAGTCATAAGAAGCTTGGCGTGGTGCAGATTACATTCTAGGTAATAAACAACATATTTCATGTCAAGACAAGCTCGAAGTGCACGCGCACTGCTCTCGATGTGGTAACTCTAAAAGACAACTTTTCGGTACTCTTTGATTTTTTTACAAAGTCTCATCCTTGGTAAAAGACCATATCTATTTTATCTAGAGGTTACCCTTCATTCTACGTTTGTTTTGAAACGGCTTAATAGGCTTCGCCATTGTTTTCTCTTTTTGTCAAGGGTCTTTGACAGGGTTTCCATAGTTACTGAAGTTACATCCAAGGGGAAATTTTCCCACGGCTTACAGATAAGATATGAACGCGCAAACGGAAAGTAATCTATTGTAGCGGACTTGACAAAGTCGTCACCCCGGAAAGCTGGAGAAAAAATATACTCTGTATTCTGTTAGAAATAAACTGTACAAGTTCTCTAGAATACGATATTACAGTTCTTCTGTGGAAATCTTAGGTAGAAGCGA
>OMLO01000602.1_pt1 | contig 24330 bp, 14 predicted proteins | sample 1674811 | NCBI WGS metagenome assembly OMLO01 (sample SAMN06265003, study PRJEB25207) | coral metagenome | isolation source: Coral host | place: Mexico:La Bocana,Puerto Morelos, Mexico | collected 2008-11-13
CTGCGGATGAACACTATCGCGTCACGTGATCAATCTAAACCAATTAGAATCGGAGAAAATTTAGTGGTGAACTATAATTCATGATATGCACTCTAGACCCATATAATTTGTTAATTATTAGTGATTGCAACCTTTTCATTCTTTCAGGATCAGGGAAAACAACATCAAAAAATGTCGAAATTTCCATGTGTGTCATTGGACCTAAAGGCAAAGTCATTGAGGTAATATGTGACACTGTTGAAGGCCTGTAGTGCTTAAGCACTACCTGTATATCATACTAAAGTAGAATAACCATCAACTTTGATTATTGTTTTGTCAGGTGTCAATATTATTGTTAAATTAGTAAATGAAGTTTCTTATTTTTTGTGGCCCTTTAAACAGTTTTCTCTTGTTTCTTGATGAAAATCCTGGATTTGCGTTGGATATGACCAATTAGGATTTACACATATTAATATTGTGCTCTTTGTTTTAAAATTCTAACTGGCTAAATGTCTTCCAAACTTACACGTATGCAAGACTATGTTCTACACTTGCAGTAGAACTCCTGTTGTCATATATTACAGAACAGCATATTATGAAACAACCTCGTTCCCAGTGTCTCTCATCTTACCGCCCCCTGGAGCGAGCGAAGGGGGCGGTAAGATGAGAGACACTGGGAACGAGGTTGATTATGAAAGCGTCATGATAAATATGCTTTGTAAAGCAATAAACCTTCCAGGAGACCCTTGTTACTCAATTATGTCAGATGGCATTTGCTAAGGGTTCTGTCTCCATAACCATTGAACCCAGACAACATTAGATGGCCATGTCAGTCTTTATCAGATCCCTACCAGCCACTTTGGCATTGCCTACGAGCCTCAACTTATACATGGGGTTGGACTTCTGTATTTTCCTTACATTCTGTACTTTGCTATTTCTTTTTTTCAGGACTGTGTTTTCCTTGGAGCAGGTGGTCCCAGTTTAACAGAATACCAATCAGTCATCTTCTATCACAACAGCAGCCCAAAATGGAATGAGACCATAAAGGTACAGTTCTTTGCAGTGAACCTCTGGTGAACCGCTCATGAGAGGTTGTTCAATTCCTGATTACATGGTCTAAGCAGACATGTTTTCTTCCACTATTGTAAACACAATTTTCCATTTTACGATTACTTGTACAATGTAGCTTGGGTGGGTATAGAAGAATAAGAGACCACCCTGTTATTTGGCAATGCAGATGGGTCATCGCAGAGTGTACAGTTACATCTTATATCTCTTCCTTAAACACGGTCAAAAGGCTGTCTTAAGCCCTATCCCTTCTTATGCATTTTTGCTTGAAAACGGCAATGAAACAAGGGCCAAATACTGTCGCTTTCATCAGCATTTGTGGGTGTTTGAATGTGGAAAACCGGTGAAAACAAAATGAATGTGCTTGTTTGGGTGAACATATTTTGTTTCGGCACTTTTAAAAATGTATTAGTGTTGCTGGGGTCTAGTTAGGGGAGGCTTGACTCTAATTTTAATTTTGATGCTCTGCTCATGTTGAAATTAGTTGTTTTATTACCATTGATCAAAGCAGTATTGTTGTAAATATGTATATTTTTTTATTAAAGTAACCTCTAGTATTGTTAGTAAACCTTCTTTTATCAAAGCAGCCTCTAGCATTGTAGTAAACATTTTTGTTCTCTGGATTATCAGATACAGCTTCCCTTTGACAAGTTCCTGGGTTCTCACTTGAGATTTGGCTTTCGACATTTGTCTAAGTTTGAAGGTAAAATTGTTATGTTGGCTAGTGCTTTGTCTGTTATGATATTTACTAAACTTTGTAAATTTGTTAATTTATTAAGATAATACTGTATGTGGTACCTGTACTCTCACGTTTTTCATTAAACTTGATGTAATTCTATATCATTATGCTTTACGATGTCCATTGTAAAGGCAACGTTACTGTACATTATGTTTCGGTAGCTGTATATTTACGAAATCACTCCTAACCTTTTTTGTGCGTGTACCTTATTGTTACTTATTGTGGCGGAAAATGCAACAGACATATTTTGCTGCACTTAATTTTCATGATTTGGCCAAAAAATATGACTACGACATTAAAGTACAATAAAAAACGTAAAAAATAAATTTTCACAGGTCTTTAATTTCTTTAATTCTTTGAAAATCGCGAAATTTAGGTCCTGGGAAAAAAGTTACAATAAGGTATTTAAACTATTAATTAATTGATTAATTAATATATCCCAAACAACTGTGACGCTGATAGAATTATATATTTTTTTGTTTTATTTATTATTCAATTATTTAGAAAAGCAAAAAGCTGACAAGACATTTGGTTTTTCATTTGTGAGTCTCATGCGTCCTGATGGTACAACAGTGCCTGATGACACACATGACCTGTGTGTGTACAAGGTAGAGTGTGTAATTGGTCCCAGCCCCATGCAGTGTTCATGCTCACAATGTGAGGTAGCTCTAATAAACACCACACATAATAAGAACCTACCTTTTTTACAAGTCAGACTCAATAGGTTCTTAGGTATTAGCAGGTGTACATGTTTAGCATGAAATAAGGTTGTTTGGGCCATAAATCCGAGTGGAAAAAAACGAGGATCCGTAAGTTACAGTACAGACCGAGAAAACGAAGTTAGTTAGATACTTAATATATCTCTGGCATTTTGCATGGCAAGTAAAATTAGCGGACCGTCCAGTGGAGTACGACCAATCACAATGCACGTACTAACTGAGAGATATAATAAATTATGTTATTAGAACACAGACAATACAGTTAACCAATCAAAACTCGAAGAAATTTCATGTAGCTTGGGCTAAGCTTGGGAAAATGCCTACAGGCCAGTTACAATTGAATTTTGTTTTACGTCTGATTGGATGAAAAAGTAGCATGAGTTTTTAAGCCAATCACAATGCAAAACCATTTACTATTTTTTACTACAGTACTTAGGGACTTGTCAAAACGTACAGGAGGGGATGGGCTGGAGCATTTGAAAATGTGGTGAACCCACCCCTTCTATTTGGCACGAAACTGAGTGACCCACCCCTAAAAGAATGTTGAAAATCACATGACCCACTTTCTATAAGTCATGACATTTTTGTTTATGTAATCCAACAAAATCACATTGTGTGTATGATATTTTGGTCGTATTTGTGTTTTAGATTTATTTCTTTAGACTAAACCAAAATCATCTCAAAACAAGATTGGTTTCTCTATACTCTTGCAACTAGTTGACCTTAAAACTTTTCGCATTAGCCCTCCATGCCTGGAACGATGATCTATCTAGAAAAAGACTGTAGTGTCTGCTCTGGCCCACTACCTTTCCATTACCTTTTTATCAGTCCTTTAAAGCCCATAATTGCAGCACTTTTGACATGTTGCAGTTGTAGTACATTTTATCTTTCATACATAAGAACCTGTTTCAAATTTCAGGCTGAGTGGGTTCTTGTGTAGTCATGGAGGTCAAATTTCCAAATTTCAACCTCCAGGGTCTCGGTTCCTATGTAAATGTTGACTGTATTTTTTTCGTCTGCACAGTACGACGAAAAGTGTTTCTATGACTCAATGACGTATCTTCACATGCCGTCCAGACTGTCACAGATGGCAAATCATGCCAACTCTAGTTCAGATAGACTGGTGCGCAACTCTAAAGATACCTTTTACGTCAAGACGATAGTGTGTTCAACAAAGCTGACTCAAAATGGTGAGACCTCTTTCATTTTATTTTTATATGCAAACTCTTTTTGAGGAAATGTCCTCTCTTGACCTTCCAAACAATTTGATGAATGCGGTGTTTGTTTCCTCCTCGTTAATATTTTTATAGTTGACCTCGTTGGCCTGTTAAGGTGGAAATCACAGAAACGTCAAATCCCGTCTGTGTTAACTTCTTTGCTGAAAATCGATGGAGAGGAAATTGTAAAGGTGAGTGAGTTCGTATTTTATTTTGGCAAATAAAATCAACTATACATAGCTAATTACCTTAAATATACTATTTTACAGTTCCTTCAGGACATTTTCGATGCTCTGTTTGCCATCCTCAATGAAGGTGCAGAACAGTACGGCAACCTGGTGTTTGAAGCTTTGGTTAGTGCATATATTTACTTTAATAATTATAAACTGGCCTGGGGACCAGCTCCTCATTGGCTTGATAGCTCAGTTTGATAAAGCACAGCGCCGTTGTCGCAGAGGCCGTAGGTTTGACTCCCTGAAATCTTGTTCAAGCCTGCATTTTTGTATTGTATTTTCAAACACTTTTGTTTGTTGCAATCAAAATAAAAGTTAACATTTTTACACGCTGACCTTGGAAATGGTCCATTCGTTATTTTGAGGTACTTTTGCTACGCCCAAAATTACCTCTTGAGGTTAGGTTTTCTTACATCAAAAATTACCTTTTGATGTTACGTTTCCTTACATCAAATGTTAGGTTTCCTTACATCAAAAATTACCTTTTGATGTAAGGTTTCCATACATCAAAATTACCTTTTGATGGAAGGAAACCTGGAAATAGTATTTTACTTAGACAGAAAAAAAAAACTAAATAAATAGTAATAAACTATAAAGAAACAAGAATGGTTAGGGATGGAGAAGATTAACACGGATTACAAACGAGAAACTTAGTTAGGCTAAACAAGTAGAAGTTAAGAAGTTAAGTAGAAGTCGGTGACCAACTAAAACCTCGGAGTATGGCTGTGTCCTGACAGAAGAATCATCTTGTTATAAAATAAAACTGCATACTCGAATTTAGGCGGGAGTACTGCCTATTTTAAATAATACAGACCAAGGACCATCAAGAGATTAAATTCTCTATTTAAAGGATTCATGAAAAACAGATGTAGAGCTAAGAAATGACGATTTTAAACTGTGACAACCTCGAAACCTGCTTCTGTTTTTTTTTACAGGTGTTCATCATTTGTATCCTTTCTGATGAAAAGTATCAACACTTTCAAGATGTGTTGACGACATACATTGAAAAGCATTTCAGTGCAGCCTTGGCTCACAAGTATGTTAAACATAATAGTGATTTATTTGTGACAAATGTTTGTTATATCGGTACTGTGAACATCGACCTAAAGACCTAAGGAAAAGAATATATAAAAGAATATTCTCGACCGCATGAGTCTCCATTGCACGCTACTAGATGAGTGCCAGTCTATTACCGAGATTACAAATATGGTCAATTAATGTCATTTACATTAAAAAAAAAGACTCCCCGCATCAGCCTCAGTTGCAAACTAGTTCCAGTCTATTACCAAGAACACGAAACTGGTCCCTTAGGAAAAGAGGCAAATGGTGAAATCTAACTACCCGATTTACTAAATTTGTGTTATCGTTCTTTTTCCCGCACTCTAGGAAACTTATTAGCTGTTTGAAACAAGCCCTGATTTATACTGGAGAAAATGACAAGAATGAAAAACTCAAAAATACCATGACGGTAACAGTTCAGTTATTACTCTGTAAATGTGCAAGTTTTTTAATCACACTAGTTCTCTCCTAATGTAGTCGAGAAAATTAGCCATTTTTGAAAGTCATAAAGCCAACTTCGATCCCAGGCTCTCTCTCTCTTTCTCCAACCTCTGATGTCCCAGTTAGTCAACGTGCGTTCTCCCAGATCTAAAACTGAGGAAGACTACGGCGTTTTGTTAAAGCGAATGTTAGGTATCTTAAAATCGCATATCTTTGTCTTTTAAGAAGTGTTCACAAGTACTACTTCGATTTTCTTTTTGAATGATAATAATCCCACAATGTTTGTTCTTACAATTATCACTGTTTTACAACTTTTTGTGCTATATTTTCACTCTTATTTCCTTGTTCTTTTTCCAGGCCTTTGAATATCTTTTTAAATTTATTATTCAGTCACGAATGCTGTTGATCAGGTCAGTGTTCATTCTAGACTTTGTGAATGCGTCAATGGGATATCCACTTGCAAAATTTCGCAGCCAATCAGTGAGTAAACAATTGGTGGCTCATTGATCTCTACCCTCCCCTCCCCCTCAGTAAACTTAGTTTCAGATTCCCATACGTTCAGCTTGAGAAAGGACACCTCAAGATGTGTTACATGTAAGACTGCTTTAGACTTAGATGCAGTATGGAGTCAGTAACGTAAAATGTCCATCAGTGCACTGAAGAGTAAGAATCAAAGTGTTGTGATGCTTACAATCTTTGTATCGGCCGTGGTGTATCAAACTCGTTCTTATTTTCATTTGTATCGTCAGTGTTGCCCTTCAGACATCTTACCAAAACCACTTTGAATTTCGGACGAAAGGAACGGCACTCTTTTCAGACATTTTGTAATAACATTTTACAAGATGACTTTACTTGTAGTTTGACACTGGACGCTTGCATTTTTCCTTCAGCATGCATCGAGGACGAGATGAAGCAAGTTACGGGTTATTCAGGCAGGAACTGTACTCAGTATTTACTGATCTTAATGAATTGATGTCATCACGTCTAGCCGATGTTTCTGTACAGGTTGGTGCTTACGTTTCATTATTGCGTACTCTTATTCTGAGGCGACTCTTTTACCATACATTAACTCGCTTTTGATCACGGGAAAAATCTTTCAAATTCAAAGGAGGTATCAGCAATCTACGCAGGTAGTAAACAATGGTTTTAATCTTACTTCTGATTGGATCACGAAGTGGCGCCAGTTTTTTTGTAAGCTAGTCACAGAGCGAAATGATACAAGACCAAAGCATGCGTGAATTACTTTCGACACTCCAGTCCAAACCACTTTACAGAATATTTTGAGTGGGCCCTAGTAAACTAGCGTTTCCTTTTTTATGGTTAACAATTTATCATGTTAAAACTAAGTAAATACAGTGTACATGAGCGCGTGTATTGTGCTATGTGCAAACACATCATAACAGAAATTATACGAGAGTCTTTAAAGTACGTGAAATTAAGTGAAAAATGCTGCTTTGTCAGCAACTAATTCCTCTCTTATGGTCACTTTTTTTCATGATGAACAGTCTTTAGCAATGCAGCATTTTGTTGGAATTTACCAAGACGCTTTACAAGTTTTTAGCATCGAGGAGCTGAGGTATGTTATTTATGACTGACTTGAAAATAGACTGTATGAATCATCTTTTGCTATCAAGCCATGATCATGGACATTCTTGAAGATTGATTTACCATAGTTTTTACGAGGTAATCATACGACTAAACATTCGGGCTGACAGCCACTACATCACTCAAGAAGTTGCTGTATTAGTTTGAGTGTGTTTGAACGGGAAATATGACAAAGTGAAAAAGCTATTGTATATAATAAAACTGGAAACTGGAATTTTGAGCCCAGAAGAAACAAAAACCGAAGTACCATCGACTACAGCTTAACTATTCCATGCTATACGCTTTTTGGATAACAGAGCAACTAGCAGTATGTGCACCGTTAGGAGTTTTTCCCCACACACGGAAGATTATTGTCTTGTCAACCAAGTCTAATTGTGTGTCGTCTTTCTCCATTGCCTGTAGTACGATTGCCAAGCAATTCCTTCTCAGCGCTGCAAAGGACCAGAAGGCCCTAACCAGTAGTAAACTACAGTTTATTGATGCCACTGTGAAGAGTGAACTCTTTGTCCACAAAGGTGATTATCTCAAAAGAGATTCTGGCAGTTCCACTTATAGATCACACCTTGTTTCGAAAATGCCAGGAGGCCCAACATATGCAGTAGCCAATCCTGTGGCGTACTCGGACAGCCTAAACGGCTTTTCAGTCTTTTCGACCTCCACAGAAACATCTAGGCAATACGCGTGCGTTGTCCGAGAAAAAAAAACAGTGTACTATGTCTAAAAATAACTTGAGAGGGTCTTCCTCGGACTGTTCACAGTCCTCTTTCTTCTCGTATTTGTTTATGATCGTCGAAAGCGCGGATAGAATCGCGAGAGAACTGAACGCCAGCGCAAAACGGAAGACTTGACAGGGTCGTTTGACTTGCTTCGCGCACCCCGCCCCCCTCCCTCCTCGTCCTTCGCGTTCGAGCACGCTTCGTTCGCTTTTTCTTTCGCGTGCGTTGAAAAATAGAGCGGGTGTGAACACTCTGGGTCTTACTTATTAATAAGGCTTATATGCAGGAATGAGCTCCTTCACCCACTCTTGATACCATTAAATTTTGATATGGAGTATGACATCAAGTTGTGAACAGTTGTTGAAGTCTAGTGCCGGTTTAAGATTAAAATTAAATTTAACAGCTGTTGCAGACTAGTTGCGCATAAATTCACATGATTCTATTTCTGCACAGAATCAAGACAAATCCTTATGCCAGTCCTGGTGACTGCCATTCAACAACAGTTGACACAAAAACAGGACATGAGGACATCTGCAGAGATACTTGGATCGATACTTACAGCTTTGCACACCGGGACTGCAGTAAGTATATAACAACCATTGGGTATGCCACATGTTAGTGTATTAAGTATCTGATATTTAACAAATCAAAACAATTACTCTATTTCTCTTTGCAGTTACACTAAAGCTACATGTAGAAAGCACTGTATTTCTATCGAGTGGAAGTCGAGTGCCAGGAAAAACAGTAGCGACTAGCTCTTTACAATGTTTTGTTCACCCAGTCTTCCAATCGTGATTCTATTAAACAATTAAACTATGAGCTCGAGATTTTTATCACTCATAGAAATCGAGAGCGAATATGCTAATTGTTTTAGTATAAATCTACTAGTCCTTCAAAACTTTATTTTTTTGTAAATCGGAGAACGCCATTAGTTATAGAACGTTAGAAGGAGAATTTAAAAGGTCAAAATGTCACTAAAACAAGTGACACGTAAATGCTTCACTAAAATTGTTATCACGTTTTGACGCACCTTGGAGTTCTTTGTTTATCTTATCTTTGTTTTTACATGCTTTCCAAAACTGACAGAAGTGTTTTTTTCTCACGTAGAAGGGTCCAATCGAAGATGATGTGTACCTCGTTGTGAGAACGCTGCTCCAGCCTGTGTTTCAGACAACAATGACGGTCGACAGGACAAGTGAGCTGGCGGTAAGTGGTCTCTTCAATAAATGAGGTACTGCTGCAATCCCATGTTGTCTCTTTACACCTTGTACATGTATATGTAAATAAATAGAATGTATCATTGACGGGTGTATCACTAAGCGGATTGATGGATAAGTTATCAAAGCTTGGCAGTGATAACAACAACATCGTTTGTTATACCTTCCAACTCAAATACGTTTTCTGATTGGAGGAGGAAGTGTCACGTACCGTTGGTCAAACCCAGGGCGAACAACACTTACTAAAACTCCCTAGGGAAATAACGACTTGAAATTTCGACTCGCACGTGATCAGCTCGGGCTCTTTGAAACCGCGAAAGAAAAGGATTTCTACGCATTTTTGTTCCTAGTTTCGAGTTGGGAGGTATAACAAAACGCAGGAAACAGTGACTCTTGTTTCCCCTTGACCTCAAAGTTGACATTGAGGTTCTCGTGGAAACAAAACTCTCTACTTCCGTTGACGCCCGTCAGCAGGAGATATTTAGATCATATCCTGTTGAAGCACAGAGTTTTTTCAGCTTTCCTTTCCAACTGCTTAAAATGTTAACGAATGTCCTAATACACAGCTTTATAAAATTTTGTGACGAGCTTATGAATTCCTTCAGTTAAACAGAACATGGTTAGAGAATCTGAAACGAAGCTTCTGAAACCGATTAAACCTACCCTGTTAATATTCACTTCAGACTCTAACAAAGACAGTAAACAATTTAATGAAAAAATCTTACACACCCACCCATTGTGGGGAAACAGGATACACGAAAACAGTAGGATAACCAACTAACGCTGTGTTTATTCACTCAATCATGTTTCCCCTCAGAATCAGATCCAGCAACAGTCTGGATTCTGACAATGCTCTTCTTTTGGTTTCTAACACCACATTGCATCCAATTTTTCAGAGGCATTTTCTGGCAGTGTTGACAAATTTACTGTGGATCATGACAGAGGAGCATTACCAGCGATATCTGAAGGAGTTCAGCAACAACAACGAGCTCAAGGGTTTCCTGGTCAACGTGTTTGTGGTATTCACTGAGATAGTCAAGCGTGGAATCTTCCTCAAGGACTGGATTGTCATAATCGTCTTAGGAAACAGGTGAGCAAATATGACAGTGTCTTGGAACCAAGTATCGGTAACTCGCTGACGGACACTGTGGTTTTAGAGCGAAGATTTCGCTAGTAGCTAATGTGATGAGCCTTGATGATGAAAAATGCACGTGACAGCTGTTAAAGTGCTTGGGCAATATCATATGAATATCTTGTGTACTTCCGAGGACAAACTTTCGAAAATGACAAAGACATTGCTCTAGTGAATTGCATGTTTAGCAGGATAAAGTATTCAATAAAACTTGCTGGATAGCACTCCCACAAAAAATACCAAACCTTTTCCTCAAACCCTACTTCTTAGTTCTCCATAATCATCGTTTCTAAAACTAGAATCTAGAATTAGAATCTCTCAGAGTTGGTATATATATTGGACTGAATGTTTTCTTTTTCTTTTCAAGCGTGATTCTAAGTGCAATTCAGAATTTTTCACAAGCTCTTTTGGATAATTTTTCTGGAGATAACTTCGACTATCAGGTGAGATGCCCTTACTTGTAAGGAGCATGTACTTTATTGATTTTTGTTTTAGACGTGCTGACTGTACATTTTGCTTTTTTTCCAGTTGTGGAACAGCTACTTTAATCTGTCGGTGTCATTTCTCACTCAATCACATCTTCAACTGGAGAACTTTACTGAAGTAAAGAAGAACAAAATCATAGACAGGTAATATAAACTCACTGGAATTAAATTCAGTGGGTGTAGACTATAAACGATTGTCACGTAAAAGAGCGAGCTTAGTAAACGGAGATAAAACCACGCTACCAAGTTCTCATACCATTCCTCGAGAAAACGGTACACGAGGAGACTTAATGACCCTTGCAACTCCTGTAGATAGAAAACTAAGTGCGGCTGCCTAACTGAAACTGTGGTACCTGAAGTAATAACGAGACATTATAGCCTCTATTGACAGTTCTTAGAAGTTAGCATTTCAAACGTGGAAGTTGGTGAAAAACTGCAGATTATGAAATGTTAGAATAAGAACTTGATATCTGTTAGTTCTCTTGATGAATTTGGCACCTGTATTTAACTGAACGAAATTTTCTCTGTTGATCGTATTGAACTAGCCTACCCTTGGTTCTACAAAACGTGAAATGAAAAAGGTATTTGTGAACTTAGTAGTGATACCTATGATATTTCATCCAACGTAACTAGACACCAGTTAACGTAAATTTGTTCTGCAGGTATGGTGACATGAGGCAAGTTATGGGTTTTGAGATTGTTCACATGTGGCAGAGTCTTGGTAAGTTTTCTTCGTTATGCTGAGGGGTTCTCTTTGAATACAAAAAAACACTTTGTGCACTAATTAAGGGAATACTGTATAGAACTCATGCGGCCGGCACCCATACAAAGTTATTGGAGCAAGAGAAACTGTTTTCATAAGAAAAGAGTTCAACTCCCAAAGTATTTGTTTGATACACCAACATGGCCGCAATTTCATTGTTTTGGGACACCAATATGGCGTCCGTGACGTCATGTGGAAACAGTTTATGTTATACTAAACTTTCCAATTGAGAGCACTCCAAAAAGGAAAAATACTGTTCTCTACGTTCTAACAGTAGTATTTTGACATGAACGTGTTATGTGTGGTGAAAAAAGCGAAATTATTTTGAAGTAAGCTCATAGGAACTTACCTACATTCCGCGTTTGTTGTCGAGTTCGAGGTCAGATTGTTCGGTGGGGGCGAACTAACGATAAAACTATGTGGTAACCACGTCCTTTTGTCTTTCTGGCGGGAAACTGATGCGTGTAAGTGCTGATGGCTGACATGCCAAACAGGAAATAGCGATTTTTCAGAATAAGATGTAATGTTTTCTGTGAGTTTTCTATTATCTATCGCGTATTAAGTTGTTTTATTTTGTCTTTTTGACCGCAGGTTCCTTTCAGAGTCATTTCATTCTCACCCTGGTTTGTCCTTTCTTGGAAATGACTCTCGTACCAGAAACAGGTAAGATAAGCTCTCTCCTGTCTCACAGTAGATGTAAGGTTTGTGCATCAAGTCAACTGGTAATGAAAGCGAGATTAGCAGCAGGAAGGGGATGATGGGACACAGTTGCTGACTTCCCGTCATTCCTCGTGTACTTCACTCGTTACTGTTTCATTTGCTGACTTGACGCTCAATTGGAAGTGTCTAGGAAGAAGAGAGTGCATTTGAAAAACATTCAACCAAACGCACTTCGTGTGAAGTGATGTGGAGGGTGACGGGCCGAGTGAAGGGTGATCTCGTTTCTTGAAGTTTTTTTAGCTATTATAACTGTGTTTTATTTAATAGGCACTTCATTTTAGTTTGTTTCATGGTTTCATTTTACAGTTCGTCTCACAGTCATGTTCATGTTTTGTGTTACAGAACTGCGCAAAGCTACGTTACCAGTCTTCTATGACATGGTGGAATGCGAGATGAGGACGAAAGGCGTGGCTACCATGGTATGAATATAATGTTTATTCTGACTTTGCGCTCCGCACGAGAACTGACCAAAGATATGTTCCATTCAAACGCGAGTATACAGGCATACATGAGGCCGTCAATCTCCGCTTCCTTGACAAACAGGGGTGGAAATTGAAATTTATATTATCACGATAAAAACGCAAAGAAAGTCTCTTTCAGTTTCGTAGGTGTCATTGTTGGTTTTGACAATCCTTAATTGAACATTTTTAAACAACAGTGTAGCGAATTGTACAACCGACGCAAGGTATTATATCTATACAATATATGATTTGTTTGTTGACTGTGATTAGGTGGAAGCCAAAATAGTGAATGAACTTGACCGTTTGGTGAGTGTAGACGAGAAGGGAGACAAGGAATATAAGAAGCTCTTCAAACAAATGTAAGTCATTGCCACTTTAACTCTCATTTGAATCGACTATTTCAATTATGTGTGACGCTGATCGATCAAATTCTGGCTAACCTATCATTTCTCTATGACAGCTAACGCTCTGGCGCGGGTTTCAGACTGCTTTAACGAGAATCGGACTATCGTCATGTCGTTTTAGGAGGGTCTTTTCATTACATAATCAGCGATATTTCAAACACGAGAGGCAGAGTTTCATTACAGTTAAAAACTGTCTCGAGTGTTTAGAAAGTAGAGGATAATACTTGGCCGCGCGAGGATGCGAATTTATACGACTTTTACCTTCGTGTGTTCAACTCGATATCTCACGAGTGAGCGCAGCAAACGAGAAGATAAAGTTGTACTCACAATGTAAAAATAGACACCGATGAAATACCAGGAAAACGATTTCTTGGACTAATCCTTTATTCGCTGAATCCTGTATAATAAAATATTGATCGTACGCACATTCTTGTTTTAGTCGAGAAATAGAGAAAATAAGAAATGTTTATCTGTATCCTGAATGTTATAGCAAGAAGGCATATAAAGTTTTATTTAAACGATGTGTCATTCTCCTTAAAAATGTGTCTCAAACTTATCTAAAACACCAAGAAATGATATCTTCACAGTGTGAAGGATAAAAATTGTATCTTCACTGGATACCAGATTTTCGTCACTGGAGAAATCCTGGTGTTTCATCGGTGTCTATATAGTAAATAGAAATATCTAATTCGAACAAGAAAACGGAAGAATAAATTACTAAGAATCTATGCTAAATATGGACACATTTCCAAGCACTGTCGCGGTTAACGGTTATCATTTCTTTCGTTTCCACATGATGAATTATTTATGACACGACAGAAATAAAAAAAATTCCGTAAGTGCCTACTCGTCTGTCCTCATGTCATAGTCATAGTTTAATATTATTTCAGATTCATTACGTTTTTTTTTTTCGTTTTTCCTGCAGTCTAACGGAAAAGTTCAAAGAAGGCCTTTTGGTTCCCGAAGAAGGTTTAGCTTTCGTAAGTCGTGTAACGGACCTATTGGAGCTGCTACTTGAATACAGGTATGGCCTTGTGGCTTTATCAGTACGAATGAATGAATGAACCCCGCTATTTAGGACTCTTACTTAGGGTAGACGAAAAACTACTTCGAAATAGCGGGACTCTGAAATGTCTGGTAGTTCGAAATAACCAAGTTCAAATTAGCGAGGTCCAACTGTACTGATCTAGTTTCCATGTTGCAGCAGCTAAAACAGTTATGTACTCTGGAAACTTCAAATCTCTGTCGACCTCGGTTGGCTTTATATTATGGTAACAGACTTAAAATTGATTCGAAGGAAATTTTAACATCACTGCCCACAATGGAATTGAAACTTTGTAGGGTATTCCAAGATTATCGTCCCACACTAATTGATGTTTTTTTTTATCCTTGTCACTTACTTGCTTGATAACGTGTAGACAATGCACTGTTAAGACAAATTACAGATTGGTCGTTTTAATTGTTACTTTTTTTTCACAGGAGAATATCTGCTGCAGACGACAGAGAACAGAAAATGAGTTGTCTTGTACTTCTGCTGGTAAGAAACTGACGGGACGTTATTTTGTCCTGTTGTAAAAATAAGCAAGAATACGTGGCGACTCTTTATTTAAGGATGTTCGCGCCCATCGTTTAACCAAAGCTTCTAAAAACAGTATGGTCTGCAAGATGCTTTGCCACCAAAACAAGTACGGTGACCTTTGAACCATTAGGCATTTCTTACATGAGTTGGTAGTATGTAACTGCAGAAAACAATTTCAAGGAAAAGATTTGCACGCGATCGTAGTTTACGTGCCAAAAGAGAAACGACTTTTTTTACGGAACTTTGTAGTCACAAGTCTGTGTTCTAAAATATAATGGCAAGGCTTTTTCGCTTTTGTAAAGTTTGTGAACCTGCAGTTGTAATTTTATCACTGTCCTATTTACCTTTCAGGAATTTTACCAAAAAATCGGGCGCGAAGACATGTACATTAGGTATGTGAAAAATATTTGAAATCGTTTTTCTCAGGTAGCAGGCAATAAATTTCATTTTCATATTGGGTTTCCTGGTTTACCGAGAAGATTTGTTTTGTTATGTTTTTCGTTTTTGTTTGCTTGTTTCCTGATAAGATCTGCGCGGTCCGAGATCTTAATCTGATTTGTACAGAAAGTAGATTCATGCAATGGTTCATTTTTAAATTTCCCATCAAGCTTCGCACAAATAAACATGGCAGCACGGGAAATTTGAAATCCTAAAATAGCAGAAGGAAAACCAGTAATAAAAAGAGGCTAAGAAATCTCCACTTCAGATCGCTAAAACAATTTAACACAAACACCATTTTGTGATTCAGAGCAAACTTATTTTAGGCCAAGATTCTGTGTTTCACTGTAACATGAAATCAGCTTAAAACTATCCATCATGCTTGTCTTGTTGGTGTCGGACATAACGGGATAATTCCTGAAATTAAATTTCTTCCTTTTGCTTACAGGTGTATCAAGAGACTTTGCGACCTTCACATTGCTGCTGAGAACTTCACAGAAGCTGGTTATACAACCCTAAAACACGCTGAACTACTAAAGGTGATTAATCTTCAGCAGATGAATGATTTAAACTACCAAAACTCCCATTAAAATATCCCTTGGCAAGTAAAATATGTTAGCTTGTAAAAACTCCTAGTACTTATTTCTCCTCGTTCATCTAAAAATCTCCTTCGTTAAGGTTGAGTAGAACGGCTTATAATGACAGGGACGTAGCACACAGCATTACAAACAAGCAAAGAACCTGTCCCCGTAGGCGCGATTGCCAGCCGCTGTTTCGGGAGATGATCCCGATGATCGGACCCGAGGAAGCGGCGGGACTCGAGCCTACATGCACCGATGTTAAACGTTGTTCTTCTTTGTAACAGTGGCCCGACACTCTTCTGGATGACTCACCAGAATCTCTAGAAGATTTCCAGCTCAAGGAAAAGTTATATCTCGATGCTATTGACTATCTCGATAAAGGAAAGGTAAGAGATGTTTTTACTTTGTTTCAATGTTCCATCGTCAAGTTTCTTATTGTCCTTTTTTTCTGGACGATTTCATTTGATCAGATAATGACTTACCATCTTTTACTGAAGTTGTGGGTGAAGTGTCGTTTCCTCTTTAAAGTGGAAAGTAAAAGTCCGAAGACTTCTTGCCAGCCTTGAAGAGTTTTGTTCGTTTGTCTTTCAGACGTGGGAGAAGGCGATTGAGCTGTGTAAAGAGCTGGCAGGAGAGTACGAATCACTGCTGTATGACTATGTTAAACTTGGCGACATTCTGGTAAAACCCTTAACTGTGTTAATATATGAAAAAGATTAATTTAACAGAAACTGTCCATGTTTTTCAGTGAACAGAACATTCAGACCCTTACATGTGTGCTGATCTTTTTATATCATGTCTTGTCTTAATAGCAACAACAAGCTAAGTTTTTCGACAACATCATGACACAAGTTCGGCCCGAACCAGAGTACTTCAGAGTAGGATTCTATGGCAAAGGCTTTCCATCGTCTGTTAGGGTACGTCCTCTGAAAAAAAAATAGAATATCGAGTGAGTTTGTACTATTGCATTAGACGTGAAGGTCTTTCCCATGTTTGTCCATACTATGCGCCGCACTGCTGATACTCCACAAATGTTGTGTTAGGTTTAACCAATCAAAATTTCAGAATTGCAGCTTTTGATTGACCAGCGCAAATGGAACCCATCAGAATGTGAGTTAAGAAGTTATCAACGGGAAGCAATGGGGACTGTGGACATGTTAGCTCGTGTGCATGGCCTGTTACAGACACCTATATCTCGACTTGATTTCAGTGTCCTCTAGAATTTTGTATGGGCTTCCATTCTAAAGTCCTCTCCATCTTTTGGACGAAGTTGCATTTTGACTATCATTTTAATTAATACATGTATCACAGAGAAAGCAATCTTCGGTGTTTTGTTATAACAAACTCTTTTCTTTCCTTTTCATTTAAGAACAAAGCGTTTGTGTATCGAGGTCAAGAGTACGAGAAAATCGGCTCGTTTAACCAGAGACTAAAGGCACAGTTCTCGGATGCTCAAGTAAGGATTTATTTAATTGTTATTTAGATTTACACATGTACGAGAACTTTACGTAGCTCTGCTGTCAAAGCGACACACACGTGTAGTTGTTTACTTTTGTTCAAGGATTTCATCCTCAAACACCTTTCACACATATGTGTCTCACATGTTTATTTTTCAACTTCATGAGACGTAATATCAGAAGGCTTTCAATATCCACTCAAGTGCTATGGGAACTGAGTATTGCAGATAGCTGTCAGTCTATCGTCGATACATTGTCTAGAAACGTTTCAAACCCTGCTCAAATAAATCATTTCTTTTTAGATGATGGACAAGAACACACCTCCAGAGGATGATGTACTGGAATCTGACAAACAATGTATCCTCTGTTTTTCTTTAGTTATTGTTTAAATGCATTGTAATTTTATAATGTAATGTTAAAACGTTAACCTAATTATGTCATATACCCCAACACTAAAGTTCTCTATTCTATTCTAATCAATCACTTTCTTATCGAGACTGACAACTCTAAGTGTTGCGTGCGTGAGTTTATCTTGACTGATTCCAGATCTACAGTGTTGTCGAGTGCTTCCCATTTCGGAACACGAGGAACGTTTTTCTGGTAAAGCAGTTGATGATAAAATTGTCGGGTGAGTTCTACTAATTATATATAATCTCCTTGCTTGATATTGCATCTTTTTGTACTTTGACTAACTAGTTCAGTTCGTTAATAAGAAGAGTAGTGTACCTTAAGGAGAGCTTTTGTCACAATTCGTTTAAGAGCAAAATACATCACGAAGACTTTTTATATGGATAAAGTAAAATTATGTCGTTGTCAAGGCCTTAGTTAGTGTATCGCTCTCTCAATGGCTGAGTCTTGTTTGTTTGTTTGCAAGCTTCTTTGTTTGGTTTTGCAGCAGGCAGGTCCAGTCTTTTTATAACGTCAAAATGGGACTGGCAGATTGGTGGAAAGAAAGCTGATTGAGTTTTGTCTTCCTTTTTTAACAGCCATTACCGAGTGAATGACGTCAGACGCTTCACTAACTCGCGGCCTTTACGCCCAGGATCGGAAGATTTCGCGGTAAGTAACAAGTGACGTTAGTGTATACCACTCGTTGAACATCTTGAAAACATTCATTCTAGATCGGTATTTGTCATTATTTGGTGATTACTGGGTCTTCCTATTTACGTTATTTAAGTTGTCTGATTTCTTTGTTCTCAATTTCTGAAAAACATTCATTAGTCAGGCTTGTTTTCATATGAACGAATTCATTCAAGAAGATGTTTAAGAGGACTTCATTTCAAAGAAAGAACATTTTCGGCCTTGTCCTTCGGCCCGGCAATCTTCAGCTATACTGTACTTGTTCGTCACTTACAATGATTCTATATTATAAATCGTTTCTAAACTTTTCACAAGAAAACTTCACTCGTCAGTCGGGCACCTTCGTAGAGAACAAAATGTTCTAGCAAAATACAGAAGTCCAGGGCTATCGGACAGGACTTTCTCTCTTTCTTCTTTATATGTTACTTTCCAAATTCTAATAGGAAACGTGCTGAGTTATAGTTGGTTTTCTTGTTATAGAACTTGTGGTTGGAAAGAACAACATATACAATCGCCTCACCTCTGCCTGGAATTCTCAGATGGTTTCAGGTCATCTCGTCTGAAAGCGTAAGTTTTGTGATAACGATAGTGAAGTCTCTCCCGTGATATCAACAAAAGACGATATGGTGATGACATGTAGTGTTATGACTGTATTATGAATTTGTTTTGTGAAAGTTTATAATAGTGAAGAAATAACATCACACTCACAACTTTCTACTCGAGGATGGGGCGAAAAGAAAACGAAGAAAAAAGATAGAAGTGAGAGGAGGGAAAACGACCCAACCCTACGTCCACATTGCCCCCAACTCTCCCGCCATTAGACGGTACCCATTTTTATACCTAGGTAAAAAGAGCGCATTTGAGATTTTTTATAGTGTCTTCTAAGAAGATGACACAGTGACATTATACGACTCCTGTCAGGGCTCGACCCCAGATTCCAGCCCGCGAACCATTAGGTTACCGCGCCTCCTACTAATGTAGCAACCATTTTTCTTCAGCTTGTGTTTTCAAGCTACGCGCGTGACAATTTTTTTTGCTTTACTTGTTGTATAGGTGTGATTTCATGGCAAAAGAATGTTCTTGCTCTCTTTCTAATTAAAGGTTGCTCTTTTCTTTCAGATTGAAATCAGTCCTTTACAGAATGCAGTGGAGACCGTGGAGTCCAAGAATAAAGAGCTGGATAGGATCATTACTAATCTGTCGTCAGACACGACTCAGAGTATTAACCCTCTGAGTATGATACTCAATGGTATCATTGATGCTGCTGTCATGGGTGGGATAGCCAAGTATGAAGAGGTATAAACTCACTTACCCACCCACCCACCCACCCACCCATGCCCTGGTATTTTAGATTTTAGCTTGATGAGCGTGATTAGCTTGGTTATGTGGGGGGGGGTGGGTAAACATGTTTGGCGGACCCACCCTCCCGTCCCCAATGCTTTTAAAATTCTAACTGGCCTCCTTGATTGTATTCCGGGCTTACTTATAAAATACATCTTTAATTCTTAAAAACTGTCGGCAATGACGAGAAATCATTTCAGTAGAAACCTTTCAAGTACACAGACCCTTGAGGTCTTTACCTTTAAATGCCAGCCTTCCAGTTCTCGTAGCTAGTTGTTATACAATAAAGAAATCTTCTTACCTCTTACAAATTCTAGCTCTTAGGGAATCCGATCTCACGTCAAATAAGATTGAATAAAGTTTGAATCATACAATAATGTGTTTGAGCAATAGTTAGTTAAGGCATTATTCACTGGTGTCCATTCGCATGTTTTACATTAGTTAACAACAACAACAACTTTATTTAATTTACCCCATTTAGATTTTACATGAAATAATAAGAAAAAAATAAATTACAATAGAAAGAGGTATTGACCTCCTAAAATAATGTTCAGAAAAAAAAAACAGAAAACACAAAATATACAGCCAGGACTAGTGACTATTTACTGTTCGAACTGTTATGGTTGGTATTCTTCCTTTGTAGGCATTTTTCACCGCAGAATACCTGAGAAACAATCCAGGTGATAAGCTTCTTATCGACCAGTTAAAACGCGCCATAGAAAATCAGGTAAGGTTATTTTCTAATAGCGTTGTTTGTTTACAAAACAAGTGTCAAGCGTCTTAAATTATCTGAAGTTTAATTTATTTTTATATCGATTTTTAAGCACTTAGAATTTTTTGCCCTGTAGGTTAGAATTTTGGAGAAGGGACTTAAGCTCCATGACGCGTTAGCAACGAAAGACTTGCGTCCGTTTCATAACAAGATGGAGACGTGTTTCGCTGACATGAAAGCTCGTGTCACAGGAGAGGAGAGAAAGTCATCCAGGCCTAAAGATCTACAGGTTGGTATAAAATGAAATCACCAGGATCCTCATTCAAATTGCAGTTCCAGTTTATCAGTGCGATAAGATTTTGTTTATCACTTTTTTTATAGATTCCTTTGCCACCACCCTCTAACTATGCTGCGACACTTCCGCACATGAGGGGCACGAGAAAACAGAGCTTACCTGACCTTGATAGGGAGTAAGTATTGTACCTTATATTGTATATTATAAGGTCAGTCTCAAAGCAATCGTATTAACCCCCTGTATTGTTTTGTACCAGAAGTGTCCCGACGGATTCAAAACAGAGGCGCCAAAGCGAGTTCCCGCCACGAAGCATGTGGTATGACAGCGATGACCAATCGACCAAGAAGGTGTTGAAACTCTTTCTTGCTTGCTTATTTTCGCTGTGTTTACTTCAAATAAAGAACTTTTGCTCTCGCTTATTTTTGTGGCTTTTTGCTTCTCGATTCCTGAAGTATTCGTTCCTTTGTTAGAGACCATGATCTTTGCAATGTTTTCTGCAGGGATGTTTCGAATTACGTGGCATATTCTGATAACATCAAGCTAATGGATAACTTTGGAGTGTTCGTGCTTTGTCTAATTGATAATGACAGTCGGAAGCTCCTCTGATTCTTAAGCGATCATTGTCCTAAAATACGGCCTTCCCTGAATGGTTTAAAAAAGGGCCTTCCCTGAATAGTTTTCTTTTCTTTTATTATTCATTTCTAAACGGCGACAACAAGTTCCAACACTTCTGTTGTGTTTCTTTTCCTGAAGATTTCTGGATCAAAGTCCCTGGAGGCTCTTTCAGAAATAGATGAACTTCCTCCGCCAGTTCCAAAGAAGGGCTCCAAACCGGACTCAGGGATCTCTCCTGAGTCAATACGCCGGAGGACCACGATTGGCGGAAGACTTCTGCACAGGAGTTCCTCACCAGCGAGCATGCTACGAACGGTCACTTCACCAGTGCAGCCCCCTCGTGACAAGTATTACTCACTAGATTTGTTTAGTAGATATTTTTATGTGGAGTCGTTAGACGTACAATTTCCTACAGAGCGAACCAGCAAACGAGATATCACCCTCCTGGCCTCTTTCGAAAAGGTGGTGTGCATTGTCACGCAACGGAAGTTGGTTGCGTGACGATGGAAATGATGCCTCTGAAGCAAACCAAAAAGATGATTGTGTACATGTATTTCGGGCACACGATCATTCAAAATCTATAGTGATGCTGTATTTATCAAAGAAGCTTTAAATTCTGAGTGTCACGAGAGTGTGGCAAAACAAAGAAGCAAAAAATCCGCTCTTTCAGTCCTCCATATTGAAATAATAATTATCCTTACTACCTTATTGCCTGAACATTTCGCGACACGCTTATTTCGCGATTTTGAGGTGTGTATATTTCACGACACGTAAACTGCGCGATTTGGGGAAAAAAAGTTATTTGCATCACATTAAGGTGGTAGGCTACCCAAGATACAACTTTTTCCCAGAATCAAACTTAATCAGAAGTAATCACCATCATGCAACTTGTTGCCATGAATGATGACCAACATAATGAAGTTTGGATCTCTTGTTGCCATGGCAACGGCACAGGCTTTGGTAAAATGTCCTAGATGGTGCTTTTCTTATATAACGATAACTGAGAAAAACGCCGATTCACTCAGGCAAGAAACCATTTTTTGCAGATCATGCTTATATTGGTCTATGCAATGAACATAAAATGGCTGGCTGGCTGGCGTTGATTATTCACAGAGAAAAAAATCTGAAAAGTTGAAATTTACAAAATCAGGCATTTTTGGCCAATACCCAGCACCAGTGTTTTGCTTGCTGTAGCAAAAGAATTCACCAGATAAGCATTATTTTGGTTCATTGCATAGAATGTTTGTTAACCTTCGACCTGACTCTCAGAAAGCTGGAAAAGTTAAAAGCATGGAAAAATAGAAATGTTCCCATTTACCTTTCCCATGCAAGTGTGAACATTGAAAACTGCATAGGATTGAGAAAAAAATTCCTAGGGCTAGGTTTTATCATTTCTGTAAGAATTTCTAGTGTAGAAATATTTGTTTTGCATTGGAGCAATGGAGGAAAATAGGTGGCAGCACTGTGCTTTTTCTCAGAAAAGTTAGAAATGGAGGTTGTAGATAAACAACATACCAGCTCCAAAACAATGCAAGAATTTCATGCAAATCTTACCTCACAAACAAACAGTCTGAACACGTCTTTCATTAACTCAGTCGTTTAATCACGAGGCAAACATTACAAAACAACTCTTCTGCTTCCAACTCGCATGCAAAGTTCGGCCAAAAAAGTCAAACAAGAGCCAAAGTAGCTCTTTTCTGTCAGCAACCTCAACCAAAAAGCCAACGAGCAGGAATCTGACTGCACTGCATCCTGGGAAATCAGAGTTTTCTTTGAACGGGAAAGATCTACCTCCAACCAATTCACGTGTCGCCAAAATTTTATATAATAAGGTAATTTGTGATTATCTTTTTGTGTGTGATACAGATAGCCTTAAGATTTTTTTGTTTAATCCACACAGGTTCTCTCCTCTTGATAGTGTGATTCTGTAAAACAAAATAATGATGTTCCCAGTTCACTTACTGTTTCCTTCTTCATTTTGTTTCAGTGAAGAAAAATCCCCTGCTCTCCCTCCCAAGCGTAAAAGTGTGCTGGTCTCCAGTCCGACAGTAAACGGAGCAGAGACTGGAGACGAATCCAAGGACGTCCCCCATCCTGCTAGCGAAGACACTCTCCCCGCCCTACCTCCCAAGAAATCTGTTTCTCGGATGTCTGCTGAGCTTAACGGCCCTCCGGTTCCAGAAAAACCAAAGGTAAGAGAGGCTTATCACAATTACGCACACCTGTTTATTGTTGTTGCGAACAAGAGAAAGCTGGCACTGTGGCTATCTAAGCTACGACTATTGTCTCTTGTGTTTGATGTTGTTGTGCGTTAACTATGGTAGCATTGGTTTCTTGTCAACCTTTCACTCCTAAATGGAGAGGCAAACAACACATTACTCAGCTAAGCGTTCAACCAGACCTCTTGATCTGGAGTTCATCGCAGAAACCTTTAAATCACCGTTTTCCTTATAACACAGGACACAAAAATAACTTCCATCTCCCACGTGTCGGAACAAACTGGAGGAAGCAACGGGTATTTTATCATGGTATCACTGATTGGAATATTTTATCTCAATAGACAAGTGACTCCTCCTCACTATGTTATTTTAAAGCAAGCTCTAAGGTAGAATTGTAATTACCGGTAGAACACGAGGGAAATGTAGAAAACATGAGCCGCAGGCGAGTGTGTTCTACTTTCTCGAGTGTTCTCAAATGTCCGGAGTGTTCGAAAATGTAGCAAACGTGCTTTTTGTATAAAGGGTGAAAGTTTCTAAAGAAACTGTGGTGCTGCGTCGGTGGGGGTAACAAGGTAATTTGGTTATATCAACTAAGTTGGCCACCGTAACGAGTTATAAAGCTGACGTTTCGAGCGTTAGCCCTTCGTCAGAGCGAAGCGAAGTTTTATACTCTGATAAAACATGGGTTTTCGACCAATCAGAGCGCGCGCAGAGACCTATCTATATTATAAGACTTAATAATGTTTTTATTCTTTGATATATATGTTACAGGTCAAAATTAAATTCCTTTATCTCTTAACCCTACTTATTCTTTGATTATGAATAATTAGGGTTAGAAGACAAAGGAAATTGAGAACCTGAATTTAATGTTGACCTGTAACATATATGCGTATTTTAACTTAGCTTTTAGGTTTTATCATTATCATCATCGTCACCACCATCATCATCGTCATTGTCATTGTCATTATCATTATTATCATTATTATTATTATTATTATTATTAATCATGAGAAGTTGTAGTTAACACTGCTAAAGAGTGCTCAATACACATTTGT
>OMLO01000603.1_pt1 | contig 24312 bp, 3 predicted proteins | sample 1674811 | NCBI WGS metagenome assembly OMLO01 (sample SAMN06265003, study PRJEB25207) | coral metagenome | isolation source: Coral host | place: Mexico:La Bocana,Puerto Morelos, Mexico | collected 2008-11-13
TATTGATAATAATGATAATCAAATGACTTTTGTCGGGCATATAGTTTATTTGTGTCCCTCGTAGCATCATTTGCACCCTCGTAGCATCATTTGCACCATCGCTAGCCTCTGGCGCAAATGATGCTACTTAGACCGCAAATAAACTATGTGCCCTCCAAAAGTCACGTGATTGTCGTAATCTAAAATGGCAAAAATCTTGAGCTGCTGGCTTTGTTAGTCTATAATCCGTATTATGTTAGTCCGTGTTCATAACTCATGTCCTGCCGTTGAGTGGAAACTCAACCGACGGTTGTATTTTACGCTGCTGTCAATTCTGTAAGCGAATGTCTCACGAAGCGAAAATCTTTTTTGAAACGGGTTCAAAAGGTTATGTCCATTTTGTGTGTTTGTTTGTTTGATTTATTTTTCTCTTGTTGTTGGTGGTGCTTTTAGGGTCCATTGGATTGACGGCGGGGTAAAACTCAATCGTTCGCTGCATCATGAACTTCACTGAGAGTTCTGGTCATTAGAAGGAGTAGTAATCTAAGCAAAAAATCTCCAGAACCTTTAGTAAATTCTGGTACTCATTTAAATATTTTTCATCTTGGGAGAAATTAACAGGGTTTTCAAGTATCTTTATCTTAAAAGGATTTGAAAAGTTCACTTATATTTAGGTACCCGTTCTTTTGGGCTTTAGCAATTTGATATAATTGATGTAAATCGATGTGGTGAACGCATTTCTAACTCAAAAGCGCAAATTACTTTGAAATAATCTTCATAAATAATACTGTACAAACAGGCTGACGAATTGCTAAAAATATTCTTAGTTTTAATGACGGCAAGCAGCCTTGTTGCAGCACTTTTAATATTTATAAACTGCAAAATCTGCCCTTCCAATCTGGCCATAGGGGTACATGTTACAGGACCATATAGTGGAGGCATTTGTCAGGGACATGAATTGGGGACATGTTGCAGAGGCAATATAACACACCCTTGCTACAAAAACAGTCGTGCATCAAGAAGAAGGAATAAAGTGCAATCAATCTTCATTGGTTGTGCCCTGCTCTTGCAAACTGTACCCACTACAACCCGGGAATAAAACAATCATGTCAACTTCGCGTGCACCAGCTTGTGTAATGCCCCTGCAACATGCGTCCTACGTGGACACGAAGAACGGGCTGATTCACTTTCTCGGAACATGCCCCCTAGTGTGTGCGGATCGTTATTGTAACCCTAGTGCTGTCCGGTAAAGTATGCGTTACCATTTAGTAGTAGTAAACACCGACAAGAGAATGCCATAATAGCCTTTTTACGAATCATAAGTAATTTAAGAGCAATATCATTGCTTGTGTAAGTAGGCTTTTTTGATATCATTTTACACAATTTTTTTTGTTTTTATAAAAATGTGAGTCGTTTAGAGACGAGGAAGAGATTAGATCTCAACGTAAATGTTAAGCGTTTTTGTTATGTCTTTGTTTTTGAAGCCCGGGTATGATAATGCATGGCATTTTATAATTCTAAACATAAAAAATAAAAATTATTTTAGATTAAATAGCTTTACTGTCTTGCATTTAGAACAGATAATTAAGTAATCGAAATAGGTCTACTGCTATCGTTAAAGAAACCAAGGGATAAAGGTTTTGGACTGGAATTTTCAGATTCAACCGTGAGGTAAGCTTGCCCCTTTTTTACTGTTTGTGCTAAGTCCTAATACCCACAATTTTCTTTACCCTTATCTGAAACAATGCTGTGGTGGGGCGTGTGGCACGTTCTAATTAGTTTAACTTTAATTATTACACGAGTATATTTTTCGGGATTAATTTCCGGAAATCCTGATTGGGTTGTGTCCTGGTGTACCGGTACACAGAGGGAATAACCATTGTACTCCTTTCTTTACGAACCTTTGTTTAGCTGTTGAACATTGTTGGTCTTTTGTATCGGTTCTTGTGAACCGGTACAGCAGGACAGAACCCCTGATTGCTTGATTCCGGAAAAATGGTGCGAGAAAATTCGTTTCCAATGTAGTTGAAGTACATTGTACGCTCTACTGGTAGGGCAGAATTAAAAAGCGTTAACGTAAGTTGTCCCAAAATGAAAAATTACAGGTTTGTTTGAGGGATACCCTCTAAAAGTTCTGGAAGGTCGTCAAAACTGTACACAATTCGTGTTTGACCTTCCTGGTCCCCTATTATAAACATTGGCGAATCTTGATTGCTCTCAGATCCATGAAAAACTTCGTCCTCCTCTTCTTGTTCTTCTTCTGCTATAAAATCATTCTCGTCAAACTCTGATATTTCGATGTCTGGAACTCCGCTACGATGATCCATTTCTGAATCGGTATCTGCCTCTTCGATGTGTAGAGTGGGAATTGTGAATTGTTTGAGTGAATCTTTCCGGTGTTTTTCGATGGAGTGAGCAATTCCTTCTTTGCTTTCTTCTTTGTGGTGTATTAATGCTTCAGGTTCATGTTTCTTGGTAGGAGAATCGTGCCATTGTTCACTTGGCTTCTTCTCGTCGTCTTTTGTTTGGTGGTAGTTGATATGTGCGAGCTTGGGTGGTGCGGCAGAGTCGCCTGTGTCCCAAGATGTAATCTCGTTGCTGTAATTTTGACGTCGTCTTGTTGGTGTGGCTCTTCTAAATTCCTTTACCTGCGGTAGTGAAGGCATGGCTGCTTTGCACGGCCTTGTTGGAGGCACTTCTTCTCTAGACGACTTAATAGGATGTACTTGTTCGAGCTGCTCACCAGATGAGATGCCACCGTCGTCAGCTGCTGCACTTTCACACCCTTCCTCCATATCGTTTTCATCGATATCAGATTTGAATTGCAATTCCATTGGAGATGGACCAATTAGATGCAAGAGCTGCTGAGAAAGTTTCCTCAAACTAGGATCTTTCCTTTCGGTTGGCTTTTCTTCATTATTTGTCGGAAAAGAACACAGGGACACTCTTTTCTTTGGTTTCTCCGATTCGGCTTGCCTGAGTTTCATCAAAGACATGTCTGTCAGCATTTGTAGTTGGTCTCTCTCGCGTTCTGCTTGTTGACGTTTCTGGGTCATTGTTGAAATCATCTCTTCCAGCCGCTCTATCTCAAACTGTGCCTCCTCTAACCTAAATTGGAATTCTTCTTTTTCCTTTACTGCCTGTTCCAGAGCTTCTCGGGTATCTTTCATTTCGTTCCTGGCTGCTTCACGATCAATAGCTAGTTGATCTCTGTGCCTCACAACGCCATTCAGCTGTGTTTTCAGACTCTGTATAGTACGATCGCTGGTAGATATGTACCGCTGGTACTTCTCTTCGAGTTGGTGGATGGAATCTCTCCGTCTTGGAGAGATCAATTCTGGTGCATTAAAGTCCTTGCCAACTGTTTTCAAGGCTGCAGTGAGCTCATCCCTTTCGAGAAGGGCATCATCAAACATTGATTTCAGCTCGTGCATATTCTTCTCACTTTCGTACCTGTAAAGAGTATACTTCTCTTCTGTGAGTCGTTTAACTTCTTCTGCGAGATAACGTGCCTGTTCAGCCGCGGCGGCGCGATCGTTTGCCTCGTTCAAACGAATCAGGAACGTCTTCGTCATCAGTTCCACTTCCTTCAGACACTTTGTCTCCGCCTCCTGAACTTGACTGAGGATGGCGTCTTTTGCAGCTTCTGCTCGTTTCTGTAACGCCTTGGCTTTCAACGCCTCCAGTTCGGCATTTTTAAGGCGTTGTCTTAGCTCCTCTTGATTATAAGATACTGTAATGTCTGTGGTGTCCCAAGCCATTGTTCCGTTGTCATCCACGAAACATTCCACTGTACTCTCTTTGTTTTTCCTGAATTTTGAGGTTACATTTGGAACTTCCTCAGCCAGTGCCTGCGCGTTTAAGGAACCTGATGATAAAGGGAGATATTAAACATGCTGATGGTACGTTTAAGAATTCTGTGCTGTTATGGAGCTTGTAATGTTGTAAAATACATAAGACATGAATTACAACCATAGTGTAACCCCACCTTCCAATGAATGCGAAGAACAACTTGGTGTCGACGATCCGACTTTATCCGAGACTTGGTCCCGAAGCTCTTGAAAGGTGGGACGAACTTTGGGTTCCTAACATAATATAAAACCAATTAATTAGGAAGGAAAAAATTTCTACCTCTAAACTCTTACTCCTTTCATTCGCCAAAGAGCGTATCTGCTAGGCTCAGAGTACGTATCCAGTAAAGTTCAAAATGGTCGTTTTGCAGACTTGTTATAGTGAAGTGTAAGCCTCGGGGGAAAGATGGCGCTTACTATATTGGATTTTTGACATACCGTCTGTAAGCATGCTGAAATCTTCTCAAAAAAACTTCCAACGTGGTCCAATGTGTCCTCCGCCGGTTTAAAGGTTAGAACCTACACATTAGTAAGGAAAAAACAACAGGAATATTTCGTTAAATATTGTCATTCCAAACTATCATGGATACGCGGTGATGGACTAGCAAGTCTTAAGACCCGAGTTAAGCGGCTGTAAAGTTTGTTGATCACTGCTTGACTTTCAAACAACAGATCACATGCAACTTACTTGCTGTAAATCTGTAATAGGTTGTGTACAAACAGTAGCAACGGAGTAACTGAATAGACCTGCGTGAAGAAGCAAGTCGCGTTAGACTTGGGACGGTGGAATCTTTTGTGATTTTGTGATTTTCCCATTACAAACTAAGTGATATTCTCTACAGAACTGTTCTATTATCCACCTAAAACGACAGGCGAGTGTTTGAAAACTTGGAAGCTAGAATTCCCAAGAGTATCATCACATGGTCTGTAAAGGGGCATCTAACCACCCAAATCTAGCATGAAGAAACCCGTCACTTCATGTCTATTTCAACTAACTATAAACAAAATGCGGAAAAATGCTCTGATAAATGCCAAGCTTGACGCATAATATCGTAATAACGCTGGCTTTGAAAATACCTTCGTCTCGCTTTTATATTTCACTGATAATTGTGCTTGTTGCTCTTCTAATCCGAAAATACTAAAACGTTGACCCACCGTACGCCCAAACATCGGACGGAAACGTTGCAATGCTCTGACTAGCTTCCGGAGCTGGAATAGGAACCTTGCTGGTGTACAGCTCATCAGACAATGGTCTTTTACACCACGGAGACCTGCATAAACCAAAAGCGGGTACTTTTTTTGCTATCTTCTACTCAGTTATTAGATAATTATTTTAAAAAAGTTTTGATTACTATAAATCTCCCTTGCGATATTGAAAAAAACAAAATAGAGAAGCAGACAAACCAGAATATCTATCATACAAAATTCTCTTTTCTTAAGGACGATTTTTTTCAAAATTAAGAAACATTCTTCGCCAGTTTAAAGATAGCCACTAGTACAAATGTTTAGACGTTTTGCCAGGGAACAAAATGCGTTCTCCATGACGTTAATATTAGTTTTCATGAAAACAATAAACGAGCGATATTTTTTGGACTACTTGACGACTTGACTACTTCTCTGTCTTAGTATAGCAGTGCTTCGACTTTTGCGCTTTGCTTGATTCGTGCATAGCCATTTACGCCAACAGTTAGCATGGCGCAATCTCGATCTCCGTTCGCTTCGAAGACGTTATTTCTCGCCTCAGTCAATTTAACTACAAAGTTTTAATAGTTGGAGGTGGATTAAGCAACCCCTCAATTATTCTCGATCACCGAAAAACGAGACCATGCATATGTGAATATCGATAGATATTATAAATAAATAAAAACTTTAACCAAGATTTTGGCGTCAGTGACATCTGAACAGCGTTGGCGCTGATCATGTTCCATTGTGTAACAAGGTAAACTAGCAACATCGAGCAAACTGTATAGTTGCCAAAGCAGACCAAAGTCCTGTGATCTATTTTAAACGATATTTAGAACTGCCTCACCTTGCACAGTGAAAACCAGAGATCTTTATTATTCCTTTGTCCCCTACTAGACAGTTCTTCGGTACCTAAATAAATACAATAACTAAATGAGTTTTGAAAAATACATTGTGAATGGTGGTATCATTCGATAGGTAAAACGTACAGTTTTTGGCAAGAACACTGATGGATCCCCTATCTGGGTGTTCGATGAAATCATTTGATACAGTAAGTACTCGATAAAATAAAATAATAATAATAATAATAAAAAACACTACTCGCTTTTTTATATAACGGTATTTCAGTTTAGTCTAAAAAGTCTTATGATTCCATCTTTGAAGACTCAGCGTAGACAACCTTTTGTACTTACCAACTCTCCATGCACCACGCGACACTCGTGGAGATAAACCATGCCATTGATTACGTAGTTCATGATATTTCCTAACTCAGTGGGGTAGGATTGAAGCAGGGAAGAGTTTCTCTTCAGGTATTCTGACAGGTTTCCTGCATTTGAGAAGAAGCTCATTCAGTACATTTAACTCGCCAATCGTGGTTGAAAAGATTTAGAGGATGTTTTTGATATCTATGAGGTGACTCAGTTGTTGAATGCATTCCGAGTTTTTTTCATTTATTTTGTTTTTAATAGTACGTCGGTTAGAATAGCTTGAGCTGCCCCGAATCTTCATCCGTTTGTTTTGTACCTTAAAGACGAGACAATACCGCATGTTCACGAGGACCGTTTTGAAAGATCACAACTTCATTTTCTCCCATTTGTGCGTATGACTGGATTTATGAAAACCGTGTCAATACTTTGCACCAAATCACCCATGTATCCTTTGATTAAACGACTCCTAAAGTCCTTAAAATCACTGTAACTATGACACAAAATAAATAAAGAGAAGAGCAAGAAAAGGAAGATACGTGATCTGAGTGACTGGCAATACTTTTAAATTTTAGTTGCTCTGGTGAGAAAAAGAAAACATATAAGCAGGGCGCGATTTCTTCAACACTATTTTCATAAATCCAGACATACTTGTACATATAGTCATTCAAGACTGGGGATAAATGGTTAGTTTTGTACAGTTTAAAATATCTGACTGGCGCGAAAGTCGGTTCTTTTGTCACCAAGTAAGGGATTGAGTTCCTGTTAGGGTGAAAATGCCTGATTTACAAAATACTCTGCACCAAATCACCCATATGTACTTTGATTTAACGACTCCTGAAGAGCAGTAAAAGGAAGATACGTGAGTGGTGGCAAAAAAAAACTGGCATTACTTTTAGTTTTTAGTTGCTCTGGCGCGAGAAAACGGTTCTTTTGTCACCAAGTAAGGGATTGAGTTCCTGTTAGGGTCAAATGTCTGATTTACAAAATTATGACAATTAAAAGCAATACATTTGATTGTGAATGCTGTGAAAGTATGAATTCCCGATGGTGAGGTCCAGGCCGGGTTTCCCTTGTATTTCTTGATAAATGTTGTACCAAATAATGAGACATAAACTAAACAATATTACCATTAGTCAGATTTTCCTGAACCATGAAGTTGCGAGGTCCCTTGATACCAACCCCGTGCAGTTTTACTACGTTCTCGTGGTTTAGTGTCCTGCAGATGAAGAATGAAAGAAGATTAGGAAAGCCACTAGCGAAAAATATGGACGCCTGATGGCAGGTTAGCAAACTGCAAGCTTATCCACTAGCATACCCCTTGCTGCAACCGTGTCTTCATTTAAGCTTTCAGCCTTACAGCCTTCAGCCTATTGCTGAGGTTATTAGTGTTAATAACTGCATGCCTCTTTATCTAAAACTGTCACTTTTACTTACATCATCAATCTTGCCTGATTGCTGAACTTTTCCTTTAGGATGTCAGAGCTTCCTTCTGGTAGAGCTTGTATCAATGCATCCTTGCTGTGAAACTTGCCGTAATTAACACTCTGAGGAGAAAGTTCATTTGTACTGTCGTGCAAAACTCAAAATTCTGTTTTCAGCCATTCCTAGCCTTTGAGACCTAGGCAAGGGATCAGGGTTAATATATATATGTTATTTGCCGGCTGGGAGGTCCGTATAGTGAAAAACTGTTACCGAGCAAGTCCGAGGTCACAGTTTTTCACTATACGGACCGACCCTAAGCCGGTAAATAACTTTTTTTTTTCCAAGCTCTCAAACGAGAAAAAAACTCACGGAAAAACACTTAAGCCAGCGTTACTGTGACCGTGGTCAGAGATAGGAAAATCCGGACCGTGCTAAGAACCAATCAGATTGTAGGATTCGTTACCGTGCCCTCTTGGAAAAAAATAATGCTTCTTATTATGTCTACGCTTTCCAGTTATTTTTCCACGTATTATTAAGCTTCACGCTTTAACAAAATCGCACGGACTGAATTTCCATTGGAAATTTGCAGTCGTTGTTGGTGTTGCACTGGTTTGTTAAATATTTTTAAGTTTTTAAAGTCAAAACACCGTTAATGACCTTCTTTAGCCTTCTCGTTAATTTTATTATCCATCATTTTTCCATTAATGTTCCACCAAAAATTCAGAAAAACGAAAAAACGTCTCCATTTCGTAGAAGACCGACAGGCACTGCAGTATAATGGCTAATATTGCACGACTAGCCCAGCCAATCGGATTGCAGCATTTGCATCATTGTACTAGTATAATTTTACTAGTTACAAGCAGAGTGTAAAATGGCCTACTCTAAAAACTTGAACAACAAAAATGGCTGGAAACGCCCAACATGACAATACAAGAGACTTAACATGTGAAGTGCCGCCTCTGCTTACCCATGGAAGATCCAAGTCGCTTTCCTCTCTTGTCTCAATTTCTCCCCAGTCCACCCTCCAGATTTCTAAACAAAAGCACATGTTGGGATTAACATCAGCATAAATTATGCAAGGAAGGTAAAATAATTAAATAGTAGTAGTTAACGTTATGCGCACACACTGGAAATTAACTGCTACTTCATTCCATCAATTTTGGCATTATGCTGAAAGTAGAAACAGTTTATAAACGAAAAAATGTTCCGTCGATCATACGTTATACTAGAACTGAGTTGTGAAACATGTTTGGAAAGGGTTTTCTGCGATGATGCTCTTCTTAGATCAAATGCTGCATGATACTTACCTAACAAATTAATCAAGAAGAGACCTAAATTCACAAAACTGTAAACAACTTACTCTCTAGCTTAACACTCACAATCTCTGGGTTTTAGTTTAGTGAGTGTTCCGGACAGAACAATTGCTGGTATGCAATTTGAGTAGTAAATTTATCCCGCCATGGCCAACAAAAAAAAGCATGGGTATACACAATTTAAGAGACGCGACAGCATTGTCTGAGTGTCTGAAGTAGTGTTAAACATTGGACATTCTTTTCTTTTTTTTTTTTTTTTGCCTAGTTAAGATCTAATTTTGACCACTTTCGATAATAATTACCATCAGCATTCTTGATGGTGGGGTACTTTTCCAGAGTTATTCCTAGAGCTGCAATGGAAAAAAAATGTATAGATCACTATATGTTGTACGTTTCTTGTTATCCTGAATGTAAAACATGTAAAATATGGATAGAGAATATGAAACGTTCCAGACCTTTATTATACTGTTACAAAGGGAAAAAAACGAAACGAAAACGGAAATTTTGGTGTACTTCCAGCTTCAACACGACGAATGTGTTAACATTCCATTGAAGAAATACACAGCTGCCTCATTGGGCTTTTCTGTTTTCTGGTCTATCTCGATTTGCAAATCATAATCAAGGACGGTCCCCTCCTTACTTGCATGTTGCTTGCATTGGTCCAGTAGCTGTTGTATGCTATCAAACTGCAGAAAATTCGCGTAGGAGACTGCATCAGACTCGTCCTTAACGCGATACTTTTGAGTTGTCTCGTCGAGGAGAACCTCGATATGCTTTACTGTTCTGTCCGTTCTGAAACGCAATAAATTGAAAAAATTGTTTCGTGTTATATTTAAACATGCCAGCCAGTTTTTCATGGGATAATGTTACCACGGGTGTTGCATGGCCTTTGGCTGTTTACGTGAAGCATGAAAATGCGTGTAAAGCTGTTTTTTTTTCTTTTTTCAGGTGGGCAAGATCCGCCATAGGGGATCGCTAATTCTTGCCCCCTTCTAGGATTAATTTAAGAAACTGAAAGTGATCAAAAAAATATCTCAGCAGAACATTACGTTAGAAAATGAGGTCTATACGATTGGTCATCTCTCTTAGCCTTTATCTTCTGCTACGTCATCGAAAGCACTAATCTTATCATTAGGTAGTTATAGTGTTAATACCACCAACCTAAAGGACAGAATAGTTCTAGTCCCCAGTCCACTTGTTCTTAAGATAAAACATCCTGGAACCTAGTCAACAACAAGACAGAATCAGTAAATATATTTTATTTGAGTCGAGAATACGGACCGATTAAATTTAAGTTTTACGCGGCCAGCTTTACGGTCCGTAATTCCAAAATTTGGGCAGCTAAGGGAAACACTTAGAATTCTCCTATTCATATCAGACCCACTTAATATTTAAAACGGATAACATTTATTTACGGATTAAGGATCATATTCATAGAAACATGGAACAACTATTAAAACCGAATTTATTGCGTCATAGAGGCCCTATGCGCCAAATTGGTGCCAGGGGACAAGTGAAGCGGGTGATACTTGCGTCATACATAGCCACTTGTAATCTCTATCGTTACTTTTAAGAACATCAGAGTTAGTAGTAAATTGAAATTTCTACTGCACCTGATCTCTTAGAATGGCTGCAACGATAGAACTGGGAATTTCAGCAAAAAACCATCTGTGCAGTGAACAAAACATTGTGCTAAATTAAGTACAAGTAAGGTACAATTAAATTAATTGCTATCATGACATATCTAATAGTTTGGAAGAGTCGAAATCTCTCTACCTCGGGGTAGAAAGAGGACCCAGTGAAAGAGGTTGTACGCGCATGTAGTAATGTTGAATCATGTTTTCATTATTAGGACGGACTGACTTTGCGCACTCCATCACTGTTGAGGCAACAACTTCACACGACTGTCACATTTGTCCTGAAATTTCTTGCTCATGATATTAGAAGAAGGATGCAAATGGACATCCTATGGAGCGAGAAGAAGCACTCTTAACATGTGGTGTTCCTCTCGGCTTTTCAAAGCCCCTGTACTTAGATAACTTCTCAATTCAGTTAAATAAGTTTTATATCGGTTTCAGTCCTCGTCATGGTGCTTCTCAACAGGCGAGTTTGCTAACAATGCAAATTATTTCTATTTAATTGTGTAAACCATAACTGTCCCGGACAAATCTTGTAAACAGGCGCGCTCTCATGTAGATCCTTTAGAAGATTTACTCGGTCGCGGGCCAGGCGGAAAAAATCACACGCATGATCTGTAGAATTCTGCGCCCCGATACCGAGTCACTGCCATTAGAACCGTACATCTCAAATCTCCTGCAATTAATCTGAAAGGCTTGAGTTGTGATTCAGTAACTTATACTTACGGTTCTTCTTCGAGATCCTTGAGCTTCACATGATCTTTTGGAATGTATCCGTATCCACTAGTCCTAAAACATATCGATTGAAGAAGACCAAATTGCGAGAGTGTTGTGTTACCGGTGACCTCTCCCTGTCCATATAGTGATTTGATCGTTGATTCGTTCTTTTATGTAAACGTTTACCATATATGGTCTCAAACCAATATATGTCCGGAGACCACGTAACTACCTTTTTCTAAACCCTCGACGCTGCACGCAATTATTTTTCCTACGTTTTAGGAAATGGTAACTTTTGCTTTCTTTCGCGCAAAAAAATACAGAATTTTTGAAATGAATGTTGCATAAACAGTCATTGTGTGGGTAGCCACGTAATTAGTAGACCAAGCAACGACTGCAATTAGGTGTTGTTGTAACTGAATAAATTAAAGAGATGTTACAGGTAAATGTGGAGAGTTTAAAGTAGTCAATAAGCTTAGGTTAGTTATCTAGCTAGTTCTTAGGGAGACCACTTTCACTGAAAGAAACAGACACATTTCAAAATAAATATGATAAGGTTAAAAATCTCAACTGGCAGGAGGAAGACCACACGGAGAGTAGCCGAAAAGATGAGGAAAAGGAGAATGACTTACGATGTGGTCGAAAATGCTTTCCATTCTTTGCTACCGGAGGCATCAGAGACGGTTAGGTGGTCACCCTAAAATCGCAAACCAAGGAAAAAACACAAGTCATCAGTCAAATAAATAAACAAACTAACAAACAAAATCGATAAAGAGATAAATTACCTTTTATTTATATGAGAGAGAAAATTACTTCATTGTGATTGGCTGAAGGCTGGCAATTTTAATTAAAATATTTGCATGCAGGGACAAAACGTATGTTGGATGAAATTCAACTGTTCAAATTCAATTTAATTTTCAATGTTACATCGTGTTCACTGCTCTGGAAAGCTGTCCCCGCCACAACTCATTTTTGTGTAACTATCCGGCTCGTGAGCACCAGCCTGTGTACTGAAAATTTGTTTGTGTATTGTCACACAACTAGCCAATAGAAGCATTGCGATGATGTGATTCATGCATCCAACATAACTTTTAGTCTGTTTGTTCTTTGATGTTTACCGGACTTCTTAACCATTCGCTCTATATCAACTATGGTTATATTCGAGTGAATTGTCGCATTATTGTACTCTCGCATTATCCTTACTTCACTAAAGGGGAGACTTCCGGGCATATCTGAGTAATGAGACTCTTGAGCGATCACTCCAAAGCCATGAAAAGCGATTGCCAGAGATAACTACAAATACAGAAAAAGATCAACAATTAAAGAAGCAAAATTTTGAAACTTTATCAATAACCTGTTACAACATAGTCAAATTGTTGAACTGTTTGTCTTCAAATTGAGGAAATTACTTATCTTGTAATACCTTTTGCCGCTTTACGTCTGGAATTCCTAGGCAGAAAAAAAAAAGAAAAACAAAAACAAAAACAAAAATAGTTGTTGTTTTTTACTTTGCTTCGTTTGATTTTTGTTTGTTTGTTTTCGTCTCTTTTGTTTTTTTGGTTTTCAGATATGTTTCCTGGTTTGAGGTTTCAAAACTGTGGAGATGCTGGTGCTGGGATGATACTTAGCTTGTATTTGTTTTTTACAGTTGTTGTCGTTGCTAGTGGTGCTTACATTAAATGCTACTTGCGCTGCTACTGGAGGCTGCTGTTTTCGTCTTGTTCCTGTGTTGAGTGCATGTGTTCTTACCAATTTCGCTCATGCAACAACTTTCGTAATTCGTTCTCGTCATCATGAATTCGCGAGAGAAGATCATGAAGGAGGTTGATATACGTCGACTGCAAGCGCGCGAGGCTAGTGCGTTCTAGTGTTCTAGGAAGTACACAATTGAAATTTCTAGAAAAAAAAAAACCATTGCTTACCATAAATTGTACTTGGCTTGCATCCTGGCGAGCTTCGGAACGTTGCCGCCTTACAACAAGACCATCCTTTGCCGGTAAAGCGACCCGAGTGGTACTGGGTCAGACTCACCGGATTGTCTACACAAGCTAAAAGTTAATAGTTTAATCAGCGAGGCGGCCAAAGATTGTTTTCTTTACAGAGGCATTGCTTCAAGGAACAGAAGTGGTTGACGTAATCGACCTATAATTATCTTTATTGTAATCATTCTAACTAAATTCTGAAAGCTAACCTTACAAATGTTCATCCTAGTGAGATATCTAGCTATACAGAAATACGTTTTTAATTCTGATACCCCATTGCACGGCCTTTCTTTCCGCCACAATTGAAGAATAAACAATAACAGCCTAAGACATCTAAAGCTGTTGAAACACTCGAAGGGACTCAAAGGTAGCATGGACAAACAAATTGGAGACAATTAAAACGGATTGCATTGTTAAACTGTCAAAAAGAGCGGCACGATGTTTATTCTGTTATTCCCAATTTGTAAGAAAATGGCGTGATAAATCATTATTCTGTTTACCTGTGAGCTCGGGCTCCGTTTTCAGTGCAGTTTTAACACCAAAATAACGTTTAAGTATTCACGTACCTAGTCGTAATGAAGATAGCCAGGACTCAAATTCGTCAACATCGTAAGCGGACAAATAAAGGGTCCGAGTGTTGGAATTGTCCTTCTTGGTGCGGCAGTGATATGTCACCTGAAACGGAAAAGGGAGCCATTCCAAAACAGTTACGTTATTCACATGCACAAATGAGGAATGTTTTGTTCTAATGTGGACTGGGAAAATCACGGTAGTATGAATGCCAAGCTTTTCATTCTCTTTCTAGGCGCAAAAGGCATCCTTTGGAAAACGCATCACGGTTTTGGATGTTGCCTCAAACGCTTGTGAAAAGAGAAACGATCACATGGAGTGGCGAAGGGCCTGTTTTTGGTGGTTGGGAAAAGAGTCGGAGGAGCTGGTTTGGGCTAGCTGTGAGAGTGCTCGCCTCGTACTAATGCGGCTTGGGTTCGAATCCTGTACTTGGCGTCATAAGTGGATTGAATATTCTTTTCGCTGTCGTCCTGGCCTTCTTTCTTGAGTTTTTCCCCATTTTTCCTTTTCCCTATTTCCAAAAATATATTGATAGTTGATCAAAAGTAACTTCGTGTAATTGTTACTGCTAAATCCCAGATATTTCACTATCATCATTTTTTCTTCACGACTGTAGCTCTGTGTTTCAGAGCAATTATGGAATAGCTTTACAGCTTTAGATAGCTTCAGTTGGGAATCAAAGAAATTCAAATTAAAAAATAACAAAAGAAAAACTAAATCTAAAACCAAACCTGAAAACATAGGCCCTGGCTGAATGCTTCATCATCCACGTCTTCCACAGATTGGATATTAAGCAGTTCAATGACAAATTCTGGCTTTTCTCCTTTTGTCTGTGTACAGGAAATATATAAAGCATAAAAAACAGACACACAACAACAGAAACGACAACAAAACTAAAATAAACTACAGAAACTACAAACTTAGGCGGGTTTTCTATAGTTTGAATTTCTCTCCCCCAGGCCTCTACCCTTCCCTTCACTTCCAAAACAAATAACTATGGGAATATTGTTGTAAAATCTTGTTTTTGTTAGCTTTGGGTTTTCTGATGTCGGTTTTTGACACTCGTGAAAAAACGATTAGATGAGAGTCTTGAACCGTGTCGAGTCGGAAGGAATCTTTCCTGAAGCTATTGCGCGCTAATTTGTTTTGCAAACTGTGTAATGCTCTTGTTTATTCGCATCTAATTACGCATAGAAAATATATTTTGCAATTGAAGGCATTATTGTCTCAAGATAATCATAGATTTGTAGACGTTAACACATCGTTGATAAACGAATGCTATCAAAATTTAGACTGGTAACTATTGAGGAAACCACCGTTAAATTTTGAAAGCTTTCGGATTTCTTGGCGAACAAGTCTCGTACAGCCATTGTATCCTCTAACTGTTGAGCAGTTTATCGCTTATCGTGACGTTTTTGATTGACAAATAACTCCTACACTGGCTAAAGACCAGTCTGATCGACGGGAATTAACTTTGCAGCTTCAAGAGCTGAAGCCGGCTACATGTTATGTTACCACTGATGTGTAACATGCTTGAAATTATTAGAAAATTTTCGGTAGTCGCCGGGAATGAATACTTTCACGTATCAAAAACCTTCTAGGAAACCATTTTTTACATGTTTCGCTTCGATGATGTAATATGGGACCGATGCGAATCGATCCCTTTTTTATCATCTTCTGTTATATTTCATGAAGTCCTGAAACGTAGCTAGTTAATAGGGCCATAATTCACAAATGGACACATGGGTAAAGTTCACAGAATTACTTCGCTAGCTTTGATTCGCTTAATCTGTAAGACAAACACGTTTGTAAGGTGCATATAGGGTTCTCTCTAGCATCTTAGATTACCGATCACTGACTCACAACAAAATGCAGTGCATCACTACAAGCCAGACATACTCACCCACTGAGCTGAGCTCTGGTAGTACTCAAATAAACCATCAGTCAAAACGCCAAAAACTCCCTCAAACAATGACTTGGCTAGGAAGCTTCGTCTCTTTGTTTTTCTCACCAGAATATTACCACAGAACTTTGCTGTTTCCTTCTTTGATTCCATTAGCCTGATTGGAAAGATTTGTCGCGTCTTCGTAGATTACTTGAGCAAACTCATTCCGCGCCACTTTGCATATTGGAAAAAACGAGTCCTGTTTGTTTTGCGAGTTTGCATGTCACTGCAAATTCCTTCACCTCTAGAGTTTACCGCGGTACAAAGAAACAGCAGAATTAGATGAAGCAGAAGCGAAAGAGGTACTGCTTACAATTTAAGTTTAAATTCGCTCGTGCTCTGCCGCCAGTTTTTCACATTCAACTTTTCGGTACGTGTCTTGTCGCTTATAGCGCGCCCACATTATATCGGAAATTGCTTCTAATTTATTAGATATACGCTTTTTCCCACTCTCAGTAAATTGACACATGCCATACAGCTCAGTTTGTTTTAGGAACAACAATTTTACGCTGAAAGGAAGAATCTGTCTAAAGATGTTGGAGAATGTGTACACTACACATATCTCTGTAGTCACAGTTCCCACGCTCCTACACTACTCTAGTCTCCCTCGCAGCCGTTTTTAGCATCGTCACGCAACGTTGCGTTGCGTGACGATGCTAAAAACGGCTGCGAGGAAGACTAACACTACTTCAGAGAATTGTGAAAACGCGGATTTATTTCTACGGTTGGTCATACCGACCACACTGATCCATCACAAAAGCGGAGCTCTTCGAAAAAGCTCTTCAAATCAGAGGAATTTGAAAACGCCGGCTTTTCAGAAGGACTGAACATTTTGAAAACGGGGCTTTTCAAAAACAATGGCGTCACGTTAATCATGCGGTTTTCCTTCGGCACCGTGAAATTTAAAATTGCCGGTGTTTTTAACGTTTCAAATTCTTCCGGCGCAGTGTTGATGGAAAACATTTAATGCGTTCTAAGAGTGGAACAACCCGATTTCAGGGTTTTGAAAATCGTCGAGGAGAAGGCTCTGGGGACGAAGTTGTGGCCGAGACAGACTCGGAAGCCCGGTTAAGAAGCCCTGAGTGTACGAAGAAGAAGGGATTTGGAAGCTAGAGCAGTTCAATTTAACTTTGCTTTCGAACATCTGATTCGAATCGCAAATGCTGCCTGATCAAATCAAGTGATTTTATTCGTCCGTACTACGATGACGGAATTTCGCTTTCTGTGTTCAGTCATGGTGACCCTGTAAGATACTGAAACCCTTGTGTTTTCCTATTGAGCGCACACAGACACAAGCTTTTTAAAAGAAACAAAACAAAACAACAAAAACTAAACAAAACAATTTTTGTATAGGAGTGCAATCGGGAAATAAATGCATAAGCACAATTTTATTTTCAAAGACTACAAAAAAATTGCCGAGAAGCTGTGAACTTTAACTGGGCAAGTCGGCCTGTGACGTCATCGATGGAACATCAAAGGACTAAGATTGTTTTGCTTCTACTGGAAGAATGTATGCGAACATGCGATAATGTGATTCAAAATCGTTGAAGAATACAAGAAAGATATGGTTTTGGAGGTATTCGCAGTATATCATGCTTAGGAGAGAGCAGTTAGTACCAGTCTCAATCACTCTCGTCAGGAGCCCATTAATGGGCTCCTGCTCTCGTCCAGAACCGAGCTGAGAAAAGACCCGTCGGACCAAAAGAGGAAGCCATCGAGCAGTTCTTTGATCTCGGGCTCGCCACTGCTGTAAAAACCAAGGATTTACATGGCTAGTACATTCTTCCCTAGCTTCTAGTGCAAAGCTCGACATTGCCAAGGTAGCTCAGACACGAACTTGAGATAAACTGGGAGCCATCTGACTATTCAATTCAAACGAGCCTCAGACCAAAATAATGGAAACTATGTGAGCAATAACGAAGCAAAAGACGAATTTTTCTGCGTTTTTGAGTGATTAACGGAAAAATATACCGCTGTAGCTATGGACTGTTAAGAGTTAGAGTAAAAGAAGTTTTGAATGTAATACATTAGCCAAACGGGTCGGCAATTATGGAAATTGTCGATCGTGACTTGCAGTGTGACGGACAAGATTGACGACCTGCACTTCGAATATACACGGCGTAGCCGTCCTAATCCTAGCTAGACTCCGAATTGTATTGCTAGATGATACAGTTCTTTCATTTAAAAAGTCTTGTCCATTTTTGATAAGTATGAAGCACAAATACCCTAAATGTATTTCCTCAGCGCCAGTCGAACGTCTCTTGAGTGTTTTGAGCCATGTCCTTCGATGACGTCACAAGTGAGCCCGACCACTGTGCTCGGTCATCATATGGCACATGAATTACAACTTTAAACTCCCGTCGAAAAAGCGGGGATTTTATCAATCGTTTATCAATCGATAGTCTTTTCGCTGACGTAATAAGAAAAACTAATAGATTTCGCTAAAGGAAAGAAAGAAATTTTGTGTATGCACTAGTACTGCGATGATCAATCATATTTTTCTTCGCAGTTCAGATATATGATATTTCATATATTCATCTGCGATCTAAGCGATCTCCAATCTCCGCCAGTTTTTCTCTCCGAGCTCAAGTTTGTAGGAGCTGTTGACCATTTTCTATTTCACCGTTTTGCACTCAATTTTACTTTTCTGCATTGATAAAATTGCTCTGATTTGAGACAATTTTCATAGGCTGAATCGCACGGTTTCGAGTTCAATTTGTACGAGTGAGTTTTTGCGCGGACTCCGCTTCGGCGAGTACAATTTCAGCTTTTTGAAATACAAAAAGTGCAAATTACTTCCAAATTGAAGGAGAAAAACCGTATGATTACTTATTAATAATATAAACATGGAACAATTTGCGTGGAGCGAGTGCCCTCCTGATCTTTTTTTCCCATTTGAGAAACTTTGTTTCAAAATTTCCTATGGAAATTTTCATACAAAATTTCCAAACGAAATTTCCGTCATAATTGTGATATCATTGCCTTAGAAAATTTCCTATTGTTTCTCAGCCAATCATAATCTAGAATTACGATGCGTAATTTGTACTGATGTTACACTTTTTGCACTGTTGTTCCAATTCCACTGGTGTTACACTTTTGTTGTGTTACACTCAGCCAATCAGAATCGGGAAAAGGGAAAACATTCCGGTAGGTGCAAGGGGTGGGGTAGGTTGTGAAGAGGCAGGGTAGCTGGGTGAGTACTTCATTCTGTTGTTCGATGGGATCGATGCCTGGGAGAATTTCGTCGTCAATATGTTTAAGATGGACGACAGAAGTGCAGAAATTGACCCGTCTTCAGACGTTACTGATGGGGAAAGCGACACAACAGGTAAATATTTCAATTTCAAGAATGCCCCGAGCTGACCTTCCTTTTGTTCGAACGAAGCATCAAATAATTTTAAAACAGCAAGCTTACATACGTTTATATAGCGCCTGAGCGTTCAAGAACTCGTTTGGCTTACTTCAGGAAGACTAAAATGGTTACGTAGTAGTGCCAGTAGTGCTATCTTAACTTGTAAAGGTATCGAAAGCGTTGCATAAATTAACGTCGAAAGTATAATATAAACAGCAGTACTGAAAGTTTTTGAATGCGGGTCATCCCTCATAAACTTCACCGTGAAAACACCATTTGTCTATTGTTGTTACTGTAGGGATCTGTAATGGCTCAAGTGCTTTTTTAGTTAATCTTACATTTGATTCTGAAAAGACAACAGTAAAACGATTTTCCTGATCAAATTTGTAAATTTGACGGTTTGGATTTTAATTTGATTTAATGACAAATTAATTGCTCAGTTAGTTGTCCTCGACTGGTGGACCATGGCAGCTGAAATTGCTGTGAATGATTTTTTTTTTCATTTCCTTTTCAGTTGATGTTAGAAGTAAAAGAAGTGAAGGAGGGAAAAGTAAACGGAATCTTATTGGTTTCTGGTGAGAGCAATTAGAATGATTAATTCTCGAAAGCTGTCACTTATTCGATATGTTTTAAAAGTAAGCTTAATTATTAATAATTAAATCCAACAGGTGCTTGTTCGCCCAATTGATTAAGCTAAACTTTAATAAATTGTGGTTTAGATCTTGAAGAATTAATAAAGAAAACTGAAGAGACTGAAGAAAACCCCACAATAAAATTTTTTGTGCAACCCTAGGCAAAGATTGTTTGTGGTTTAAGGTGACCGCAAGTATGAAAATGGAAAAAAAAGTCATAGAGGTTGTGGGTGTGATCAGAGTTCCTGCTCTCTCCTTTCACCCAAATGTATCATCTCCATCTATGCCAACTTTTCCAGGTTATCTGGGGGTCCGGATACTAACTGAATCTCTCAGTATTCTGCATGTGTTACCAAATCTCCAGGACCCATTGTAAAAGAAAGTATTATTTTAGCTGATTTTTAGCCTTTTTTTCTGGAGAGAATTTTGGAGTATTTGACACATTTTTTTGTGGCTGAATTGGGCTAGCTCTAAGTACTTCTTTTAAAACCTTTTTTTTATTGTCGGGAAGGTAAAATTAGCGATCTCCTGGATTTCATTTTTTTAGGTTGATATGTCTGCAACTCTGTCATGTTTTGTACCTTTTAAAACTATTCAGGTCATAGCCTGTTTGGGGTTAATACCAAATACAAGATTTTTATTGATTTATAAATTGATATTTTTAGTATTAAAATTCTAGTAACTCTATTTATTAAATTTTTTTCCCCTTGTAGGCTTCTTGGCTTGTGTAACAACTTTGGTTATGTTGTCATGTTAAGTGCTGCTCATGACATCCTTGGAGAAGACAATAGTACCCAGAGACACGAAGTGAGTATGCTTTGTCCTTTATTATTTTAGACTATCGATTTGTTCGAGAAATTATCCCTACCCCTCCCATGGGGGATGTTTGGTTTAAGCCCCTTCCCCAGCAAACCCTCAAGAAATTCCAGTGACAAAGTGCAGCTTTTGAGAAATCCCTCCCCTCTTGGAATTTCCAATAACCACCCTGGGGTGGGTATATGTTTTGGAACCAGACTTTATTTACAATTAACAAATCAAATATTCAGTTATAGTTATCAACTTTTATTAATTATATTTATTGTACCATATTTTTCTAGTTGAGTTAATTTTAATTTGGATTTAACAGATGGATAAATAAGCATGTGTTTGGGTTGCCATTTTGATTAAAGAAATTTGACTAATCGTTATTCAGTGCTGTCTTCCTAACAGTGTAAATCGTTTTATTTTATTTTTGTAGACATCAGATAATTCAAGCTTAACTTTAGAGATTGCTGGATCTTCAAATTCCTCAGATGGATTGGAGTGTAATGCTCTATCAACTGGGGTATATCAATTTCATGTTAAAAATGCTACTTTTTAAAAAGTTTAATATATTGTACAGAGCCAGGTTTAGAGCACTGTATCATGCCATTGTGCAGTGCTGCTTCAATGAGTCACCAGTCCTAAGGTATCCCAGCAAATGGAGACAAGCACTCTGGGAAAACAAATCAATTTGCCTTGACCAAAGAAACAATTTATAATTATGTGTTTTAAAATTAAAAACAGTTGGTTGATATCTGATGCCATAACCAGGCTCAACACTCCACAACTATGGGCAAATCATAAATACTTTTTGAAAATATGTATTCGTATACAACTGTTAATTACAAACATTTTAATACAGGTTAATTCTATTTTAATTTACAATTATTGTCATAAGCTAAATAATACAAATTGTTGAATTTGGAAAGTATTTTCCTAATAGTATTTTTCTTTTTATTTTATTTCAGACTGTTTTATTGGCTGATATTCTGCCAACTCTCATTATCAAGATAACAGCTCCCTTTTATATGCAAAGAATACCCTATAGGTAAATACATGTAAGTAGGTAGTAACACATTCAATCAACAAAATACGTACATGTACATGTGCTAGAGGGTATATCATTGGAGCATCAAGTTGTTTGGGGCTACACTGTAACTAGTAGGCTTAAAGCTGGTCTTATCTGGGGTTAGCTCCGTGAGTGGGCAAGATGAACCGAATCTCGCGCTGTGATTGGCTACCTGAGCGGGCAAGATGTAGCTATCTTGCCCGCTCGGGATACAGTTTATGTCCCGCAAGGAACATTTATCATGTTAATGTTATGGTGTTTTATCCTGTATAATAAATCCTTTATTGACCAAGCTTGTTCGGTCAAAATGGCTGGATATTGGCCTCGTTCTTTTTTTTTAAAGTTACTGTATTATTTCAAATGTACATGTGAATGCACATGTACTGTACATGTTGCAGTGACGGTGCTAAACATCAAATTTTCTTGTGGTGATGCTTTGTTGGTTAATTTTTTCCACTGTTGCAGTGTTTAAAGCCTCCCTCCCCCACACCCCTTGAGTAACTATTTTGTATATAATTTCCAGATGGTAACTACACATGTCCAGAACTGTGGGCCAACTAGCCTCTTATGCAGACAATAATAATAAATAATACTAATAAAATATATTTAATATATAGCGCAAATTCAATTTGAGCTTGTCAAGCAATCTTCCTTCCCCAGGAATGTCTACTTAAGAAAGGGAGGAAGAGTGCATGGCAAACCCAACAAATGTCTACCTTGGAGGCTATGGGCCTCTAGGGATGGAGCTGGGATAAAATTTCTGGAACTAGGAGGGTTTAATCTCAAGGATTCAAGATTGGTCGAGGGCCAATTGCTCCTCTTTCCTACCTTTTTGAGCCATGCTGTAAAAGTTGATCAATTTTGTAAGTAAAGCAGTAAAAATTTGTTTGAATCTGCACTTGGCCTATCTGCTGAATATTGATCGGCTAGCCTAGGCCATCAGCAGCAAATTAAAAGTAGTTGAACATCACAAACCTGGAATGTGGTAAGTATGTTCATATATACTGTCAATGTGACAGTTTTTACATTGTACTTGGATTGCTCATTTAAAGGAACCTGCTGTGAAATTATGAGGCGGTTTTGTTTTGAAACTTTCACCATTAGACCTTTATTTGATGTTGAACATATGCTATGATTTGATTTGATGAACATTTTCTTCTTTTGCAGTGTACGGATGACATTATGTGTGATATTTGCATTTGCAAGTTTCTTCATTGTGGCGTTCTCACATGCCCTTTGGTTCAGTTTACTAGGTGAGATTTAAATGTTAGATTGCAAATTATTATTAATAGTTGACGACATTTTTCTGGGCACTGTGCATTATCTGTAAGAGCTGGAAGTTAACAAAACTGAGATGTACTATATGATAATATTATAAGAAATACACACAGTGATTAATTAGGCAACAGTTTCATAGAACCATTTTATAAGAAAACCATTTGGCCACACACATAGTTTTTCCAACCAGTTAACTCTGAAATCAAGTATTGCAGTCACCCTCCAATCCACTTAAGATCAGGCCACTCTTTTTTTTTTGAGAACTGGGCTGGGTTGCTGCAAGGCCAGTTGACACTAGCCCAGGATTAAAAGTTAACCAAAGTGACAAGTTTTCTTCTATAAATTTCTCAGCCCACTTACATTCTGTTTAGTTCACGATTCCTCAAGGTCAAAACTGAAGGACAAACAATAATTAAACAAAAAACCTTACTGAAAAAAAGAGAGAAAAAAACTGAAAATAATTTTTGCATTAGCGACACTGTAAATCAGGCTTTGATCAACCTGGAATTAACCCACTGACTCCAGTGCCTTTGAAAGCAGTTTTCCTTATGAGAAATATGACCTAAATACTCCCTTGGATTTTCTTTACTTCAAATCAACAGCTGTGTTAATGCATGATGTATTCAATAACCTAACGCCACCTCACATATCCAATATATTTACTTATCAAGCTAATATCCATTCTTATAATACACGATCATCATCAAAAAGTAATTTCTATGTTGAATACTCAAGATTGAATTTGCAAAGTAAATCTTTCTCTAGATATGGTGTGCGAATTTGGAACAGTTTAAGAAATTGAAATACTTAATTTATCGAAACTTAACTGATCTGATAATGAAAATGGAAATGTCATAGAAACAGCTCGGCTTGATTACATGTATATATGCCATATGATTTTCTTGTTCTCTTTATTTCTTGTAGTATTATATCTATTTAACTTATTATAACTATTTAAGACCGAGTTTACCAGAGGACCAGGCAGGGGTGATACATGCCATCTCTCCTTTTTGGATGAAACTTTGCTAGATTGAAGGTACTACCCAACAACTCTAAAAGACAAAGTGGGCCGGCTTTCTGATTTTTCCCTTAGGAGTTAGACCACCCCCCCTGGTTTTTTGCCCAAAATCCCAAAAATGTCACTAAAATAAGCATCAAATTTAAACACCGCTCCTGCTTACAGAATACATTGCATTTTATTGGTGTTCCACACAAATAAAGATTAGACCTATCTTAGTTCACACCAGGAATTTCAAGTCATTTGAAGTGACAGGTGCCAATCAAGGAATGTCATTTTCTACCCATGTCACGCAACATTTAGCTATAAGGCAAATTAGCTCAAATTCTGACTCAAATATTGCTTAAGTCCAACTT
>OMLO01000604.1_pt1 | contig 24310 bp, 15 predicted proteins | sample 1674811 | NCBI WGS metagenome assembly OMLO01 (sample SAMN06265003, study PRJEB25207) | coral metagenome | isolation source: Coral host | place: Mexico:La Bocana,Puerto Morelos, Mexico | collected 2008-11-13
CTTCGGCTGATAACCCCTACCTCGACCTTGATTATTCTGGATATCACAAAAACCTCATCCAATAATTGTTTATAATTCGTAAATAGGGTCCAGGAGAAGAATTGTTTTATCATTTTAGACCAGCCGCTGTTCGAGAAAGGAGCCGGACTGAAAATAAAGACCACATTGTCAATCTATCGCAGTTTACAGTTAGAAAAACTGAACCATGGTGTTTGTCCAGTGTTTTCAGGATGCAAATTCAAATACGGCAGACTACACATACATATCACGGGATATCTGTATCACTATATGAATGATGATTCATTAAAGAAAGGGACAATTAGGACAATTTGTTAAATAATAAATATTAATGTCCGGTTGAAAAATTATTCTAACTTTCTCTATCATAATAATATTTGTCATCACCTTGCGGCTTTTAGCGTTTCTCTTACTAACAAATCCTAGAGTGGTCAAAAATTAGAACTCACAAGGTGAGATCTTGACTCAAAGATTTCATGACCTGGCCTTTCCTGGCGTCTTGTCTTTCAATTCCTGAACGCAGTTAAATAATGAAGACCACTACCGTAAAAAATAACTTTCGGTTTTATTAGGAATTTTTAAATTACTATCCTTTAACATCCATAATTACTTTTATCCTGTAAGTGAATATTATGTCGATTGTCATAGTTACGGTGGAACCCCAATCTCTCGAACTCCCTGATAATTTGTATCAAAATTGCATTTCTGTCACTATTATTTTAATCTCGATAATTTTCGAGTCAATTTTCGTTCCCAAACCAAAAGTCGTTTCTTTTAATTATATATTTTTTTCCCTGTAATTTTACGCCAGATATCTTGAACTCACAATTTCGCAAATCAATTCCCTTATAATCTGTCAAATACTTTTAATTGCGCGATTGGCCTCGTCATGTGACTGAATCTGCCTAAGCTCTAACTGGAAATGAATTCGAGTGTATTCCCCAATTTAAAAACTACGCGTTTTGCAAAAATATATTTGAAGAATAAAAAAGCCTCCATTTGGCGCGAAGTATTCTCGGATATATATTTGGCCCAGACACTATGTGTTCCTCGAAGTTCGCAGTTTTCCTGAAAGTTTTCGAAAAGCTTTGATACAGACCTCACTGCTTTTGTTGTGTAAATCAAGTTTCACTTTTAAGTTTAACTTAAGTTCTAATGCTAACTAGGTGCATTTACATGACAGAGGCAGAGAGGTCTGTATCAAAGCAAGGTCACCTCCAGCCTCGCTGCGATTCAAAGGCCTGGTTACTGAGCAAACAACTGTAAAAGGGTCTATTATCTGAACATCTTTTCGCGCCAAATGGAAGCTATTATTTGTCTATCTGTTGGGTGCTTGATTAAAATGTAGATAGCGCTGTAATTCTTTGTTTTTACTATTGTTGTTGTCGCTGATTTTTGTTGACGTTATTTAACCTGCTTTGTTTGGTATCCAGGCTGGTTTCAGTGCCCGTGACAGTAACAAACAGAAACTGACAAAAATGTTGAGATGGGCGCGTCCTTCGATACAATTACCTGATAATGACACGCAACATTTTGACGTCTTTAGCTACGTGTCAAAGTACGTGTATAAACGTGGGTAGAATGTAGAGACTTTTAAGGGAAATTCATCGGAGCCAGAAGCCACGTTTTGTTTGGTTTCGTGTTTTGTTTGTTTGTTTGCTTGTTATCAGTGACGAGTTATTGAGCTCTCTATAACTATGAATAAACTTCCAGGCTCAAATGAACTACAAAGGTCAAATAAAAGCCGGATCCACGACGCCAGGAACGGGGCGTTTAATCGAGAAAATACGGTATTGCACTCCGCAATAAAAAAAAAGTGACTTAGTGCGTGGATAACCCTAAAAACAGATACCAATGAATGGCTAATTCCCTCTGGACGCACTTGGAAATCATGGTAGTTTTATTCCCTCTAAATAACTGTCCAGTCCAAGATGAGGAATACAACCAACTACTATGATTCCCTTCAATTGCTATTTAAAAGGAAAATAGGAGTTTTCATAATCATTTTTCTTGGCTCGTCATCTTAGAAAGCCTTTGGGCTCACTTTTTGGAGTTAGCAACTGAATAACTGTCGATTCATTCTAGAGAGGACCAGCTTTGGTCAAAAGGTCGGGAATGCTTGTCGGAAATATTTGGATTCACTCCCTCAGGGAAATCCAATCTGGACGTTGCTCAAGATTCATTTGACCCATAAAGGATGCTTCTTTCCAATGGATAGTGTTTTGCTTTTCTTCAGTGCAACCCTAAAGACACATTTACGCCTAGAAATAGTGCCATTTCGTCCTGATCACAATAAGTAAGACAAAAGTCTGTGATTTACATCCCTGAGCGAGACGACGAGCAACCCCCACCTTTTTGGTTCAAACAAATAAATATTAGCTACGAAGCTAAATTTGACGCAGTTTCCAGTGCTTCTCGAAGACGTCAAAAGTGCAAGGAATGTTGTACATGTGCATAGACCGAGAGCATTTTTGGAAAACGGTGCTTCTCCAACGCATTTCACTGCTATTTGATATCCATATGTACAGCAACGACATGATTGAAAACTTACCTAGTTAATATAAATAACTGTTATACTGTTAACAATTACTTTTTTGTCAAAATAATCATTATTATTGTCAATTTTATATATTCATTTCTGTTTTCTGTTCATTTTTTCAGCAAAATCCCTGTCGGAGGTAAGAGGATTTTTGTTCTACCTAAGGAGCTATGGGATCGTTTAAGTTCTGGCGTCGCCAAGCACACCGGGAAATTTACGAGATAAACGGAACGTCTTGAAAATTCCCTACCGAAATATCCGAGTTAGGAATGTGCTTACCATTTGCGATTCCTCCCCAATCTTGGAATTATGATCTGCTTCAGCCCTTGCTAGTTTTTTTCGGTAAATATATATATATATATATTTTTTTTTTTTTTTGTGGTTTTGATTTTTTGAGTAAATGGGCAATCGGAATGGAACTCACCAGCAGGCGTTTTTACTTACCCTTTTCGCAAACGTTGATATACCAGTTTCTTCATGTAAATGGTAAACAACCATAAACCGAGCTATCATTTCTTGAAAGCTCTAGAGAACATATCAGGTGTCTAAAAATATTACATATATGATCCACACGATACTATTCTGGTGCCTAATTTCTCATCCCTGCTTCTCAGGTCTCGCTCCTCCTAGAAGCATGTGCAAGTCAGGTTCAAATGGTAACGTTCAAGCTGATCTTGGTCTTCAAACTGCACTGCACATCGCACACGAGATTGGTCACAAGTAAGTGAAGGTTGACAGAAAAATAATGGACATAAATGGACATAAATAAGGTGTTTTTCTTTTATTTGTTATCCACCCAACGCTTCAACCCATTCATGAAGTTTCGTTCTATTCACGCTTCCCCAGGGCAACTTACAAATATGAGATGATTTCCTAAACCACTGCTGAGAGGGGACTACAATTGCGTCCACCCTGAATCCATTCCTTCCAAAAACATTCCGTCGATTGAAGGCACAAATTCAGTCTCGGATAAAGGGGTTTTTTTTGGTGGGGTGGGAAAGTTCAGAGAACATACATATCCAGTGCATTTTTAAGCATGTTATGTTCATTTGCATTAGTTGTTTCATCATTTGTTTCCATATATTCTAAAAGAACCCGATTGGGAGAGTGGTCAATTATGATATTTATTGATATTTTTTTGTTCTCACAGCTTTGGGTTAGCTCATGACAGTAAAGTGGGTTGCAATTCAAATGCATTCATTATGGCTGCCTCTTTGCCAGGGGGTATTTATGCTGCGACGTGGTCAAACTGTTCCCGAGTTTACCTACAAGAATTTCTGAAGTAAGTTTGCTTTATGCACGTCAGTCTTCGATATTCGATTGCGCGTGTTTTTTAATAAAGAAAGATAACACTTGTAACATAATGGTAAGGGATATATTACAGGTAAAAAAGAAATGAAAATTATGTATATGTTTTAGTTAAGAATTAAATTTAGGTAAAAAATTAAATTCCTTTGTCTCTTAACCCTATCAAATCAAACTAGGTTAAAATCATTTTTAACTGAATTTAATTTTTAACTGCAACATATACAAATAGTTTATAGTGGATGTTGAACTGGTAAGCAGTAAACTTGTAACTAGTAAATACTAGTAGTTTTTCTTTTTCTTTTTAATGATTCCACGGGTAAGACATTTGTAGAACTGGTACCGAGTTCTAGGGGTGGTTACTAAGCTTGGCGCGGCAACCAAGCAGAGTGAGTGTGCTTGTAACGTTGGTGTTCGTTTTGCTATTAAAAGGCTATTCGTGTTTTTACCGGTGTCCGTCCTTCGTTTATTACACTGGTGGCAGCGATGGGTTCACATCGAGTAGTCCTACCTTATCTCAAAAAACTGAACGTTATTACTTTTCTAAAAATACATTCTTAAGTCAATTTTTTTTTGTCGTAAAGGATAAAACTGATCTTTCACAGATCAGTGTAAGAGGACCGCTCTGGTGGAGCAGACTAAGTGACTTAGTTGAATATATGTGAAATTTCGACATACAAAGAAATGAATTCCTGTCAAGTGATTTGACAGAACTCGGTACCATCAAAAATGACCCAACAAACATCAATCTTGTTCTGGTTTAAAAAAAGCCAAACACGCAACTACGTGCGATCACTGACTTTATGGTCAAAATCGTTCATTTTTTATGTACTTTATAATTTTTAGTTTTTTATATCCCTTTTAAGATCGTACAAATTGTTCATGTTGACTTTTGTGATATGGGTAGAAAATTATGGATCAAGTCCCGATGCAGGTGATGCAGGTCTTTGACTGGTTTTCATTTGAGTGTCGAAAAGTAATTGGTTTTCCACGCGATTAGCCTAAGAAAAAACTCGCGCCAATTTTTCATCCGATCACAAGTAAAACCAGGCCCCGGCAATCGTGACTCGTTCGCACAAGTTTTGTCGCCCCTCGAGTTACTTTTAGTTTAGTTTTGATTTGACTCACCGTTTTGTGTATGTCCATTGTGATTGGCTCCATTGAATTGTTCACTGAGCTCTTCAAGGTGTTTCTCTCTGTTGAGTTATTATTATTTTTTTTTACGAGACCGCAATGTGTGACCATTCCACTTTGCAATTTTCCTGTGCTCCATTTTGTCTGCTCTCAGTTTGTGAGTGCGAGGGAAAGGGGAACGAAGTGAGTGAGAGATCAAGGGGGATCTGGAAAAGGACACGGGAGAATTAATACTGCAGTGAACGGAATCTAAAAGTGTGATATCATTTTGTTTTGTGTTTTTTGTTATTGTTGTGGTTGCTCTCGTTGCATGACGGAAATACACGTCGCGGTAGAGGGGTTGTGGTTCTTGGTGGCTTATAACTCGTCAAATTTAAAGTACTAAGTCATGTGCAACAACAACTTGATTCTGAAGGCGGAGCTAACCCATGCTCTCAGACGTTCAAGCACAAACATTTCCGGCAGTTGAAAAGAGGGGAGAGGGCTGGCATTTACCCCTTTCCTTCCTCGCTCTTCTACAAAGTTTCTATTAAACGTTTGAGGGTAGATTGTTCACATGTTTCATTATGAAGGGTTCAAAACTCCCTAATTCTTTTAACGAGCTCGTACTGCATTTGCCTTGTTAATAGGATGTAACAATAAGATAAGAACAAAAAGTCATTATCGCTTCTTTGATTTCACGACAGAAACGATGCACGGTCCTGGTGTTTAAAAGACCCACCAACCCTTACTCCACTCCCGGCTCTTTTACCCCAGGATCAGGGAAGACTCCCTGGGGAAATATTCAACGGAAATGACCAATGCGAAATGCAGTACGGCAATGGGTGGAGGATGTCGCCATATCAAAAGGTAAACTATGCAGCGTTATATAATATGTGAAATTATTGTCGCATTTTCATTGTTTTAACTTCGATCAGTTCGAGGACCGACGCATCGATGACGCCGTTAACATTTTTTTTGGTTTCTTTATTGTGTGAAACAAATGTATAGATTCCTTGTTGTTATGCGTCTGTTCAGTAATTAATCACAAAACACTTCAATATGTAGCAAGGACATCAGTGACGCACTGGACTGTCGCCTCTCGTGGCAGGTCTATGTCGTTACCAAATGTCTGCGATCTATTACTGACCTGACGCACAGCAATATGGAATCTATTTGCTAATTAACTGGCTGCGAGCACGTACTTCAGTTAACACTTATTGGTTAACAACTTCATTAATTATCTCAGATAGCATTGAATTCTTAATAAATTAACTAGCATATAGAAAGAATTCCTCCTTCTTTGGTTTTGAATTGCTGGGGAAACCTTTTCAACCCAACGTTAAATTCGGTTTAATTGGTTAACTAAAACCAATTCAGTTGGTTTTCTCCGCGCTCCGCATTTTGATTGGGTAACTGGATTATTTGTGCTCTTTTTGATTGGCCAATAGTCTTACCACACTCAAGCACGAATTCACACCTCAAGTATAAATACTCTTAACTGTAATGTTTTTTCATATTAATTTACGACTCTTGTGGGAGGCGCGGTGACCTCATGTTTAGTGAGCTCGACTCCGGATCGAGCGGTCCGGCTCCAAGCCCTGGTCGGGAACATTGTGTTGTGTTCTTGGGCAAGACACTTGACTCTCAGAGCGCCTCTCCCCACCTAGCTGTCGAGATGGGTACCGGCAAATTTAATGCTGGGGGTAACCCTGCGATGGACTAGCATCCCATCCAGGAGGGAGTAGCAATATCCCTACGAAAACCGGGGGTAAGCTCCGGTCTGATGGGCCACTTAGGCTTGTATACAAACTTTTACCTTACCCAAAAAAAGAGGAGCCCGTTTCTCGAAAGCCCCGGGACGTTGTAGGGCCCGTAAAACCATTTTTAGCCTCTCTGTATCTGAAAAAAAGGGGACAGGTATGAAGGGAACTGCTGTGAATATTAAGAATGTATAAATAAAACAGCTCTGTAATCATTAGGTTCGAGATTTTGCTATGGTTTTCCAGGTGCGAAAACTTTACGGGACCTTCGAGAAACGGGCCCCAGAGCACGGAAATCCCGGTGTTGTAACCTGGCCTTGTCTCACAGGTTGGTTCTTTGCATGGGTTAACCTCCTTGCACCTTTCCCCCTCGGACAGGATTGTCCCGTGCCCGTGCCCGTGCCCGTGCCCGAGCCCGAGCCCGAGCCCGTACCCATATTGTTGTAATGAATATGTCTTCGTAACTTACATTTCTTAAGCTTTGAGAAAATGTATCTTAATTGGGGTGTGTGTCAAACGCTCGAGCGTGAAGCAGCGCCAACGACTGACGGTGGTTTGGAGTGTACTGATACCTTCACAAAGATACGTTTACAGAACGTAGATTTTGCGTTTGAAACTGTCTTTTCGAGTCTTATTAGACAAATCGATTTCAGGGAGTTTGTGGCTCGCTATATTGCTTCAAAGGAGTCACTCAACTCAGCCATGTGGCACCAGTAGCGGATGGGAGTCAATGTGGAGTCCGTTCGGTACGTAAAGTCTTTTATAATATCGTGGGTGGAGGTCAAGGTAAAGTGGTGCTAGTCAGAACAGAAGGCTGAAAAAAATGTAGTTTATTTTTTTGGGGGAATTAAAAGGAAATAACGACTTACTATAATCTATCCAGGCATGTAACGCATGCTTACTTTGTTACGTGGATATTAATTGAGATAAAAGCTACACCTGAAAGTGATTACGGACCCAAGGCTTCTCGTGACCGAAGTTATTAAAATTTTGACAATTATGTTGCCAAGAATATCTACGAAGGGAGAATACAGTGTGACAAAAAAGGTAATAATACTATAGTAATGATAGTATAGGAATAAGTAATAAACTTTCTTCGAGCATGCCTTGTGGCGGCCATACGCGGTCTTTTTATGTGAGTTCCGGAACGGATGGGAAAAATTGGCAGCGAGAACAATTAGGGCTCCGAGGACTAGTACACCACGTATCTAAAATTCAAAATGGCCGTCACAAATCAGAAGACACGCTTTGGAGGGCTCCCTGTGGAAAGAATGCGATTCCGGCTTAAATAGCCGTTAAGTGTTACTCGATGGCCTAAATTGCAGCTGCAAAGTGGATTTAAACGGCTGCTTTGAGTGGAGCTACTCGAACTCACAACCAAATGCATTGTCGTTTTGCAGTGGTGCATAGGCGGAAAGTGTGAGGACAATGGTCGACCGAGAATCCATGGAAAGTGGAGCCCGTGGTCGGATCTTTACTCGTCATGTACCAGGAATTGTAGCGGAGGAGTGCAGTACAGGACGAGGCTTTGTACAAATCCTGCGTACGTTTTCAAATTCATACGTGTAGCTAAAAGCTTGCCTAAGTTGTTGTCTTTTGCTCAAGCTGGCGCGCTGTTATCACAGGACTAGGTACCGTTTCTGCATTCAAGAAACCGCAGTCACGCTTGGCGTCCTCTTATGCTTCAGTTATTTTCCTGATGATTATTCCTAGGGGGGTGGATGGAAGAGCTGTCATTCCGTGCTATACTCTTTTTACTTTCGTCAACTTTTCTGTACGAATATACTAGGGTAGCTCCTTGTAAGACATCATCGCTTCTTTAATATTAGAGAGATAAAGCAATGACGACTGCCACTCCGAGGATTTATGGTTTAGCTTCCAAATTCAAAATGGTCTAGATTTGTTCATTGCACCTATTGGTCTCCGACCTTCCTCACGCCAAATTCGTAACGCCATCGATCAATTCCAAATGAAAATACGTAAAATTAGCCGCCGTCGTTTGCGTTCCCCAAAATACGCAGAAGATACGTTGTTGTTGTGCGGAGGACGGCAAAGAAATAAAACTGATTTATAACGCACGTGCACAGCAATTCCTTTGCTCTTTAAGCCTTTTGTTTGCTGAGTACTCGTTGCCATTTCCGTCGTTGCTTGCTTAGGCTCTTTATTGAACGACATCCAATCCCCTTACGCAATTATTTGTTAACTATTTGTTATCCATGTGAATTGATCATTTTTGTCCTGTTGATAGCCCATCTAATGGAGGGAGCCCTTGCAAGGGATCTAACAAAGAGTGGAGAGTTTGCAACCCTCAGGTTCGTTACTAAATGTAGGAAGTTATCTAGCAATTGAATCTTTTTGGATTGAAAGGGGCTCTGTCAGGATAATTTGAGTCATTATTAGTTTTGTTGTGTGATGTGCAATATTAGTTTCAAAGTAAAGAAAACTTGAAAATAATCGTTTTGTAATACTGTATATACACACCAAAAAGGTACTTGATGAGCACAAACAAAGTTGTAACGTTTGCTCTACGAACGTCTTCATTGATCTTGGAAAAAGTAGACTTGGAAATTTTTCTGAAGATGACGTAGTCATTCTCTTACTTAATTTATCACGTTCAAAGCTATTTGTTAGTAATATTACTTTCCTCACAAACGAGATGCGAGGGAAGTGGAAACAAATAAACCAGATTTGATGTTAAAGGATGTCACTTATAAAACCGTGTGTTACCGAGGATCATTTCCAATCTTATAGGAACTTTTGCTTTCATTTTGCAGGCGTGTACGAATAGAAACCACACTTTCAGAGAAGAACAGTGTTTCCAGAAGAACAAGCCAGCTTCCCATTACGTCAAGTCAAGTATGACATGATGCTGATTTTTTCCCAACGTTAAGTTCCAGGAGATGAATATTTACTACTTGTAGCTGAAGTGAACTATTTGTTAGTCGGTGTGAAGAGAGGATCCTCTATTGTCGCTGTCTATTGGTGTGATGGAAAGCCTGGTGGATTAACGGCCCTAGGCAAAGCCTTAATCTTTACTTGAAAACTATAATTGCTTTAGCCTGTAGTGCCAACGTTTTTTGTGTCCCGCGCACCGCGTTTCTTGGTGCTGGCGCTTAGTGTGTGTATGTGCATCAAGCTTGCATCACGCTTGACCTGTAGTGCCAGCGTTTTTTGTGTCCCGCGCACCGCGTTTCTTTGTGTTGGCGCTTAGTGTGTGTATGTGCATCAAGCTTGCATCGCGCTTCACCTCGTGACCTGTAGGCTTTAAACTTTGTATTCCATAAAAAAAAAAAACTTGTTGGTTAGTATGTGACAATTTTGGTGGCTGTTGGCGTGGTCGCTTGTCGCTTCTGAAAGTTAGTGATAGAGTAACATGCACTAAATATATGTTAAAAGATTGGAGGTCAAGCAATGTAATATTTAGGAAACACAGTCATGGTCAAATGGTTAAATATTAGAAATCATTTATTTTATTTTTTTAATGTAGTGCAATCCCAATTTCTCGAACCCTTGATTTTTCTTGTCCCTCGATAACTCGAACCAAAAGTCGTTCCCATCCCTTCAGTCAAACACTGTAATTTTACACCCCACCCCCCCCCCTTGCCACATCTCTCGAATTACCTTATATTTCAACCAATTTTTGTTTCCTTTCCTCTGTGTGTAATTCCCTTCAGGGCCCTGTGCCCTCTGGTGTAAATCTGGGAAAACCGCTGCTGGTTACGGCGCTGTCAAAGATGGAACGCGATGTACATCGGGCGAGTCTCCAATCAACTTAGACGTGTGCATTCAAGGCAGTTGTCAGGTGAGCATGGAGTTGACAGTAATGTTTCCGCGTCGTTGTCAAAGTTTGATAAATGGAATCTCCGTAGTTGAGGGTAAAATGGCGTATTCCCCTTTAAAACTGCCCACCACAGCTAAAACGAGAAAGGAAGAAAACAGAAGTGACTTGAATCTAGTTTGACTATAAAGGTTGAGGGCACTATAACGTTACATATACCTATTTAAACTGATGATCATTTTTATGACCTTATTTAAACGGGAAAGACGAAACCAAACCAGCACGGCATTTCTTATCAGAACAAGGCAAAATATGTATTAACAATTTGGAACGGAGAACAGTTTAAAGCAGTGTCGACCTCTTATGGGATTCTGTGAAGCTCGCGTGTCAGCATTTGGCGAGTGTGTTAAACCGAAATATTTTTGAGTGTGTGGAGGTGGAGGGAGAGAGTATTAACCCATAAGCGTCTATTATTGGCTCGCTCAACAATACAAGTGTATAGCTGCATCGCAGCTACTTCCATCCGCTCTCTACTGATAAAGCACCGAAAGACTGGAATAGTCTTCCTTTTGACTTCGAAGACACTAATTTGTTATCGATGTTTTAAAACGAAACTGAAAACTAATTTAAACAAATTGTAAACTTTCGTGTGTGTGGTTACCTATTGCTAGAATTAGGCTGTTTATAAATTAGTTAATAATTAATTTGATATTTTGATGGAGCTTTTGATAGAGGTCTTTGCTCATCGTGCTGTGTTGTGTTGTGTTGTTGTTGCTCTGCAAATTAGCATAATCGTGCTAGAGGCCTAATCAGCCTCATCAACCCGAGTCGAAATAAAGTTATCTATCTATCTAACTGAAAATTCAATTCCCTGATTGAATATCGTGATCATCATCGCCATCACTATTATCATTAAAACACGATGTTTTGCTGATCCTCGTGCATATGCTGTTATTTCTGTTATCGTTTTCAGCCTGTAGGTTGCGACCACGTGCTTAATTCCGATACGGTGCCTGATCGATGTAAAAAGTGTGGTGGGGATGGAGACACTTGCTTCGTCGTTTCGTCGAATTACAGTGCCTCTCATAAATTGAAAGGTGATGACAAATTTTTATCCCTCACTTACAGAGTATAGGCTTTTGTTGTTGTTTCCTCTGTTAATAGTTTATAGGGGCCACCGAGCTCGAACCAAGCACAGTCACGTTCGTACAGAATGATCCAGAATCAATTTTTAAATGCATATCAAGGCCGGGCCCAGCTCATTCAATAAGTATACTACCTGATGTTCCTGTTTTTCTTGTGTTTGTTTTTCGTTTCTCTTTTTTTTTACAATGATGGGTTTAATAAGTATAGGGTACGAGTGATGTTTTTGAAGTTCTCAAAACTGCACGAGCCGTAGGCGAGTGCAGTTTGAGAACTTGGAAAACATCACGAGTAACCATCTATAATGAAATGCAGAGCAATCAAACGATTTTTTTTATTTATAATATTTTCAACAAAATTATAAAAAGAAAAAAAGAAAACGCGACTGTCACGCCTCTATGGACACACAACTCTGTAATGGCTTCCAAACTGCTCACATGTTTTATTTGAGCTGCAATTTCGGCAACTGCGTCGAACAAAACAAGCCTAACATTATTTTGAGTTTTACAAACGCAAATTCAAATTCAAATTCAAAGCTCAGTAAATTGAGAAAGAGTGTAAATACAGAAATCCCCCATTGCACTCTATCTATTTATGCTTTCGTCATTGGCCAATCAGAAACGAGATATTTTGTTGACTATATTATAAATGGCATTATTATTCCACCACTGCGCCATTTTACCATATTAGGGCAAAGATCGCACAAAATATGCCATGTTGTGACACTGTAGAACAGGGCAAAAATACGGACTGAAGAGGAGCGACAAAATGGCCGCACAAAACGAACCGAACTTGGCCTTGTTTACGTCCTCTGACCTTGACTTTCTAACGGAAGAACTTTTTACTGAAATAGACTTTTAAACAGAACAGACAAAAACTTCGGAATAAATGACACTTAGTACTTAATAGTTTCGCTTGTGTTGTTTATTTCTTTCGCGCGCGTATTATGCAATCGATACGATGCAAGATGGATTTCCGGAATACTAAGAGCCAAAATACTAGAAAGTGGAGGAATGGTGGAATAATAAATCCCTTATTCGATGGTTTAACATATAATACGAGCGGACATTTTGCTCATTGCTCGTATTTTCCTTGCTCCTACGGGGCTCGGAAAAATACTACGCAACTCGCAAAATACCCGCACGTATTATATGCTAGACCATCGAATAAGGTTTATTTAATCCATGAAATAAACCTTTGATCATTTGCCGGTCTCGCGCAAACGTTCACGCCAGACAAGCGAAGGATGGTAGCGATGCTTTTTTTTTTTTTTTTTTTTTCGTATGTGTGTAGGTGTTGAACAAGCAGACCTAATCGTCAGACTTCCAGTGGGTGCTTATAGTGTCCATTTCTCGATGAGGAAAGCGTCTAATAATTACATTGGTGAGAACACGTAGCGAAATGATGAAGCTTTCCAATTTCCAGGTCTCACTCGGGTTATTGGAACGTTCGCATTGTACGTAACAGCTCGCAGAACCACATACATATTGAGATGTAGCCTCCCTTTTGTCACAGAAGATCGATGGTTTTATCCACATACTAAAACGCAGAACCACTTTACAATACCCAATGCTTTTCATCTGATTTATCACACACTATGGTGTCTCAAGTTACGCGTAAAACCAAACTGTAAAGCATACACAGCCCCGCTAGCAGGTACTGCTCCGCTATGATTACACAGTAGAGTTCATCCACAGACTTTAAGTAAGAAGCTCCTAGTAGATTTTAACGAAGCGTATTAAGCAGTACAACAAAAAACTCCTGCTTAGTAGCCACACACAAAAGTTTTATCCACAGATTTGAACCACAGATATATCTTTAATTATCAGCAAAATGAACAGCAGCAGATCAAAGTTCTCATCAGTGACTTTCATTTTAATGGTCACACAACAGGTATTCATCCACAGACTTTAAAGTTAGCACCACTTACAGCTTAATGCGCTATACAATGTGAAAGTACACGACAGTACGTCGTTAGCATTGTTATTATTACTATTATCATTATTATTATTATTATTATTATTATTATTATTATTATTGTTACTGTTATCTCTTCCTATTGAATAGCCACATACGTATACACGTGGATTCCGTGTACATGTTTTCAAAATCTAGAACCAAATTTAGTTCTGGGGGGTTTAATTCTGGCAGTGATCTTTTCAGGGGTGCAAACAGACAACGGAACACACTTAGTGGGCGGTGGAAGGAGCTCAGAAGTTCAAACGGTTAATGCTGCTAACACAAGGATACAGTACACTCGCAGGAAAGGCAAATTTCAAGATAACCTGCTGATTCCAGGACCTACAAATGCGTTCCTACGAGTGGTTGTGAGTAAATACAGTACTTTCATTTTTTTCGTGAACTTATGTAGCCAGAGACGTCAATAGTGTGAAATATGCACACTTTTTTGAAGACGGATTTTTTTTATTACTATTATATCCTACTATAAAACCTAATAATGATAATCCGTTTTTGGCTTGGTTTTTAGTTTGCTCTATTTCACTGCGACGATAAAGCGAATTTCAAATGAATGTTAGAAGGGACCATTTCATTTGTTATGAGGGAGGGGGACTGGTGGGATTTGCGAAGCACTGTGACGCCCCTCAGCTTACCATTATTTTACCTGGCCCCTCCTTATAGAGATCATTTTTTTGGATGACCCTCCTTAAAACAGTATTTAGATTCTCACTAGTTTAATATTGTCTATTATTGCCCTACTTCACGTTATTGACAAAATTTACATTCCCTATTCTACAGAGAGCGTTTTTTTTTTTTTTTTTAAAATACACAAATCAAAAGAAAGAGAAGTCAATTTCGGACCTCCTCGCCCTGTGGAGAGAGGCCTTATTCTCACCACGTTCATTTCCTGCCTCTTTCGAATCTTTCAATGCGATAAATCCAATGATCCTAAGATACAATGAATAAGATGCGAAAGATGCAGTTCGAACTAAAACATAAAATCAGCAAAAACCTATCATAGAACTCTAACTTATTACAAATTCAACGCACGATATGTGCCAACATAAACTAACTCTAAAGAAAATCAGCGTAACATCTTTCTTTATACAGGAAAATCAAATGAATTGACATACATTAGTCTCCACAGCTATAAATCCAGAATCTTTTAAGTTGTCTTCATAACGAAAGGGCGGTCCTTTATTTATTGTCCACGCCACATGGGTTTTAATCCACATGAAAAACGCGAATAGCTATCGAGTTACTAATGACAAAGTGATAAATATATAGACACTGGGCGTGTAAAACTAACATCAAGTTCTCTCCCAAAGTCTGTGGCATCACTGCCATATTCATCACCGTCACCTTAATCCGTTTCATTGCTGCCAGCACTTGCCCTGTTGTCATTTTGTGTCAATATCCTGGCATTTCTCAGTGCTAGTTGGCCAGCTCTGAGAGGACTCTTCCGCTGCAGAAGAATCCCACCATTCCCTCTCTTCTTCTTCTGTCTTTAAAGTGGTCTTGTTCTTTGTCTGGAATGATTAGGAAGTAGATGTGTAGATAAAGGAGAGAATCCATAATTGGATTAAATAAAGGAACGACTGGTACTTCCATTTAGCAATGATTCTTTGTAATTCTTTTTGTTCTTTGTTTTGCTTTAGTATGTTTACGTCAAAGGAGAGAATCCGGGAGTGGATTACAACTTTATAAGACCCGTTAAATCTTCAGAAACCCCGCCTAAGAGAATCTTTGAATGGGTCCTGACTAATTGGACTGGCTGCTCAGCAACCTGTGGCAAGGGTATGAAATGCACATTCGGTTGTCACTGATTTGTGATGCATAATGGCTGGCTCGCTCTATTTTCCTTTTCGATTGCAGATTTTCTGTCTCAGGAAACTCAAATGAAACGCTCGAAACCAACTTTACAAGAAAATGTATCTAGCCATGAACGTCTAGCAGAAGAATCCTCATGGTGCTCTGTTGTATTGTCAAATGTTCGCATGCGCACACAGCTTGAAAATATAACTTCACTGCAGTGTAGAGCTGGCGTAAAGCAGTCGTATATTAAAGATAAGCTTTACATAAGCCATCCGCTCACTTTTAAGTTGAGTTTATTATTATGTTGATAAAAACTACTTTTCATCAATTTTAGCGCAGCTTAACGTCAACCGAACGTACGGCCGTACGTACGTATAACCAGCAACCAGCCTGAGGTAGATAATATCAATGAGGGGGGCCCTTATCCAACGATCGCTTCCCGACCTGTTCCTAGCGCCTCTTGCATTCCTCGTACTTGTGCACAAACGTATACAGCAGTGACGGCCACAATTCTCTACAACAATACAGTATTTCTAACTGTGTTTTTCACTGCTATTTGTAGGAATCCGTACGCGCTCAGCCAGATGTAAAAGATCTGATGACAAAACTCCCGCCAGTAATAGAGCCTGTGGAATAAAACCAAGCACCAGAGAGGATTGTAACACAAAAGACTGTCCATCTGCGTACGTGGAAATCAATAAATTAATTCATTAATCAACTGATGAATATGTTAATCATTCACCTTTAAATTAAGGAAAGAAGGAAGGAATGAAGGGAGAAGGGAGGAAATGTATCTCCTCTGGGAAAATAACAGTGCATTTACCAGCCTGCTTAAGGCCCCCCTCCCCGCCCCCTTTATTATGCATGGACAACGTTGTGATCACTCCATCGACTCCTTTTATCTCTTTTAGCTGGCACGTCACTTCTTGGACGGATTGCTCCAGATCATGCGGGCGCGGTGTACAGACACGTGACGTACGCTGCCTCATGAAGATTACCGCAAATGAGTACGTAGCGGGAACCAACTGTTCTGCCAATAACAAGCCCAACATTACGAATTTATTGAAGTATTGTAACAGCATCCCCTGCGATTCTGACTGGGATACGGAAGATGGATTCGTGGTAAGTAACTCAATCGCTTATCAGGTCAGCTTTCTTTTTCTCTCCTTTGAGTTCCTTTTTTTGTGAATCACTGCCTCAATTCCATTTAACTCGTTGACTTATTTTAGTCTTATTTTTAGCCCACTCTTATTGATAATTTACTCTCCCACCAGCTGGATTTGTTCTCGGACATTTTGAGTTCAGCTGCTCGGTGATTGTGCTTAAATAGCTAACTGATTTCTCTTTAATCGATTAACATTCGTAGTATGTTAGTGTTCTATTTTTCCAACTTCTTAGTTCTTTAATCAATTGATCCAGTACAGTAATCTTGTACATGTCGTCATCTATTTATATACCTATTGCATACCTTTCTATCTTTAGCTACGGTGTCGCCAATCTGAATTAAAAAACTACATTCATTCATTGATCCATTTATCCATCTGTCCGTCCATCCCTTCATCCATCCAGTTGTAATATTGTAGTTCGTACTAGCTTTTGGGAAGCACAAAAGTACAATGTGTTGTAATTTTTGAGCGAAGTTACCTTTGTTAAATAAAACGTCTTTACTTCTATCTTTACTTCCATCCATCCATGCAGTCAGTTATTCAGTCAGTCAGTCAGTCAGTCAGTCAGTCAGTCGGTCAGTCGGTCAGTCAGTCAGTCAGTCAGTCAGTCAGTCAGTCAGTTGTGAACGAAATTAGACCAAAAGCAAGAGGATTCAGCAATCTAATGCGGGAGTTCTTTTCCTTACAGAGGGGCCAATGTGGAGAGCCATTCGAACCAGATGAACTGAAATGTTATCATAGGGATCAGTTTGGCGAGAGAGCTCGGATACCTGATATTGTTTGCCGCTATAGAGAAAAACCAATCCGCCTGCCATGTACTACACTCCCACCCCCGACTACTAGAATCTTCACAGAACGGGAAACCGATATCACCAAGAAACCAACAAAGAAAAGTCAATCAATTCAAGCTCAAAGCTCAATGTTTGTTGCCTTCCTGATTCCCGTGCTACAGATCTTACTAGAAAATTTTATCTTTCCATAAGAAAGGTGCACTGTTACTGGGGATCACGTGAACTTCCCCTCCCAGGAGAGACTCAAGACAGATTTATGATCGGAAGAAGTGCTAATTTAATGTCGGGCTTTTCTTTTCGACTAAAATTGGAAAAAAAAAGATTTTATTAGCGTTTATCAAGAGTGGTAATGTTCAGTCACTTTCCCGTCTTGAACATTCCTTTAAGATGAGGCAAGGTAGGCCACGTGATCTCCAGCTGCATAGATTAAACCTCGCGCTATAAAAAAGCGATAACAAAGTGCCAACCTCTGTCAATAGCTATTTCACTTTTGTTGTTAGAAAACTGTTATTGGATAGCTAGATTTTCTGGTTATATAGCGCGTATTGTCATTGGATGATTAAGTGTTAGGTATGGGCCTATGTTATCACAGCGATAAGTTTGGGCGCGCACGCAATCCCGCCAGAATTAGTGTTAAAAAATTATTATTATTTTTATTAGTTTCGCCCTGACCATTACGTTGGAGTTGTTTCTGGGTAGAACCTAGTTCAGCTACTCTGCTATGCTTCTAAATAGCCAACTGGTCTGCCTCCTTTCAATTAAGAACTTTAAACCTATTATGTTTTTTTATATTAAATATGTGTTTTAATTCTTTCAGTTTATGTGTGTAGTTTAGTGTATTGACCGCTATAACATTCAGCATTTAACAAAATTATTAACAACGCTTAATTAAGTCAGTTTCTGTGAAGTACATATATTATATATATATAGTTTATTTTAGGAAAATTTCCTTTCCTTTATAATAACTTCACGTCATTAGGAAATTCAAGCAGGCCCATGCTTAAAGTTTATGAGGCGAGGTACATTTTGACACACGCTAGGATTAAAGCTCTCTTGAATTATTAGATTATTTTTTTTTATTCACATGAATTAAAACGTTTATACTGAGGTTAGAAAGTGATAAATGGACAGATAGTTGTGTGTACGTCAGAAATATAGAGTTTTTCAGCTAAGATTACCTGTTAACAAAAGAAAATACATGCAATTCTATTAACGCTTTTTAAGATTGTAAAAAAATACCAATGTAACAATTATTGTAAGTTTTAGGATCATACATTTTTCTATTGGATTGAAACGGAATAAACGTCTGATATAAGACAACAATTACTACAGAAGATGTATGATAACGAGAAAGTTATTACTATTATTGTTATTATTATTATTATTATTATTATTATTATTATTATTATTATTATTATTATTGTCCTCACGTAATGTTTGCTTAGAGTCCCTAGGGCCGAGACCAAACCATGGTCCTGGGGCACTAGGGGATAGCCAGTTTTTAGCTTGATAACACCCTCCTCAGAATGTGTGCTGTACCTAGCAAGGTTATCTTTTGTAGTTCACTGATGCTTGATTGGCCGGGAATTCTTCCAAGATAAGTTTCTAGACCCTTTTTGATAGCTCCAAGTGCTCCACTATCGAGATTTAGTATAAATGTATTAGCGTTCTATCTTGAATGCCGTTCTCTTATCAACTACGCTACTCATTATCCTGTGAAAGATAGCGAGTAGCGTAGCATTCTACCCTTGGTAATAAAATTGCAGCCCTCTCTTGGTGTTCTAAGTGTCTGGGAAGAGGATTTACATGAAGTTTTGAACGACTAGTAGATTGATACTTAAACAATCAGATTATTCGCTCTCGAGTTTTATCGCATGATAGAAATCTGCAGCTCATAATCCAATTGTTAAAGAGCAACACGATTTAATCAATCACGTCTTTGAGGCTCTAGATATCTCAGCTCACTATTTCATAATTGTGTGCTAGCTCTGTGCCATCCTAATGACAATAGTTTAAACCCCAGGATAGCTGGGTTGGTAGAAAGAAACTTTAAAGTACAGATACTTCAGCGCTGCTCAAAATCAAACAGAAACACGAAACTGCAATAAAATGACACTGGAGAGTGTAAGCTACTAAACATATTCTTTTGAGCAAATAGTTGCGTTTTTGTGTAAATTACAAAGTTTGGCGTCTTCCGACTTTCAAACGCAATGGACCAATTTCGATATATTAAAATTCAGCCTAGGACAATAGACCTGAACACGAGGCTCTGGGGAATAACTACCGAGTTTGTGGGATTTATTCTCCAGAGTCTCAGAGGTCTATTGTTTAAGGCTGAATTTTAATACATCGAAATTGGTCTATTTACGTACCATTTTGTTTTATAATCGTACCGAGAATGTTTGTTATGAAGCTCTGTTGTCTGCTGAACGGCTCACTAAAATTAATACGATTCCTTTTCCCGCTCAAAAAAGCGAAATACTCAGAAAGTTGGCTTAGATGTCTTACATTATTCTCAGAAGTTGTTTGAGGTGCCAAAGGAGCTGGTCTGCCATTTATCTTTCCTTGATATTTGTAATGAGTGATAATAGTTGCAGATGGGATGAGAAATTATTACAGCGTGATCACGTGACAAAGGTTGTAAGCACCGTCCATACAAGGGGTTTTAATTTTATAAGCAATTTACGTTTCGTTTTTGGCGATTAGGTAATAAACAAGAACGGAGGGATTCTCCAAAAATGAGCTTACACCATCGCCCAGTCGTACGACATTTCTTTATTTATATGCAACAAGGTGAGTCCCCTTTGATCGATTACCATTAGGATAGATAGAGGCGCTGGAATATCAATTCCCTGATAAGTCTTTGGCAGTTTCTGAGCAATAAGTAGGCTTCCCCGATTGCATATCTCGGCTATAAGTTAAGAAACAGGTCCTTTCTCAGATGATAATTAAACGTTTGGCCAGTTTACAGCTATCAGTTACACGACTGTACTCCCAGAGCTAGCGATATGCTGGGGGTCGCATTGAAAGCCTCAATTATTTCGTAGTTGAATTTTGCACCTTTACGTTTAAGAATTCCCGCGCTTTTTGGAAGCGATCACATATATTATAAGATGGCACCTGACAACAAAAAAATGCCGAGTTTAATAATTCAATTTTAAAACCAATAACTAAATTTTGAAACAAATAGCTATGGGTAACTAACAGTCACGAGAAACAAAAGCAAGAAATGCAAAGTGTTTTCCCCAGCAGCATACAGCCCGTGAATTTAGAATTCGCATTGAAAGCGCCGGTGCAGACCCTTGTGTTTGTCATTCAAATTGTTCGGTTTCATGAAAAGCTGGATAGTGTAAATTTCACTCAGTATTTGCGGACATCGTTTGTGACTGTTAATTTCTTTTTCTCAAACTTCAGCAAAAGCTAGTCAAAGCATACGGAGGGTTTTCACTCACGTGGCCAGTACGCATGCAAATTTATTGCAACTAAAGAAACTGTTTACATATGAAAATAGTTCAACTCCCAATGCAATGGTTTGGTACATCAGATATTGCTGCTGTGACGTCACGTGAAAACACAGTATACCTAATCTTCTTGACCAAACAAGCTTAGAGAATAAAGGATTCATTATATGACATAAAGTGCATCATTTTCTTGTTGGAAAAAAAATATCCCGAGCGCACATCGTAGTTCCATCTCGTCCGCTCGTGCAGCCAATCACAAAGCTCGATAAAATTTTCAAGCATTGTCATCATGATGTTTTTCCGCGCCTCATCAAAACAGTAAATAAGCTGCCCTGGGGGGGGTTTGGAAAAGTCGACCTCTCGATTCTTCGGTCTTCGTCAGAGTAATCTTGTTTCATAAAAAAAAGGGTTATTGCTCGAGATTTCACACTTCCAGCCTCACTAAAGCAATTATCTTCCTTTTATCAAATTCAATTTGACAATTAGCTAGGTGCTTCATGTCTCAACTCACATTTTGGTTGTTTGTTAGAATCTCATGTAGAAATAGTTATATAAATGGAATCGAGCTCAGATTTGTATTGCCATCTATATTACTTTATTGATTTTGTCTTAAAAAATCAAAAAGGCAATGCGGCAGTCAACTTAACATGAACATGCCGACTGACAGAATTGATTAAGCAACTCCTGCTTTGAAAACAGCATAATGTTCACGATAAAGGTAATAAATGTCAGGCAAATAATTTCTGATGTCACCCTAATTCTTTATTCACATTTAACAAACAATTCCTCGTTTTAAGGTGCCTCATTTACAAAGCTGACTGTTGACTTTACTGTTAAAAACTAAATTAATTTCCATTTTGATTAGTCATGCTTAATGTTGGACAAAAATTGAAATCTGCTGGTTTTTATTCCGCTTTTTCTAGCGCAGAAAGTTAATCCTTGATAAAAGTGTAAAGCTCTTTTCTTTTGGAATAACTTAAGGATTTGATTATGAAAATACTGACGAAAACTAAATGATATGCAAAAAAATTGTTCAGAAATAAAACAATGCCATTGGAAATATAATTTGTTTCTGACACTACTTTACTTCAAAACCCTTCCTTCTTAAAGTTACATCAACAATTGCTATTACGTTTCAGTGCTATTTCGTGTAAAATATTTAAAAATTTAACAGCACTTCTTGCCGGTTAAACGTAAGAATAAACACTTATCCCAATTAGCATTTTAAATTAACTTATTTTCCTTCTCAGTAAAGATCCGTACAATTGCTATCCTCGTTTTAAGGTCTGATAACAAGAATTATCTCACGAAGGGTTTTCTCATATAAGCAGTTATTTGGGTCCCACACTGGGCTGTGCACTAAAGGTTCTAAATCTTCTTTCGCTAAAAATTGTAATCTACATGAAATTGTTTCAAAAAAATATTGTTTATTTGCAAGCAAAACAACTGCTTATTGTAAAAAAATAAATAAAAGTAAATATTTAACGTAAGTCAAACATTTTGTTTCAAGAGAGGTATTAAATGCGATTACATTTATATACAATTTAGCGCTATAGTTCTACTGTCCATTGAGGTCATTCGTACTTGACTTCTCACGCGATCACTCGCTGCCGCCCAGGTCGTTCTTGTCAACACCTAACAGAGGAAATCAACAAAACAAGAATACATTTATAATTGACCGGGCCAACGCTAGTTCCCTCATAGGTCTAAATTAAGCATTTTCTTACAGAGCAGCTACCTAAGATTTTGCAAAGTATATTTGTTTTTGAAAAGTAGATTCTTCGCGAGTTTTGATTGGCTCAATCCCTTATATTTTATCTTTCTGCATAAAACAAGAAAATCTTTTTTCGTTGTCTAGTCGCAGTAAATAAGCTAAAAAGGCTTGAACTTTATCGTCATAACAGGTTTCATAACATAATAAGGCAAGTTAGAAACGCATCAGAAATGCGAGGGGAACCCGCATGTTGGTCTTGCATTCCGAATTTTCCAATCTGCTAAAATTTCCCTCAGAATAGATAGCAATATGATGCATGGCTGAAGCTTGTGGATTGGTTAAATAAACTGTTTCAGACGCTTTGGTAGTCATCACAATATTGTGCAAGCTTGGAAAGGAGGGTTGACCAAAGAAAACAGAAAATACAAGCGGAGTGCATGGGGGTAAGGCTCCCATGTGAAAAGGGCGGGGTGTTCGTCCTAAAAATAAAACAGGAGTAGACCCACAAGTTTTCTTTGACCCCTTCAGACCCCTTCAACAATTTCATCGTATACACTCTTTTTATCGACAACACTCGACAACACTCGTTATATACAACACATCAGCCGAAAAAGAAGAAACGAGATACGAAACTTTCGTATTGTTTTTCCGGCAGATTTTTTACGTTAATTTCTTATTTAGATTCTGAATCTCTGCAAGTAGAGCTTTTTATTAAAACATGGTAGCCCAATTTCCTAAACAAGCTTCATAAAACTGTCAAATCAGGTCCGCCATTGTTCGAACCGCAAACTTAACGAGCCCGCGAAATCATTATCACTCTTTGTGATTATAACGTCGACGTCACAACTAGTGATACAAGAGCAGGCCAAAACAAGAGCTACTCAATATTATAGTTTTTTGCACTTCTGCTCTGCAAGCTAAATAAACCACGATTTTACGATTTTTTTTTTTTTTGAAACTCGAGGTTTTCTAATTTGAACTTCTCTTGCGATTGTGACTTAAAATTTGGCACAAGTAATATTTGAGAGATGTAGTTTTCATATCCGGAGAGATAACAAAAAGTGTATTTTGGCCGCAGTAGCACTTCAAAAGAAATGATCAGATATATAGGAATCTAATGCTACTTTAAAAACGCATTAAAAACGCAAATCGATAACTAAATACCAGCAGCCCCTTGCCAGAAAAAAAGAAAGCATTTGTTTTTAATAAATCTTACCTAATTTTCTAAAATCAAAGGTCACGTCATCTCCAATCAATATAAAAGGTGCCCACTGGTTCACGCCAAAGCCATTGCATCTCATCCACGTCATGGTTTCGTGTAGAGATTCACCAGCACTTTTCCCGGAAGTAAGGTGATCATAGAAATGAGTCATTAACTGCTCTGTTGCTTGGTCGTGTAGTGCCCAGAGTGCCACCAACACTGAGCGTGCGCCAGATCCTAAGAATGCTCGGGCAATTCCCACAGCTCCTTCGGCCTTGGTCTGTCCACGGGCACTGTGGCAACAGCTAAGGACTACTAGTTTAGCTCGCAATTGAACTTTTGAAATGTCAGACATTGTCAATAAGTAGAGTCCTTCTTGAGGTATTCCGTTAGGAATACGAAGAGACGGCGCAAGGGCAATTTCTCCCATTTCTGAATCACCGTGTGCGGCAATATGAATCAGAGCAACTGCACTCATCGCTTCAAGTACTGCCTGCTTGGTTGCTTGCTGTCCTAACAAAGGCTCAACACCAAGCTTTTGTCC
>OMLO01000605.1_pt1 | contig 24282 bp, 8 predicted proteins | sample 1674811 | NCBI WGS metagenome assembly OMLO01 (sample SAMN06265003, study PRJEB25207) | coral metagenome | isolation source: Coral host | place: Mexico:La Bocana,Puerto Morelos, Mexico | collected 2008-11-13
TATTTACCTCGCCGCTTCGCGGCTTGGTAAATATCCACCACTATTCACCTCCACTTCGGTGAATAATTGTTAAATATTTAGAAGGGTTCGGATGATTCTCAGAACTGCTCAGAAAACATCTAATTACCTTTGGCTATCATTAAAAGGCCTCCTGTGAACTTTGACCACCTTAAAAATACCTTTGATGACCATCAGTAGTCTTTGAGTGTCTTCATATAGTAATTTGCACTGTCTAGTGTTTCAAATTTGTACTGGTATTACAAGATTTTTGCCTATCAGAATCAAGTAATTTTTTCAAGTGTATTATTAGCAGACAAAACATGCAAGTAGTGCAACTGAATCCTGCTAACATCTTATTGAGGTTTTAGTCAGATACTTACCAGAAGGGCTCGATGAAGACTTGAATGAACAAAGCCAAAACACAATTTGCCAATAAGTGTGGAAATTGTTGGCAGTATCAAAGCTCCACAGAGCAACCTTGTCAGGGACACTGGGTCAGAGAGTGGTGTGGGTTCAGCTGGTGTGCGTGTGGCAAAATCCCCTGTTAAACGAGGCAAAAAAAGGCTGAGAAATGACATCTTGCTGACATGGCGTCTCCACAGCCTCAACACATGATCTTCCCAGCGAACCATTTTTCCAAGTATAAGGGCCAATGGTATAGTTGGGAGTCCAACAAATAAAAACAAGGGATCTGCTTTCTCCATAACTTCAAGTCCTTCTTTGTGGCCCAAGACCTGCATTACTGTCACTGCTCCATAAGTGACTGCAGACCAATACAATGACCCCACAACAACCCCTGCTGCAGCAATGGGACAGAATTTGTGGATGAGTTTGTCCAAAAACTCCACAGTTTGAAGCAAAACTCCTAACGGAGGAAAGACAATGATATATTCAGCATTGCACTGTGGGCATGACACCTTAGTTGTTGAACTTCCACCTTGTTTTTCATCAATCCAGCGCTGCAGACAAATCTGATGAACCCACTTTGTTGTCCCACGGCAACGGCAAGGCCGAACCCACTGTGACCAAGGTTCATCTTCTTCTGTAGCAAAACATACCCAGCAGCGCCTGAGGCATGAAAATTACAAACATGCCAGTTTAAATATGAATTTCCATCACAAACATTCCCCCTCCCTCCCTCCCACTGCCTATTGAGGTCAACTATTAAATCCCTTGTGTAGTTGTATAAGCTACATTACACTTGGTCTGAGTACCATCCTCGGTGTTTTTAACAATGGGCTTTTGTGTTTTACTTTACTTATCTACCGGTACTCCCAAGATCTTCCTGGTTTAAACTCATTCACAGTCTTACAAAAGGAATGGAAAATGTCATATAATTTTTTTTTATTTAATATCTTAACAATTACAGTGTGTATTAACAGGAGAACAATCTGCAATATCTCATTTAAAAGAGCATAAAAATACTTTCTAGAAAACGAAGTTTGCCTCCATGGAGCTAGTAGTATTTAATTTGGTAAAAAAAAAGAGGAAAAATGTTTGAATAGCAACTTTGCAGTCTCCTGGTCAAATTTGATCTAGAAATCAATTGATCATTTATCTATTAGAAAACACATCGTGAAAACATAAAAATGGCAATCCAAAGTGAATTTAGAATTTGCAAGTCCTCTAAAATTTTTGCTTCTAATTTCGAGCTAACCATTACATTTATATCTACTTTAAATACCTTTAGAATTGTTGTCAGCCTCCAAAAACATATTCAGGATCTTTGCAAATCATTGAAATTATTAAGAGTTTCTGTCTGAAGCTTTGCAGGTGATTGGCTAAGACACCAGTCACACTTTCCATGAAATTTCAGAGGAATTGGATGTAATAAGAATTAGATATGGAATCTGATGTTTTTCACTATTGTTCCTGTTCAAAGAGGGCGACTATGAATGTTCAAGTGATACTACAGCAAAATGGACAGAATTCATGTATCTCTGCAATGTCATTGCTCTTTGTTACCAAAATACAGAGCCTGCTAAAGTATTGGTTAGTTCTGTTCCCAAGGAAGAAACAGAGAGGCCAGACTAGAAAAACAAAAAAGGGAAACCAAAGCTAAAACCAGCTACAAAGAGAACTAGCTTCACATTGATATGATAAATCAATGTGAAGGAATTAATAATGGCAACCTGAAGTAACCTGAAATCCCTGATATCATATAAAGGATACATGTAGAACATATTCTTGCATTAGATACATGTAAAGGAAGAGCATTGAAAGCTTGTTTTGTTTTTCCCTGTGGATTTAGACCATCCAAAACATGCATACACATAAAACCAGTTATCAACATAACTTTTGTTATTCTGTTCTTCTAAAAATTACATGTATTTGTTAATCTGTAACCTGAAATCAGCTTCATGCTGTCAAAAATCAAAATGACATGGTGCACTCTTGAACATGATGGTATTATAATGACATGTCCAAAGTAAGCAGAATGGAGAAATAGGGGAAAGTTTGGTAACAGGAAATGAGATTTACAAACCCTATTCAATTTTAGACCCTATCACTTCTGATGAATATTTCTGACCATTATCACAAGGCTCTGCCAGATGCCAAATTATCAAATATCATATCTGAGCATGGATGCTAACAATCCTTTTCCACTTTTAGACAAATATTTAATTCCAGCTATAAGACACAGGAATAATGTTGACCTTTGACGTCACATGGTCCATCATGGTTATGTCACAATACATCTCCTTAATGGCCCCTCTGGGACCTTAAATCATTTGAAAAACCACTACACACAGTTCACATGAAATGAATTAACCACATTAAAATGCTTTTCCCCTCAATTAATCCACATCATGCCTGGTTTGCAGTGTCACACCATCAAAAATAAAAATTGTAATAAAGTAAAGTCAAGAAACTGGGATATACAGTAAAAGAAGATTTGCGTGAAGTTATTCATTCGTGTGTCACAAAACTGTTTCATCCAAATTCATAGAGCTTTGTATTGGGATGCCATGTTGGTGGCCGTAAAGTACAGTAACAGAAACATCTGTCATTAAGTTCTGCCATCAAAATGAAAGGTTATTAATTAATAGAGCAAGAACTGTTTAGTTAGCCAAAACTTGAGCAATAATTCATGCTAACTCCAGAGTTCAACAGGTTATCAGACCTGCCACATTTGTACATGTTACTGCTCTAGGACCTCGGTTTGACTCAAGATCTCCAGATAATGAAATTTAAACATTATTTTGTCAAAGGATTGCATTGCAGTGCTCATTTGCTCAAAAATAGGGCAAAATCTTTCAGAGATGGAAGTAAGGACTGGGATTTTAATTTGTTTCCCACAAAAGTTTTGGCTGGAAATTGACTTTTGATCTTAGAGCTTGTATTCAAACATTGGAAGAAGGCATCCTTTGTTATGAATACACGAACAGTTTGTTATAAATACATGAACAAAATTGCGGGGAAATGACCTGCGATGGACTAGCATCCTGTCCAGGGAGAGTAGAAATACTCCTAGCCACTTCATGCTACAGAAACCGGAGATAAGCTCCGGCAGCTATGGTCCACTAGGATCGAAAGGCTTCATTTACATGAACAAAAGAAACTTGATTGCCCAGACATTTCCCAAAGTTAACTCACTTACTTACTAACTTATGTAATTAACAGAAGTGGCAGCATAGTGGCTATCATTGCATAGCAACAGTAGCCACAAATGTTTTAAAGGCCACAGAGTGTTTTAAAATATGCTTGAACCAACCAAGTTGTTCTGGATCGTCATTTACTGACCTTGATCAGAGCTCTACTGTATTTATTCAATACAAACATGCCAGCGGTTGTGAATTCTGTTGCACATAATAAAGACTACATACCACTGTTTTCCTGATTTACTTGTCACAAAACTATGGTACCATATCTTATAAAAATCACATGCTCTACACTGAAGTTATATTTTTTACTATGGAATTACTTGTTTACTGAACATGAAATCATGTTAAAACAATCATAACATGTTCATCATCAGAGAGGTCAACTCTGACATGCCTTCTAAATATATACAGAACAAATGCTGGAAAAAATCAGACACCCCGATCTCATGAAAGGTGCTCTAACCACTGAGCTACTGAGGCAACCACAGTGGAGTAAGTTGAAAATTAGCTACAACAGAAACATCGATTACCAGACATTTGCTCCCAGGCCTCTCGGACTGGGAATCACTTCTGTTGGTCATTGAGGTGCATGCTCATCGGACCGGATGTTATAGACCACACAAATGTACGTAACACGGCATGTTTCGAACAAAATGTTAGAAGGCATGTCAGAGTTGACCTCTCTGATGATGAACATTTGGTTTGAAACATGCCGTGTTACGTACGGTCTATAACATCCGGTCCCAGGTGAGCATGTGTCTGGACAACCAACAGAAGTGATTCCCACTCCAAGAGGCCTGGGAGCAAATCAATGCTTCCTTTGTAGCTAATATTCAACTCACTCCACTGTGGTTGCCTCAAAAGCTCAGTGGTTAGAGCACCATTCATGAGATCAGGTGTTGTGGGTTCGAATCCCACTCGGGGTATCTGATCTTTTCCAGCATTTGTTCTGTATATTTAGAAGGCATGTCAGAGTTGACCTCTCTGATGATGAACATTTGGTTCGAAACATGCGGTGTTACATACAATCATAGCATGTCAATGTATGGTTGATCATCGCAGTTATACACACAATGTAAGCAGTTGTGAAATTAAAGCCTGAAAAAATTCAGGCCTGAACAGGGTTTGAACCCATGACCTAGAGCTGCGATACCGGTGCAGTTGTTTACCAACTGAGCTATCAAGCCATCTGGGAGCTGGTCAGAGTTTGTGATATACCCGTAAAAGGTTAAGAATGTAAGTGAAAATATGAACAATCATATATTTGAACTGCGGAGAAAGATATCAATGTATGGTTGATGGTCTTAGTGGTCCTCATTTTCAATTTCTGTCATTGCATGTTCCAAAACAAAGTCACACTACATGTTATTTCTTAGGGGTAAGGAAAACAGAAAACAACTAATTGGAACAACAAAAATGTGGCTGTGGCTGCTCAAGAGAGTTGGCTGGTTAATAGGGGTGTTTACTTACAGTATTTTCCTGTAATGATTTTCAGACTTTGATACCTGGCCTCTTAAATTATACAAGAAAGCTTTTATATTTCAAAATCTTTTAACATTACTCAGAAGCTGTGTTTTTGCTAACTTTGACAAGCAGTAGGAATTTGATGTAACCTATTGTCTACATATACAAAATAAAGAAAAGTCAAGTCAGTTTAATCATCAGAGCAGCCCTGTGAGCCAAAAAAACCTGGACATTGCCTTGAATATTCCATGAGTTGAAAGAGCCGCTCGGACAACCTGCCATTACAGTAAGCATTGATGCGTTAGAGCTCATCCAATTGAAGCTTTAAATGAGTTAGTGACAGTAGAAATTTGTGTCCTCTATGGTTGGTGATTCTTAATAGTGTTAGAGAAACTTTATCTATTCACAAAGCGTTCTGCCACTTAAAAAGACAGTGGAAAAATGTTTGTTTATTATAATGATGTCATCTATACATCTGTCCTCCAATAGAATAGGTAAGAGCCAATCAAAATGCGAGAATAATTTGACTTAATATATAATCTGTTATAGATGGTGAGTTGGCTAGCATGATGCAGTTGTTAACAAAAGGTCACTCACTTCTTTGCACTTGTTCAAAGTGAAGAGGACGAAGATAATTCACTTGTTGAGACATTGATTTATACTACAATAATAACATTATGCGCTCTCACTATTTCTATATATGACTGCTGATTCAGGCTGCACCTTCATAATTTATCTAAAGCTCCTAATCTGATGTGTTAAATAGAAACATAGAACATGCTTTCTACCCTGCAAATGTAATAAAATCGCTCTGATATCAAAGATTAGGACAGACACCATCTTGCAGAGGACAGTAGGAGTGTTTTCCCGGAAGAGGGCTAACATTGTAAGAAGAATGGCTGGGCTTAATTCCCCAGTTAATTGTTCAGAGTGTTTATTTAGTTAAAAAAAAACACACACACATGAGATTTCAAACTACCCAGAACGTGAAACACAACGAAATGCGTGACGATCGCTTTCTTTACAAGAACATCAAAGTTCTTTCCCTTTCATGCAGATTATGGACATGTTTTGCATCGCAAGGATGAATTGATCGAAAGAGTGAAGATCCACCAGTGTTGACTGCATGAGCGACATAAAGTACGAACATGAAAAGGCCTCCTCGTTCTGCTGGTTCATTAAGAATAATATATGCCAATTTTTTGTACTTTTAAGTCAAGCTTAGCTTTTCGGAATCATCATGTTAAGACTTACTCACTGAACAACGTACAGCTCGGTTATTTTGCATAAGATAACTTACCTTACATCCCAGTCATCTGCGTGAGAGGAAGCCATTCAAACACTCAGAAAATATTCAGTGAATGGAAGCACATCAATACAAGAAGCAAAATGATGCCAGAGAGATTTCTGTCTTTTCCAACACGAAGGAAAACTTTCAACATGGCGTCGAATGACTAAGTTAGCTTTTATCCAATCAGAGGCGCGACAAATATACTTCCGGTTTCGATTGATTCCGAATCGATGAAAATTCAGAAAAAAAAAACATGTAAAATTCTTGGTCTATTCTTGGTCTAAAGCTATAAAAAAATTTTCAATTTTTTCCCTTCTCTTCCCTTCTCTGTTGTTTAATTCCTTCTATTTGTGCGCTTAGGTGATCGAGAGAAATATTTAGAGTTTATTTCTTCCCTCACTTTATAACACAATGAAAAAAGCAAGCATCTCAAAGACACTCGAGTGATAAAATTGCAAAGAAATTAAAAGAACCCAATTCACACATGCTTTACTTAGCAAGTCGAAAATTTCTTTCAACTAAGAATTTGTTTACGCGACAATAGCATGGCAGCAGCAGCTGGAAGTATAAAAAGACAAAGAGACAGGACGCTCTCTACCAATGAGATCAAAGATTAAATCTGCACATAGAAATCGTCAGCCAATCAAAATTAACTGTTTAACGCATTATCTATGCGGCGAAAGAAGACCAACTGATGGATGAGTTATGAAGGCGCATTTTTTTCTTACTCGAAAAGAAATATTTAACATGAATTTGAGAAATTGATTTCAACTATGGCGAAAGACTGTGTAAGTCTTAAGTCTAAAATACGCGGAATAAACTGATAGCACTTTACAAAGGTTCAGCCACACCAACGCATCTTTTATAATCCCGTATGATGAAAGAACAATGGCTTTTTTACCTGCCGTGTGTAAATATATAGAGGCACGAGTCGACCCTTTGTAATGATTATGACCATTAAAACAGGCGTCTATTCAGGAGTTGACGAATTCAGAGCCACCTAGACCACGTGCAAACTGCGAAACAAAAAAATATTCATGGCGATTGCTTAAAAGTTATTATTGACTGCGCTGGGAGAAGTTCGCAAAGAAACGATCGCATCCACTTAGCCTAAAAACTTCCCAGTCGTATTTATACTTTTAATTGTTCACGTTGGCGAGATATCTTCCGCTAGCATTTCGAGCTTTACAGGATGTTCTTTCTCAAAACGCCGCTAGGCCTTTCAAAGCGCGTCCCATTCAATATTCTTTCATAAGGGCGGAAAATCGTATTTTTCTCTTTAGGTCAAATCAAACATCGCCGATGTGAAAAACACATCATAAATGCGCCCTCGATCGCCGAATCTGATTTCATGTGATCATTATTAATTTTCCCATAAGCAGGTAGGACCACGTGATGTGGACCATAGAACCATTCATCTGACTCGGATCTTGTTCAACTTGACAGAAAAGCAACGACGTGGCGAGGTGAACACAATAGCACCTGCTGTATACGTAATCGACTAAGGCACTATTTCGCCTTAGCTTCTACAATTCTGGGATATGGCCGATTTTGGCCACACAACAAGATCACTTTCACCAGTCGACTACAATCACAGCGACTCGCGAGCGACGTCGCTCTTTTTCCCTGGAAGTCTCAAGGAGGAGCACACAGACAACAAAAATATTAAAAACGGTGCGTGTGAAGACTGTTTAGACGATTCGTCGAAATCTAAGGTAATTTCTACGCAGGGAAACACTGCTTTAGAGCAGACAAAACTTAATTTCACCAGAGATTCAGAGAACTCCATGTTTCACGATTTCGCGACATCGACCACATTTTGGTCGCCACCCAACGTTGAGGATGTATTTGTACAGCCTGCAATTCCTCAGCCAGTCAACGGCATTCATTTGCCTTCTAACACTCCGGTTATAACACAGCCAAGAAGAATAAATGGACCCACTAGTATGACAACAACAATGAACCATCAGCCCAGAAGACCAATGCCTCATAACTCACCGTTTGTAACGCAAACTAAATCAATGCCGACTATTACGAGCCTTGGAGGATGGAATCAACAAACTCCGCAATCCATTTCAGGCTGGCCTTCACATCAACACAACTCATGGGGCAGTCGGCATTCAAACCATACGCTGAACGCCATCAATTTCCCACATGGAAGGAGCTCTCGGCCATCTTCTTTAACTCTTCCAAGCTCTTCGAGAATGAGGAATCACCGTCCAAACCATTCGTATGCTCCTGTTTCTCGATCGGCTATCTCAACACAAAGCATAACGCAAGGATTACAAAGTCTGAGTCTCAATAGGCAGCCAGTTGACGGTACAATCTTGGATGATATTCCCAGCCTTGGAAATTCACATGGCCAAACCAGTGAGCTTTCAAACTCGCTATATTCTTATCAGGTAAAGTCAAAGAAACTGTTCAACAGCAAAAAAAGCTTAACTTAGCGTTTATTTTGCGCGAGAATCTTGTACAAAAGAACAACTAAGCTGATATTTAAATCGCGATATTTTGGGTGATTCATCTAAACTCAGTTTCCAAAATTTAGATTATTTGTTTCAAACAAAATAACGCAAAACATATCGCTGGTTAGTGATGGTCAAACACAGTTTTTCTTTATTTAAAGGGGCATGTCTGTTGAAAACCATTCAGTGTTTTGTTTCAAAATCGTCTTGAGGAAGACAGGCAATATAAAATTATGAGCGTGGATTCCCGATGATGTTTTCCCTCGTTCTTTCACCGATACCATACATAAATTAATGACGGAAAAAATTGGCCAAAAGGTACAGCTGCTTCAAAATTAAGGCTTAATAAAACTAGAAATTTAGGTAAATTTTTACAGCTTTGAATATCTTAGACTTTGTACGCTAATGGACCTTTTGTCTTCTTCTCCCCATTCAGGATTCAATGAAATTCCCGTCTTTGGAAACACGTTTACTCGATATAATTCGTTCTCCGTCGGATCCTCCAGATAACTTAAGCGGTTAGTATGATCTTTTATTACAACATGAAATGCTTTTCTATGACGGCAAAAAAGGAAATAAAGAAAACAGAAAATTAAACAATCCTGTAGTAAAAGTAACTTTACCCTTGTAAATCCTGTTCTTTTCCCAATGCGTCAATATTACTAGTATTTTGGTTGCAGAAATCGTGTTTTTATGCAAATATATAGCGCTTTTTAAAAGATCTTTTAGCTCTAGACAGTTTCTAAGGGAAATTTTCTCATTTGAGAGTTATGCATTGTGTTCATATGTTGACAAATATCGAAAGTTTTGAGATATAGTTTTTTTTTGGCGCACGTTTGCCTCTGCTTTGAAACTTTAATAGTTTGCAATGAAGTAAGGATGTGATGAAAAGTTTCATTCTCCGCGAATATCTCCCGCCCGGCACCTGCACTCTACGCCATGGTTCCTTAAATTTTTAATAAGTTTACCAAAATGGCTAGAACCGAGAATATTTGACTCGGTTTTAACATTGCTATCATTGTTTGCCCTATCTTTCTGTTGGAGATTTTCTTGAAACCTTGAAAACGGTGGCGCGTAACAGAACTGAGGAAATTGAGGGTTGTTCATATTATACAACAGTTTTTTTTGTCAAAGTAATGGATTGTTGTTTTGGCTAAGGAAAACCGCAAAAAAATGGCGGTTTAAAATGTCCTGACAAAAATTTTCCAGAAGAAGGAAAAGCAATACTACTTAAATTCAACAGAAAACCCTGTAAATAATTCGATAGTTCGGAAATACGCCTTAACTGAGGAACAATAGATTAAAGTTGCTTCCTGTACGTTTGAATGTCTCAGGTGCTATGTCGGGAATGAAGATGAAGTACCTCTATTAAACTGATAGAATTTTGAAGGAAGGAAACCATGAAATTACTCTTATGTTTTTTTCTCTCAAAGTCACTTTTCTGACAGTCAAAATAAAAGTCCATTTCAGGCGGTTCACCCCTCAACTTCGCATTTTACTTAAAGTATGTAAGAATTATATATATACATATTGGAAAAACCGTAGCAGACTCTAAAATTAAGGCCATTTTTAGAGACCACGAAATGTGTAGTATAAAGACGGTGTGCGTCAGTCGACAAGATGAAAAATTGCAAATGTTGTAGGTCATAATCACCTTAGCTTTCTTCAGATCACAATGATTTTGATTACTGACCATAGCAAAATGAATTTCTCAGTCTTTGTGCCTTGCTAGCGCGATGTTTAAAAGCATCGAGGATTTTTTTTTCTATAGAGAAAAATATGCCTAAGCGAGTTGTTTCGTTACCTCAAAGGACCATTTGTCGAGAACATTCAAAGTAAATGTTCAGATTTGCACAATTCAGATTTCTTGCGTTGCTGGAGCTTCGTGCAATATATCTGAATAGAGTTCTATTTATCGTGAAAAATCAGTTGGCGCCTTATCGATCGCATTCGGTAGATTATCGGTCTTGTAGTTATCAACACAGAGAGAGCAGAAATGGTCTTTCGCTTGGGATAAGGAAGAAACATTTGTATATTTACCATCCCTAGGAAAAAGCAACGGAACAATATCACTCAGTGCACTGATAACATTTAGGAAGCTTTAACGAGGGTTTCCATAAGACTTTCGCGCAACATGACCATACAGTTTTCTTGATAAAGTGGTTCGGAACAAAAGTCAAAAGATTGCATTTGACCACGAAACATATCTCATCTCTTTTACAAGGATAAACTTAATTTGATTTGTATTCAGTCTCTTTCAAGTCTGACTATTCTATTTCCCAGCTAAGCCAGCAGCTGAACTCACCGAGTAAAGATATTTTTTTATAAAAAGGAAAGGAAAATCAAAAAATAACCACTTGATTCTGTCGACGAAACGGGGCGAAAACGTACAATTCATTTTTAACAAATGAAAAAATTGCTTTCATTTGAAGAACTAAGAAAGAATAAGGTCAATATAGGAAGCTCTCGCAACAAACGCCAACGCAATGTCGTCAGAGTGGAACAAATAGGTTCAGCAATCATGTATTCCTTTGGTATTGCAATCTTTCTTTGAAGAGAGAACGTGTGAGAAGGAGGCAAGGTTATTACACTGGGTTGCGAAATTGAAATTCAGGCTATCAAATGATTAAAATGGGGAGCGCGTTTTTGAGGAAAACAAACAACAAAGAAACCATGCAGATTTTCAGAGCTGATTTGTCATACGTCACTGGGTTATGCCAGGCTTTTTCAATTGCTAGGCGAATTAGTTTGGCAGTACGTTTTCTTCCATCAAAACTAAAGCCAAGGAAAACTACGACTTAAAAAAAACAAATATATGCCAGTGAAAACGTCGAAAATGTTAGACTCCTATAGGCTTTCGAGTTTCATCTGCTCGTTGAAACATTTAAAACAAGTGAAGAGAAACGAAAAAAGAGACATGGCGACAAATCTATAAGAGATGAAAGTAGCAGGCTTAGAAATGTATACTCGTATCTATCTTGTTTGCGTTTTCCTCTCAGTTTTGGCTTCTTGTAGGAGATAAAATGGTTTATTTTTCCCGTGTTCTAGGATAAAATTTGTAACGCGGGGACACTGATGTACTAAAGGTGACCAGCGAAAGAACCCGGCGAACTCGATCATTCGATTCCTCGAAGAGAACTGATCTTTTGAGTCAAAATAAATATTCAATACGCCATCTTAGACGTTATGAAAGGACTGAAGAGAAACTCAAGCCTCCCGTAAAGCTGCTATACATAAAGATACAAATGAGCGAACAAAATTTAAATAATAGAGCATTTTTAACATAAAGTTATATTTTATTTAAAATTCACTCCGTTGTAAGGCGTATTTTCTCGACAGGACATTTTCCTCCAGTAGTTATTAATATTTTGCTTCTTGCGTTTTGCGAAAGGGCCTTTTATTTAAGCCCACAAGCTGAGTTTGGAAGGGAGCATCAGCAACAGCTGTATGCATTTTCCACGAAAACATGTCAAAAGTGACGTTTATTAAAAATTGAGTTAAAATTTCTCTTTCTGGTTGGTCGAGAGAGAAATAGGACGAGGGTCGGCGGCAAAGGAAGCACAATTGACTATAGTGTCACTCAACTTCTTTCAAGAAAATGGCAAAATATTTTAGAAACATTGTTTTGCGGAAACACTAATGAGGATTGCTCGAAGAATATCCTGTGAAACCACTTAATGTCAGCTCGTGAGACGGTCCGAGTACATTTCAGGAGAAATTGGATGGGCTTCTCTCTGACATCCACAACATTTAATGTTCATTTGTACTGAAAATTGGGAATGGGTGCGTTGTTTTTTCCATTCGTTCAGCATGATAACACGGACTAATGTAAATTTATCTCAACAATTAGTTTAGAATCCCAGCTGAGTCGATAAAAGCGCCGGCCTACAAACGTTCCTTGAATATTCAGATAGCTTAGTCTGCCTTGCATTAGTTAGCATTTTTTCTTAAGACAATCATTTAAATTTTCAATGCGACAAAACCACCTTTTCAATGTGTCCATTAAAGATCCAACAGAGCTGTGAATTTTCAATTTAGTGTTTTTTCATTTGGTGAGATATCTAAATAGTCTCCATAAATTTGTCTCGGACTGCATTCTCCTCGTAATCAACGACGTATTGTTGCAAAAATATTTTATACTCCATTAAAACTGGGCAATGCCCGACAATTTCAAAGTGTAAGTCTATTATTAAAAAAGTAGGAATTTAAAAGGCCGTCTAAATATCACACGATTAAAAAGGATATAGTTGTTGTTGATCATTGTCCGCTTTCAAAATACACTGTTCAGCCTTCTCTGTAATTAATTTGGCGTATACAGTGCACTATAGGCTACGATGCTCAATATGGCAATGGCTTTTGTTGTTTTCTTAAAATTTGTTATTCAAATAAACTACCTTTAGTCATAACATTTATGTTTTTTCAGAGTTATGAAAGTAATTTCTCAGCTAGAGTTTCTCACGTAAAAACAAAACAAATTCAAATGATTTGTAGTGGACTAGAGCAAGGAAAAGGCGAGTGACTGTTGATTTTTTAGAATATTGGTCCTGATGCCCTCTGTGATCAAATGCAAGGACAGGACATGTGCGGGTGTCACAACGACCAGTTATTTTGTTACATGCACTCAGATCTTCAGAGACGTTTCAGTGAAATGTTATTTATTGAAATCTCCGGCCAAAGAATGCAATCCTTTCGATAAGGAATACGTAGGCTTTATGAACATTTAGGTTTTTCACACAGGCTGACATTAAATCTGCATGATTTATGAGTCCCAAATGCGCGTGTCACTGCTTACATCATCAAATGAATGTTAACTTATTGAGAATTAAGAAGATTGTCACCTAATTACAAACCAGAATGCCATCAAAATTGTCGTCGAGTTTCAATATAAAGTGCAAACTGGAAGCAAAATTGTCATATATGAAATATAAATCGTTAAAAAAATTGTGAAAAACTATGAGTAATTATTATAATAGCCAAAGAAGTGGGAAGCTTAAAGAGTAAAAGGTTTTAACGTCATATTTTACCGCAACAGGAAAAGAAAACTAAAACTGAATTAATGACAAGAGATGGTGGATCATTGTGTCTGTGACTGGATTCTCATTATACCGAGTAAGATACATCGATATCTTCCACAATCGGTAAAAACAACAGTGACAAATGTATCCTTGAAAGCTTCGAAATGCCTTTCCCAGGTTTGAATTCGATCGTAAACGGCTGAAAAACTAAGTGAATCAGTTGGAAAGTGCATTTGTCAGCGTGCCGTGAAATGTCACTCATTAAGCATTGAACATCAGTTTTACTAAGGAAATGAAGTTTCCTACAAAAGCCTTTATTTTTTTTTAGGAAGGAAATCCTTGTGATGAACACAAGGCTCATCAAATTTGAGGCTATGTTGGCGAAAAAAGTCATGCACCTTAGTCAGCCACGACAAAAGGCTTATCAAGCGCTCTGCTGAGTTGGATAAACAAAGACATAACATCCTATCGTGTTTAGGTTGCGATTTAAAAACGTATAGATTATGCTCAATTTTTTTTCAATAATTGTGAACTAGGAAAATAACCATGCAAAATGCGAGTAGAAAATCATGGCAATGAACTCAACAGCAATTATTTACTACAGTTGAAGCGAAACTTTGAAAATTGGACAGTTCTTTTTTGAGATAATTTCATTTTTAACCTGTTAAAACGTAGGCTTTGTGGTAGATGGACAACAGCCGTTCACTAATTGAACGAACCGCCTATGTTCTCGCAGCCTTGAACAGATCGTGAAGTGTTTGGAACCTGGAAACGGAATTACAACCTCATGGAAGTTTATTAGCTTTGTGCATCACTAATATAGAAAAAATACTTTGAAATAATCACTTTGAGATGGACAATCTCAAGAGCTTCCATTATAAAAAGACATAACAGGTGAGGTTAGCTCCTATTGCAAATCAAAAAAAAAGAGAAAATTGAGAATAATCTCAATATTGGTTCATGTCTCAAAACAAAGATCGTTATCGTCTCCATGTTCTGCGAAAATAAAACATAGACGTTTCTCGATATTGCGACCACGTAATTAAAAATTTGTAAAATTAAAATCTAGCGTAACAGACAACTGCTTCCCGAGCAGAATTTATGATCATAAATCATATTAGAGAAGATCCTGGAAGCGGAGATTACTTTCAGACTGAACAGAGAAATAAAGAGCTTTATCCTTGTTTCTATAATAGTAAAAGGCAATACTTTTAAACTGAGAAACGAAAATTCGTCAAAATTTTTTTTTCCTATGATAAACAAAGATAAATTTACATATTTTTTTCTTGATCCGAGCTCATAGTAAATGTATTCATTCTGTCAAAGACACAATTTGTTTAAGGGTAATTTTTGAAGCGTGTTTTTATAATCTCTATCCAATAAAGGAATACTTTATTTTGTTTGTAGCCCACAAGCGTTTTGCATTTTCTTTCTACTTGTTGGGCGTTAACCAAAGTGACATCAAATGACGAAAGCACACGTCAGCGCATGAATCCAGTGAACAGTTAAATCTTTGAATTACTCAGACTTGGTTGCCGTCCTCCAGCGAGTTCTGTATTTTTGTTAAACCTAACAGCAAACATATACTAAGAAATTAAACCCAATCCTGAATGAAAATTTGGTAAATTATCTGTTTTGACCATGGTGACAAAAATATCAATTATGCTTTGGAGTTAGCGAGTTTTCTTTATTTTGCTACTTCCGTAATTGAATAAAAATCCGTCTTCGGCAAATTAATTACAGCGCTACAGTCATGAAAATGAACAGCCAAGACACTCAGGAAAAATAACTTATTAGCTTTAGACAAGAGAATTGACATTTATTTTATTTCTTATTTCAGCTTTCAAATATCACCTACAGAAGAAAGGACTCTCCCACGCAGGAGGTAAATAAATTGCTTATTATAATTTTAACAGCACTAAGATGCAAATAAAATGTCATTAATCACCTTATGGACTGGGAAAAGAAATATTGCACAGGAATATATTCTTTTAGGAAATTGCCGGGAACACAACTCGCATCGTATTCAATAAACAGACTTTTGCTTAACGATGTTCTCACAGAAACACATTCATCCGAGACCTGACATTTTTTACTGATGAAACCTGACAACAAAGCAATTTTTAGATTAAGCCACAAAATACTCTTCAGCCGTGAAGGTGATATCGTTTTTCAAATGAAATTTTACGTGGTAATTCGCTTATGTGTGGTATCGTTATCTCGAGTGCGTAGGAACAACTGCACTTCCATCCGCCAATGGGAATGCGAGAATAATTGTGGTGCCATTATAAAGCCAAGACCCCACGTTATGGCAAGTTTAATTGGTTGACTAAAAATAGACATATTTGACTAAACAAGCGAGTACAACAACCGCTTTAGCTAGGTCGTTTTGGAAACATTAAAGAGATTTAGAATGTGTTTTATATTCTTCTAAAAATACGTTGACCTTTAAGTGGGCATTTCGGCCTGTGTGTTGATATATTTCTAGAAAATAGCACAATACTACTTTCATTAGGTTACTTGGCATCGTATCTCCCCATATGGTGCAAAACCTTTGAGTTTCTTTGAAGAGTCATCGTATTTATATGTTTGTTTGTAACCAAAAGCTCTGTTTTCCTATTTAAACCGTTTTTATTTCCAAATCAGAAACCTTTGAATTTGGAAGAAACTAAAACCGACCGCAAAGCAATTTTCAGTTAAATTTAGCAGCAAAAAACTCCTTCCGCGTTGTTAAAGTTTATCTTCCTTCCTCCGAGGAATTTGAGACTTAAAGGAGTCATTTAATGGCTACCGTCTTAATCACAAAATAGCAACTGAACAAGGTTACTTCCTTTATTAATCTTTTAGCTGACAACTAGATATATCAACTAACTCGTGTTAAGTAACACGACCATAAATTTTATTTCAAAATAACTAACCACTTTCTAGAAATAACAGAGGGAATCGAGAAAATTCTGACCAGGAAGTTGTGGATCCTTGCCATGTTATCGGCAAGGGACGAGAGCCATTTAAATTTTGTATTTTTTATTGTTTACTTCCTTTTTTGATAATTTAATTCCGCTATGGATACAAACTGGCTGCTCTTCCCAAAATCATCTTTCAACGGTTTCCTGGCGTCAACTATATCACTACTTTGAGCGTTCAATTCCACACGTTTTTCTTCTGCACTGAAAAAAAATTACAGACAATTACAATTACAACAGACCTAATACCAAAAGAGAGCGCCTTTCTCAATAGTGCCAACGTGTTTCTTTTTTATCATCAACAGATCAAATTGTGCCATCGATATGGTCACTAAACTGCTCTCCCACATCAGACTTACCTGACCATATTGAGCGTTATTCCAGGAAAGTCTTCGTTGGAGGGCTTCCCCCGGATATTGATGAAGGTACAGTAACCGAGAGAGTCTATATACTAGCACCTTAGAAGGATGAACAACGAGTTTACAGTACAGATGACTAGGAGAACTGGGTACCAGTGCCAGCTTTCCAGTGTTTTTAAAAATTATCCATACGTTGTGTTTCATGGATCTTGTTCAAAAGTATTCGCCGTCGCTGCCCTATAGTGATATAAACTCTTACAGTCATTAATTGTCATGTTCTTTTAGATGAGATTCACGCCAGTTTCTGTCGGTTTGGGAGCTTAACTGTGGACTGGCCACACAAAGCAGAAAGCAAATCATACTTCCCTCCTAAAGGTAAGCTGACTGAACAGCATACTGGAACGTCTCTGTTATCCCATATCTACCTCTCTCTCAATCGACTCTGTTCTTATGGATTCTCTGGAAGTATGATTTTCCAAGAAATATCTGTTATTACAGTCATTATTTGACATACAAACGAGGCGAAAGGGTAATCCTGCTTTGTATTGACCCTTTAGTCTCTTTTATATACTTTTTAAACAAAAGAGTAATTGACCGCAGATTCAACTGCAATAACAGTTATTTTAAAAACAATTGCTGTAAACTAGAGTTTAGGTAAATTAATCAACGTTACAAATTAATCGGCTGACACCTTTACTGTGACGATCTCTGGCGCTACAATGACGTTACCCGGTGACAGTTTAATTACCTTGTACTTTGGCTCTCTAAACATTTTAAGATATTTCATTTAAAGTAGCTGGTCATTCAATTGTTAGTCAATGTTTTGAATTTTTCCACAGGCTATGCCTTTCTGTTGTACCTGGAGGAACAATCAGTGCAGAAGCTTATTGACGCCTGTTTTCAACAAGATGATAAGTTATACCTGTGCGTCTCCAGCCCTACTATCAAAGACAAACCCGTGAGTCTTTTAAGTTTTCCTTTCTTCACTGATCTTGATACTCCATCGGGCGGAAAGGCCGCACATCTTTACCTAATCAGGTGCACCGGAGCGGCGAGTTAGAGTGCGAATGCAATTTGAATGGCCAAGAAAGGGAAAGAAATTGCCCAATTACCTGCCGAGCATTGACAAAACTCACTTTTCTAACTTGCCCTACCTAATGCTTTGAAAAACGGGATTTACAAGAGAGATAGGAGAGGAGAGGACCATTCTTGAGCATTCAAAAATTAGAACAAACTGTCTTTTAAGTGGTGGAAATTACTAATAATGGTTTTAAAGCAACGTCCCCGAACAATTATGCCAAGAATCAAACTCTGTAACTGCAACTAAACTACATCTACTCAAATGTTGTTTCATGTATTGAAAATAGAATGTCCCTTGCGAATCGTCAATGAGACACTTAAGTACTTCAATTTGAACAGAAATTTTGTACGGAAAGTTGATCATGCTCAATACTTTTCAAAATCTAGGTTCAGATCAGGCCTTGGAATCTGAATGACTCAGATTTCGTGATGGACGGTTCACATCCATTGGATCCAAGAAAGACGATTTTTGTTGGTGGTGTGCCGCGCCCATTGAGGGCAATAGAGCTAGCTATGATTATGGATCGGCTATATGGAGGCGTGTGTTACGCTGGAATAGATGTGGATCCTGAACTAAAATATCCCAAAGGTAATAAAAAAACTGGCCCAAGTTTTTTCTAGAAAATGCGGCCAACGGACGTGGCGAATGTGTGTGCAAAGGAAAGGGAATAATGACAAAATTGTAAGGCAAAAGTTCCTCTTTAAAGTGGAGTGTGAAATTCAACGTGTTAACACTGATTATTCCATGAGCACAGCAGAGCATTTACTTTCCCGTCGCTGGCATAATAGGAATATTTTGTTTTATTCAAGGTGCTGGTCGAGTGGCTTTCTCCAACCAACAAAGTTATATTGCCGCAATCAGCGCCAGATTTGTGCAGCTCCAACACGGGGACATTGATAAAAGAGTAAGTCACTTTAATTATACATACCATAGATTTACAGATTGTAATTTAATGACTAATCCACTGAACATTTCCAAGTTCAAAGAGAAATTTTTATATTGCTCAATTTGAGCAATGTCCTAAGATATTGTTGATATGCATTTAAACTCCCAATAGTGACTTGTGTATATTTGTTACAAAGTTTTCTGCACTTTCCAGGTTGAGGTGAAGCCGTACGTTTTGGACGACCAGCTTTGTGATGAGTGTCATGGCGCACGGTGTGCTGGGAAATTTGCGCCATTTTTCTGCGCAAACGTGACCTGTCTACAGTACTACTGTGAACAGTGCTGGGCAATCATACATTCCAGACAAGGACGAGAATTTCACAAGCCGCTGGTCAAAGAAGGTGCAGACAGACCAAGAACTGTCCCATTCAGATGGTAAAGAAAAGCACAAAACCCAAATATAATCTTATGTCATGAAAAGCATTTTAACATATATGTAATTGCTATGGCGATTATTTGAACATAAATGGCGTGTTAATAGAAAATAAAATTTACTTTCCTTGTCGTAACAAATCAAGACAAGAAATAGATTACCCTGTCCTCATCTGTTATTTACTTTTTCTTTTATTCAATTGCTAGAGAAAATAACACTCTCATTTTGGTTCAAATAATGTCACAGGAAAGTATTGTATTGTTTGGAAAGTAGTAAATTAACATAGGTATCATGATTGTGGGGCTAAGGTAGAATTATCAGCTTAATTATCATGTTACTGCCGTGATTAAATATTATTATGATAGACCTCAGTAGGAATTCACTTAACATGATTACATTATGGTCAATGGCTTCAGGGGGATAAGTAACATAGATGATGGTTAGTCTGTAAAGCGCTGAAGGACGAGGATACCTGTACGTATTCCGGTGTTCTTATTTGTAAATGGAGAACTTTTTAAAGCATTTTTAAGCAGGTGAGAGGTCTCATTCCTACTGGTGATCGGCATTTTTATCAAGTACCAAATGTTAATTTTTTAGTAGACAAGGAAATTGCATACTTAAACGAGTAGAGTTATTTATTGAGGAATTTTGCCTACAGGAAATTTAATATATAGAAATGCTGTTTATATTATTACTAGAATTGTACATAATAGCTGACAAAAAGTTAAATTTCAGCAAACAAGTAAAGATAAGTTATAAATCAAAGCAAAGTTTAGGTCTGGGAATGGTACGAAAAGAGCGCTTCTCTATGAAGTTTAATTTTATAGAATGCATAATTGTTTATAGTTGAGTGAGACGGCTACCATTTTGAAGCAGCAATACAGGGCTGAAAGTTACCTTAACCCAAAGCTTCAAACAATAAAAACTATATCTTGAAGCGTAACGAAAAGGAACGCGAAAGAAATTCGCAGTGTTACAGACACTTGTAAATTGGAGTATAAAATGTGACAAACTGCATTGAAAGTCCTAAACAGAAAGATCAAGATTTTTAGGGCTTGGAATAAGTTCCATATTGTACATTTTTTTCTCACGTTGTTTCAAACGACATCTTGAGATATGTAAGAAATGAATTATTATTGGTTTTTCAAACCATGCTATCAATGTTGGCTTCTAAATGCTACAGTGATATATAGAAGAGACCAAATCATTCTACTTTACTTTATGAGGATAAAACTATTACCATATATCTTTTGTTCAAAAGGCCAGAACTTTTTATAGATTTTATATTTACTTCAGATAATATATGACATGAGTTTAATTTTGGAAATATTTAGTTTTAGAGAGATCGATAATCTGTTTGTGGAATATGAATTTGTACAATTTGGGAGTTGCTTGTTTGCGTGGCAGATAAATTTTTCATGAAAAATACGTTTGTATTCGTTAAACTTTAAGCCAGAAAATCTGTTTTGTAATTTGTACGATGGAAAGAAAAGCAAAAAAAAAACCTTCTCTAAAATTTGCTGTTGAATAATGCTGCGACGTTCAAGATACAGTCGATGAAAATCAAGTGCCTCAAGAAAGAAAGGAAACAGCAAAAAGAAAAAAAAAAAGGAATTGTAGGAGGATTTCTATTTCATATCATTTTAGCTGTAAACAACTTCCAGCACTTAAAACCACTCTGAATAAAAAAAGCATATTGTGTGCTTTAAATTGCTTTGTTTGTTACTACATGTACTTTTGTTGTGTATATAACAGATTATTTGCATAAAATTTGTAAAGTTCTCAACAATTTCTGTAACAATATTTGGTTTGAGGAAACGACTTTTTACACTTTGAAAGTTCATAATGTGGTCAGAAATTGCAGTAACGTATAGCACTGTTTAAAAAGTCCTTTAGTTTTGGAAATGAAAATCGTCAATGTTTAATCGAGGTACAGTTAATAGTTTTCACAATGATTTGATATCAATTTTTGAGAATTTACATTTTTGTAATATTGCTGGCAAGCCACTCACGTTGACTCTGATGAAAAGTTATCTGCCATGCAAACATCAACTTTGAATCGTAACATGCATTGTCTTGCACGTTACAAATTATTTCAACTCGTACAAATGTATGATAATATTTTTTCGCTTTATTTATGTTTAAGGGCATTCCATAGAATAACTTTCATAATTTATTTGCTCTTGGCTCATTGAGGACATGTTCAGAGAAAATGGATGATGCATCGATGCAGGAATATAGAGTAGACTCTAACGTTGTCCATAGACTGATAGACAGTGTGATTTTTAGGATTGAAATTACATACGATCTGTCCATTATAACATCAAAAAACAAAAACAAAAAAGTACAAATTAATGGTTTTCTTACTTCGTATACCTACTAACTCCAGAGTTTATTGTGTAATATTGTTGTATTTCACATGTAGGCGACTACTGAGAGTTATTTATAAATCAGCACACTTTGTAAATGTCAATTTCTTTCTACTGAGGGTTACGCATGTAATTGTTACAAAGAACGGGCTAAAATATATCTTTTTAATAAAAAACCTACAGTCGTTTTAAAGGAAAGCCTTGGGCAGGATGGGCCATTATTTTTTGCCTTCAATATAGCATTATTTTGTTGTATCTTTGTATTGATTCAATTTGTTCTGGAGTTTCGTTTGGTTTCGTTAGCCAGGTTGTCGATGGCCGACGTAACAGTCCACAAATAGGGTTTGGTGATAAGACACAATCCAAACAAGCATGATGGCCAACCCACGGTAAAATGTTCACAATGTAACACGTTTTAAACTAGAATTCAGACTACAGACTAGTAAACTAAGTTACATTCATCGATTCCAAGTTCGTGTGTAAATTTCGAAGATGGCTTAGTCGATCGCCGCTCAGGAGTACTAACATCGAGGCCATGCTGCCCAAGTTAGGCAGTATGACCCATGATGAAGACATTTCATTAATTGTTACGAATAAGCTATGCTTCAAAATATGTACACGTGACTTGTAAGTCATTTGTTAAACTGGTTATAAACTTAAATATTTATTACATTATATTTTTCATGCTATATCACTTGGTTACTTTCTACTGCAACGATGCGCGACCAGATACCGCTAAAGATACCGCTAAACAGTGCACTTGTTAAATTTCCAACAATTGCATACAAGTCTAAATAAAACTGACTATCTTTAACTTGTGATGCTTGTAAGGTAACGAATAACTTTAAAATCTAAATGTTAAGCTAGTGAGCAAGCATTGTGATGTATTTGAATTCAAAATCGGAGAAAACCTAAAATTGATAATTTGCTAAAGTAGCAAGCACCTAAACAGCCGTCAAAGTTCTTCCATCAGAGTGCGCATGTTCATTTTAACCCCGTTTTCAACTGAATGGCTATAATACTTTCTCAATGTAAGCAAATACTTTCATAACTTAAGTATATAAAACGAAAAATACTTGAAGATATAGAATTGACTACAGTAGCAAGTCTTAAAGAGGTTTTTAGAAACTAGTATTCTCAAACAATACGAGTACACTGTCAAGAAAGAACTCTTTATTTTCATATGGTTTTGTCAGTTTCCAATGATTTGTTCGGTTTCGCATTAAGCATCCCGTGCTTTGACTGGACGAAGAAATTCTTATCTCCCAGGGAGAAAAAGAACACAAATCTTTGGAACAGGCTAAAAGAATTTTTGTTCACTTTTTTACAACTATTTTTCTTAGTTTAAGTATAAACACGTTTCACTGATTTTGTTTTTAAATTTTGCATATTTTAATAACATTTGGAAGTAACCATTTTATGTATCATGAAATACAGAACATAACATCACAAAGACATTTATCGGTATTTATCACTAAAGCGCAATTTTAAAAAACTCATATTACGATGCATGCTGGTTTTATAAACTGATGGTATTTTCAAAGCATATTTTGACCTCTGCAGTGTAGATCTTACAGGATTAATAATTATTTTAAGATCTCTTTAATTTTGTATTCAGACATTTGTAGCATGTATTAAAGAATTCTTTGTCCCAGGTAAATGTATAATTCTGCTACCGTGGCATAAAGTAAATTTTTATAATTGAATATTTTGGTTATATATGGTTAATAGTGGAATAGTAAAAATGATCTTGATAATTGCTAGTAGCCTGGAGTCTCTTTTGGCTCACAGTATCTACTTTTTTAGTATTTAGAGCATTTACGTGTTGCAAGTGTTGTGACATCGTTTGCTTAATCTATAAAGTTCAAATAAACTAACTCTTGTTTGTGTTTAATGCTAGTCGTTACTATGTCTAACCCTGAGCAAATATTTAGTCTAAATATAAAAGATGAAAACAGTGCCTCCGTATAAATATAATAGAGCTACCTTCTCTGTGAAGCATAAAAATTACGAAAAATCTAAACACTTAAACAACGAAATTAATGAGCTACCCGTTGAACATAATGAGATATGGCAAAGCTAAAAACATCCACAGGGTCAACAGTGTGTTGTGCGGAGAATATGAAGTGACGTATACACCAAATCAATAAAGACGATACGGTTGCCAGACATCACCTTTCAAAATTCGGACTTTTTCCTGAAAAAATGAAGTTTAACTGACCTTAACTGACCAAATAAATGCAACATTCCGATACAGTAGCAGCTTCTAGCGTCCCCTTAAGGTCATTCCCCAGTATTGCACTGCGCATCTCCTACTGCGCACAATTTCACACGCGATTAGCGCGCGCGCAT